>Ga0315542_1001696_pt1 | contig 13688 bp, 8 predicted proteins | sample SalMarSW160120MG_FD_202541 | JGI IMG/M metagenome (GOLD analysis project Ga0315542, IMG submission 202541) | Salt marsh sediment microbial communities from the Plum Island Ecosystem LTER, Massachusetts, United States - Salt Marsh Sediment SW1601-20 ...
TGCGTGATGTGGTCGAGCCGCGCCCAGCGGCTGCGCTTCACCGTGGAGGACGGGCTCGCCGCCATCGCCGGAGGGTCGCTGACCATCTATCCCCAGCGGGGGCGCTTCCAGCTCGTGGTGGACGAGCTGGAGCCGCGCGGGGTGGGTGCCCTCCAGCTCGCCTTCGAGCAGCTCAAGAAACGCCTCGCCGCGGAGGGGCTGTTCGCCCCCGAGCGCAAGCGGCCCCTGCCCCTGCTCCCGCAGCGGGTCGGCGTGGTGACCTCCCTCGCGGGCGCCGCCCTGCGCGACATGCTCAAGGTGTTGAAGCGCTGTCCCTATGTCGAGGTGGTGGCGGCGCAGGCGGCGGTGCAGGGTGAGGGGGCGGCGGCCGAGATCGCCGCCGCGCTGACCCGGCTCGGGGGCTCAGGCCTGGTGGACGTGATCATCGTCGGCCGCGGCGGCGGTAGCCTCGAGGACCTGTGGGCCTTCAACGAGGAGCCGGTGGCCAGAGCCATCGCGGCCTGCCCCGTGCCGGTGATCTCCGCGGTGGGCCACGAGGTGGACTTCTCCATCGCCGACTTCGTGGCCGACGTCCGGGCGGCGACCCCCACCCAGGGCGCGGAGATCGTGGTGGCCCGCGTGGAGGAGCAGGTGCGGCGGATGGAGCAGGCGGAGAAGGGCCTCGGGCGGGACCTGCAGCGGCATCTGTACCTGGCCCGCACGCGCCTGGCCGGTCTGGCGGGCTCGTCCGGTCTGGCGCGGGTGCCGCAGCGGATCCAGCTCCTGGCGGCACGGCTGGACCGCGCTGACCGGGTGCGGGAGGTGATGGCGGTCCGGCTGGAGCGCCTCCGCCAACGCTGCGAGCGCGCCTCCTCCAGCCTGCGCCGCCTGCCGGCGAGGGTGGCCGCCGGCGGCCACCGCCGGGTGGTGGAGGGGCTGCGCCAGCAGCTCGAGCAGATCGTGAAGGCGCGGATGCGGGCCCGGCGGGCTGCCGTCGGAGCCGCCGAGCGGGCCCTCACCCATCTCGGCCCGCACAAGGTCTTGGAGCGTGGGTACTCCATCACCACGGTGGATGATGATCCGAGCCCCGTGCGGGACGCCGGCGCAGTGCGGGCGGGCCAGACGCTGCACACGCGCCTGGCCCGCGGCGTGCTGCGATCACTGGTGACACCGGACGGACCTGGTCACAAGCAGAGACGGTCGAAGGACGGGGGCCGGCAGACATCACTCTTCGATGACTGATGGCTGGAGGAGGCGTGCGTGGCGCGTGAAGGCATCATGACCGAGCAGACTCCGACGTCGAGGGCCGGGTCGGGAGGACGGCGTTCGTCTTCTCCGCTCGGCTCTGGGGCGGATCGTGGGAGCGAGAGATGACAGATACCGAGACGAAGAAGAACGAGGAGCGATTCGAGGATCAGCTGGCGCGGCTGGAGGAGATCGTGGCCAGGCTGGAGGACGAGGGTGTCGGCCTGGAGGAGGCCCTGGACCTGTTCGAGCGCGGCATGGAGCTGGTGAAGGCCTGCCGTACCCGGCTCGAGGAGGTGGAGCAGAGGGTCAGCCGCCTCCTGGAGCGGGACGGGGAGGAGGACGAGAGCCGCACCGAGCCCCTGGACGTGGAGGTCTCGTGAGCGTCCAGGCCCTGCTGGCGGCCGAGCGGGCGCAGGTGGAGAGCGCGCTCGAGCGCGTCCTGCCGGCCCCTTCGAGCTGGCCGCAGCGGCTGCACGAGGCCATGGCGTATGCGGTGTTCGCCGGCGGCAAACGGGTCCGTCCGATCCTGGCCCGCCTCGCCTACCGGGCGGTCGCCGGAGATCCGGAGCCCATTGCCGAGGCCGCCTGCGGGCTCGAGCTCATCCACACCTACTCCCTGGTCCACGACGACCTGCCGGCGCTGGACAACGACGTCCTGCGCCGGGGCCGGGCGACCGTCCATGTGGCCTTCGACGAGGCCACGGCCGTCCTGGTGGGCGACGCCCTCCTCACCCAGGGACTCCTGGTGCTGGCCCGTCATCCCTTGGGCGACGAGTGGGCGCCGCGTCGGGCGGAGGCCGTGGAGGCGGTGGCGCGGGCCGTGTCGTCGGAAGGGATGGTAGGGGGCCAGATGGAGGACATGGAGGCGACGGGGCAGATCGCGGGCGGAGCCGGCGGCGATCCACCGGCCCAACGCCTGGAGCGGATCCATCGTCACAAGACCGGCTGCCTCCTGCAGGTCTCCGTGGAGCTGGGGGCCATCCTGGCCGGCGCGAGCGCGGCCGAGCGTGATCGTTTCGCCCGCTTCGGCGGTGCGCTGGGGCTGGCCTTCCAGATCGCCGACGACATCCTCGACGCCACGGCCAGTGCCGCGGCGCTCGGCAAGTCCCCCGGCAAGGACGCCGCGGCCGGCAAGCTCACGTATGTGACGCTGTACGGGGTGGACGCCTCCCGTCGGCAGCTGGCCGAGCTCGAGGAGGAGATGGAGGGGCTGGCGGGGGAGCTGGAAGGCCCCGGGGGGAGCCTCGCCCTCATCGCCGGCTTTGTCGCTCACAGGACCAGCTGAGCGCCCGTTGCCCGCGGGAGTCCGGATTGAGTACTCTCGACGGGTGGCGAAGCGTCGGACGTGGGTGTTCCTCCTGGTGCTGTTGGCCCTCGTGCCGCGGCTCGCGACCCTGTGGTGGGACGCCGGCCTGGGCACCAGCCACCACCCCGACGAGCGGCAGGTGGTCTTCGTGTCGGAGCACCTGGCCGGCTGGTTCTCCGATCCCGGCTTCTATGCGTACGGGTCCCTGCACTTCCAGGCGGTGCGGGCGGCCTCCGTGCTCATCGGCGGGAGCGACGCCTTCCACCGCCTGCTGATGGGCGGGCGGCTGGTCTCCCTTGGGGCCAGCCTGCTGGCCCTGGTGGTGGGGTGGTGGTTGACGAGACGGGTCTGGGGCCGCCGCGCCGGCGTGGTGTTCCTGCTCCTCGGCGCGTTGGTTCCTCTGGACATCCAGCAGGCCCACTTCGCCACGGTGGAGGCCCATCACAGCCTCTGGATCATCCTCGCCCTGGCCGCGGCGTTCTGGGTTGCCGTGCGCGGCAGCCGTCCCGCCGCGGTCGCCGCCGGGGTGGCGGTGGGCTGCTCCCTGGCCGTGAAGGTGGCCTCCCTGGGCCTCGCCCTCCCCTTGGCGCTGGGTGTGCTCCTCGCCCTCCGCGGCAGGACGTGGGCGCGGGTCGTGGAGCTGGCAGCCATCGCCCTCACCTCGGGCCTGCTGGCGTTCTGGCTCGCGCAGCCGTGGGCGCTGGTCGGAGCGCGGCCACCCCTGGTCCTTCTGGGAGCAGGCGCTCTGGCCGTGGTGCTGGCGCGGCTAGCCGGAGCCGTCCCGCGGGGTTGGCAGCGCGCGGCCCCCACCGCGGGGGCGGTCCTCCTGGTGGCGGCGATCGGGACCCTGCTCGGCGCCGCCCTCAGACCGGCTCCGGCGGGCTCATCCCTGGCGCCCGGTGTCGCCCCGGTCATCGGGCCTGTCTTCAACGCCGCCTACCTGCGCGGGGTGGGCGAGCAGGTCGCCATGGTGACGGGCGCTGCCGACCTCCCCTACGTCCGCGTCTACCACGGGACGGAGCCGTTCCTCTACCCCCTGCGGGAGCTGGGGTGGTGGGGCCTTGGACCGCTGCTCCTCGGGACGGCTCTCGGCGGCACGGCGTGGGCGCTGTGGGTGCTCGCACGGCGCTGGCGGCGCTGGCTGGAGGGCCGTTGGAACGAGGGCATGGTCCTGCTCGCCCTGCTCGTGGCCTGGCTCGTGCCCATGAGCCTCCGGCTGGCCACGCTCCAGGTCAAGTACCTGCGCTACTGGGAGCCCCTGGTGGTGCCGGCAGCCATGGTGGCGGCCTGGGCCCTCACCAGGCTCCCTCGGCGTCAACGGCGCCTCGCGGTGCCGTTGGTGGTGGCCGGCACCGTGCTGTGGGGCGTCACGTGGTTGTGGGGGTTCGCCGCGCCCCATCCCCACCGTGCGGCCGGCGACTGGCTGCAGATGATGGTGGAGCCCCGGCAGACGGTGGCCTTCGAGCACTGGGACGAGACCGTGCCCCTGACCGTCGGCAGGAGCGTCGAGCTCCCCTCCTACGAGCTCCCCGACGACGATGCCAAGGTGCGCCAGTGGTGTGAGGCCCTCGCCTCCGCCGACTGGGTGGTCCTCACCTCCAACCGGGTGCGCCGCACCGTGCTCGCCAACCCCGAGCGGTACCCGCGGACCGGTCGCCTGTACCGGCTGCTCCTGGCCGGCGAAGCGGGCTTCGAACCCCTGGCCAGGTTCGACCGCGCCCCTCGCCTGTTCGGCATCGAGAGGAACATCCAGCGGGCCGACGAGAGCTTCGTCAACTACGATTTCCCGCGGGTGGTGGTGCTGCGCCGGGTCGAGTCGGTGGACGTGGACGCTCTCGTCCAGCGTACCCGCCGGCCTCTGCCCTACCTCGAGGGGATGGGGGCGACCGCCCTGGAGGCGCGCTTCGTGGCGCCCCTGCCGCGACCGCCCGCGGTACCGGGCGGTGTCCGCCAGACCTTCGACGTGACGGTGTGGCTGCTCCTCTTCGCCGTCCTCGGCGCGGCGGCCTGGGGCCTGCTGCTGCCCGTGGTGCGCTCGTGGCCCGACGCCGGCCTCGCGCTGGGCCTTGTGACCGGCTGGCTCGCGCCCTCCTGGCTGCTGTGGCTGGGCTCGGAGCTCGGCCTGTGGGCGGTGGGCCCGGCAACGGCGACGGTGATCGTGCTCGCCGTGGCCGGGGCGGGGGGGATCGCCGTCTGGCGCCAGCGGCGACTGGCCGCCAGGTTGTGGCGGAGGCGTCGCAGGGGCATGGGCCTGGTCCTGCTGGCCGCGGTGGTCGTGGGGGCGCTGTTCCTCCTCGTGCGCGCCATCAACCCCGCCATCTACTGGGGTGAGAAGCCCATGGACTTCTCGTTCCTCAACGCCTTCCTCCGCGCCTCGTCGTGGCCTCCGGGCGAGCCGTGGATGGCCGGTATGCCGCTGCACTACTACTACTTCGGAGAGGTCCTGGCCTCCTTCCCCATCCTCGTCTCCAACGTCGGCGCCGCGGTGGGCTACAACCTGATGGCCGCCGCGATCCCAGCCATGTCCGCGGCCCTGTTGGCGGCCTTCGCCCTGCTGGTGGCGCGGCGGCGGCGACGCTGGCTGGCGGCGGGCCTGCTGCCGCTTCTGGTGCTTCTCACCGGCAACCTGCAGTGGCCGTGGCTCGGCGAGCTGCTCAGCCGACATCGTTGGTTCGACGCGTGGTGGGCGACGTCGCGGGTGGTGCCGGGGTTCGCCATCGACGAGTACCCTCTGTGGACGGCCCTGTTCGCGGACCTCCACGGGCACTTCATCGCCCTGCCCGTGCTCCTGGCCTCCCTCCTGTGGGGCTGGCACACGGTGCACCAGGGTCGGCGGTGGCCGGTGGCGGCGGCCCTGTGCGGCGTCAGCGCCGGCATCCTCGTGGCGACCAACCCGTGGGACCTGTTCGTGCTCGTGGCGACGCTGGCGGTGGCCACCGTGGCGGCCGCTCCCCGGCCGGCTCGGGGCCTGGGGCGCCTCGCCGTGGCCGGTGTGGTGAGCGTGCTGGCGACCCTGCCCTTCGTGGTCGAGCTGGTCCAGGGGATTGGAGCGGGTGCGGGCGGCCGGTTGCTGCTCCTGACCCGTCAGGACTTCGCACCCGCATGGGCGATCCTGCGCCACTTCGGCGTCTTCCTGCTGCCCCTCGTGGTGTTGGCCGTCGCCCTCCTCTGGGGCCGCGGGCGTTTGCTCGCCGTCGTGCCCGTGGCGGTGGCGGCTGCGTTGCTGGGGCTCGCGACGCTCTCCTCGGCGGCCGCTCTGGCCTTGGGGGCGGCGGTCCTGTTCGCCGCTGCGGCTGCCGATCGCCAGGAGCGGATCCAGCGCATGGTCTGGTTCCTCGCCATGCTGGCCATGCTGGCGGTGGCGGCCTGCGAGCGCTTCACGGTCATCGACCGCATGAACACCCTGTTCAAGATCTACAACGGCGTGTGGGTGCTGCTCGCCGCCGCCCTCGGCGTTCTCGTGCTGCGCAGCGGCGGGTGGCGCCGACGCCTGCTCCTGTTCGCCTGGTTGCCCCTGGAGGCGGTGGCCCTGGTGAACCTCCCCCTGGGGGTGGCGCAGGGCTGGGTGCAGCCGCGCATCTCCTCGCCGCGGCCGACCCTGGACGGTCAGGCGTATCTGGCCTCCGAGCGGCCCCAGACCTGGTTCTTCGTTCGCGCCCTGGAGGGGATGGCCCGGCCGGGAGACGTGGTGGCCGAGGCGGCCAAGACCGCCTACGCGGAGTACACCAGGATCGCCATGCACACGGGCCAGCCGACCGTGGTGGGGTGGCCGTGGCACCTGCAGCAGCGGGGGCAGTCGCCTGAGGAGATCGAGGCGCGGTACGCCGATCTCACCGTGCTCTACGGGGGCAGCGATCCCTTGGCGCGGCGGGCGGTGCTGGACCGCTACCACGTGCGCTGGGTGGTCCTGGGCGACCTGGAGCGGTCCACCTATGGGCTGGCCGCCGGCGACCCCCTGGCCGGGGTGCCGGGGGTGGTGGCCATGGTTCGCAGGGGTGGCGACATCCTCTACCAGGTCCGGCCGATGACGAGGGCGGCGTCCCGGATCACGGCTTTGCCCCCCGGCCGGTCCGCTCTCCCACCCGGGATGACGGCGCTCGGGACGGTGCCGGTGGAGCGCACGCCGGTGCTGAGATCCCTGGCCCTGGACCAGGGTGGAGCGACCGCCGTGCTCCGGAACGGCGGCCTGATGGCGCTCGATTCGCAGGGCCAGCCCCTGTCGCCGCCGCCGTCTCCACCCTGTCCGGCGGTGGGGGTGGCCAGGCGCGGGGGGACGACCTGGCTCGGGTGCGGCGACGGGCGTGTGTTCCGCCTCGACGGGGACGGCTGGAGCCCCCTGGGGCGGGTGGCGGGGCTCGCAGGTCTCGCCGCCGGCGATCGACTCTGGGCCTGGGGCGCGGACGGCCTCTGGCGCTTCGACGGCAGCGGGAAGTGGCGTCCCGTGGATCCGCGGCCCGTGACCGCGGCGGCGGCGCAGGGTGGGCTGATCGCCATGGCCAACGCAACCGGCGTGTGGGTGTCGTCCGGTGGAGCGTGGCGGCGCACCGAGGCCGACCTGGAGGGCGTGCGGGCCCTGGCCTGGCAGGGCAGCACCCTGTGGGCGTTGACGGCCGGCGGCGTGCTGCGGAGCGGGGGGGGAGCCTTGCCGTGGCGGCGGCCGTATCCGGCGCTCGCTCCCCCCGCGGCCCTGGCCGGCTCCGGGGAGCGGTTGTGGCTGGTGCTCGAGGACGGCACCCTGGTCCAGCAGGTCGCCGAGGGGTGCGGCTCGCCGTGGCAGCCCCCGGCGGGCGGCGGTCCCCTGGAGGAGCCGCGGGGCCTGGCGTCGTCCCCCGGGGGCTGGTTCGCGGTGGCGGACACCCGGCACCACCGCGTCGCCTGGTTCACCTACCGCGGCGCGTGCCTCGACCAGTTTGGGCGCGAGGGGAAGGCCGCGGGCGAGTTCCGGGAGCCTTCGGGCCTCGCACTGGCGCCGGACGGCACCCTGGCCGTGGCCGACACCTGGAACGGACGCATCCAGCTCCTGAGGCCGGACGGCACGGTGGCGGTGATCGGCGAGGATCTCTACGGCCCGCGCGACCTGGCGTGGGCCCCGGATGCGACGCTGCTCGTGGCCGACACCGGCAACCGCCGCCTGCTCGAGTATCGCCCGCCGTCCTGGCAGCGCCGGGAGCTCTTCCGCTTCGGTGCCCCGGTGGTGGGCCTGGCATGGGTCGGCGGGATGCTCGCGGCGGCGACTCCCGCCGCGGGCGAGGTGGTGCTGATCGATCCGGCCGCGTGGACCGAGGTGCGGCGTCTCGAGGTCCCGGGCTGGAGTGAAGGTCAGCAGCAGGAGGGGTACCTGGTGGTGGGGGCTGACGGTCGGTTGCTGGCCAGCGCCCCCCGACCCGGCGAGGTGTGGGCCATCGATCCCGCGGGGAGGCTGGCGCCCCGTCGGGTGCGGACAGGCCTGCCGGGAGTCACGGCGATGGCGGTGCTGCCGGGAGGCGAGATCGTGGCCGCCGAGACCGCGGAGAGCCGCCTCGTGCACTTCCGGCTCTCGGAATGACCGCGGCGGTGGGCGGGGATGGGCAAGCGCCGGCTTGACGTGCTCCTGACCGAGCGGGGGCTGGTGCCGTCCCGGGCCCGGGCCCAGGCGCTCATCCTCGCCGGGCGGGTGCGGGTGGACGGTACGACCGTCACCAAGGCCGGCACCCAGGTGGCGGAGGATGCGGGCCTGGAGCTGGTCCAGCCGGACCACCCGTACGTCTCGCGGGGGGCCCTCAAGCTGGCCACGGCCCTGGACGCCTTCGCCATCGCGGTGGACGGGCTCGACTGCCTGGACGTGGGCGCCTCCACCGGCGGCTTCACCGATCTGCTGCTCCAGCGGGGGGCGCGTCGGGTCATCGCCCTGGACGTGGGCCGTGGCCAGCTCGCCTGGCGCCTCCGTCAGGATCCCCGGGTGGTGGTGATGGAGGGGGTGAACGCCCGTCACCTGGCGCCGGAGGACCTGCCCTTTCCGGTGGATCTCGTCACCGTGGACGTGTCCTTCATCTCCCTGCGCCTGGTGGTGCCCGCCCTGCTGCCCCACCTGAGGCCCGGAGGCCGCCTGATCTGCCTGGTGAAGCCCCAGTTCGAGGCCGGCCGGCAGGAGGTGGCCTCCGGGGGGGTGGTGCGCGACGAGGCGGTGCGACGGCGGGTCGTGGACGAGGTGGTGGGTGCCCTGGCCGCCCTGGGGCTCGTCCTGGAGGGGACCGTGCCGTCCGCGGTCCGCGGGCCCAAGGGGAATCAGGAGGAGCTGGCGGTGTTTGGGAAGCTGAGCCCCGAGGCGGAGACGCCGGGGGACGGCGGCCCGGGGCACCTCGATGTGGAGGATTCATGAGCCAAGAGATGAGTGTGAGCTTTCCGGGGGGCAAGCGCGTGCACGCCCACTATGGGCGCTTCGAGATCGCGACGGACCAGGGGCCGGACAACGGCGGCGAGGGGACGGCGCCGGAGCCCTTCGATCTCTTCCTGGCCTCCCTGGCCACCTGTGCCGGCATCTACGTGCTCGGCTTCTGTCAGAGGCGGGACATTCCCGCCGAGGGGATCAGCCTGGAACAGTCATGGGAGCGCGGCGACAAGGGCCGGCTGACCAAGATCGGTATTCGCATCTTCGTCCCGGAGAGCTTCCCCGCCAAGTACCACGACGCGCTGGTTCGCGCCGCCGCCAAGTGCACCGTGAAGCGGACCATGGAAGCGCCCCCCGAAATGACGGTGGAAACCATCGTTAGAAGTTAGAAGTTAGAAGAGGGGACGAGGGCGGACCGGGCGGGTGGGCGGACTTCTAACGTCTTACGTCTAACGTCCTTCTACAGCTCGTCGGCGCGCGTGGAGATGGGTCCCCGGTAGTTGTGCTCCAGGCGGACCTGGGCCACCTCCGCCCCGAAGCCGCGGTAGGTCTCCTTGATGCGGGTCAGGGCGTTGGACCGCCAGTCCACGTAGGGGTTGTCGATCTGGATCGGGTCCAGGGAGCCGGCCAGGATCACCTTGGAGCTGGCGCAGAAGCGGCTCATGAGCGTCTTGGCCAGGTGGCGGTCCCCGTTCTGGAGCTCGTCCACGAGCACGATGGAGCGCTCGATGTCCAGGCCCCGCAGCATGGAGGTGGAGATCATGGTCAGCCGGTTGGAGGAGCGCAGCTCCTCCATGAAGTCGTGCTCGTTGGTCAACGAGAGGGCGCGGATGGCCTGGAAGAAGGGCTCCAGCCAGGGGGTCAGCTTGCTCTCGTAGTCCCCCGGGAGGTAGCCCAGCTCGTACTGGCTGGAGGCGTGCTCGGGGCGCAGCAGGAGCATGCCGCTGTCGTAGCCGTAGTCGGGGGACAGGGGCTCGGACTGGGGTGCCACCCGCCACGTGGAGGGCTGGCCCACCAGCATGTAGAGGCCGGTGGCCACCATCATGCGGGTCTTGCCGGAGCCGGCGGGGCCGTCCAGCACCACCAGCTGGACGCTCGGATCGAGCAGGAACTCGATGGCCAGGGTCTGCTCCGCGTCACGGGGGGTGAAGGAGAGGATCGGCCGCGGCCGGTACACGTTCCGCTTGCGGTCCCAGTACTGGGCGTAGCGGAGGTCCTCCAGCCGCTCCTGGGCCGGGTTGGCGCGGGTGATGATGGTCTCCTCGCCCGCGCTGAGCACCACGCCCATGTTGGGCAGGAGCTCCACGGGCTCGGGGGTGCGGGCCGCGGACAGGGGCAGCCAGCGTTGGCCGGGCGCCGCGCTGTCGAAGAAACGCTGCAGGTCGCCCTCGGAGAGCTCGGCCCGGACGACGCCCCGGTAGACCTCGTCCACGCTCTCCAGGCTCACCTTGCCGTAGCGCAGGTTCTCGGCGGCCACGCCGGCGGCGTCGCACTTCAGGAGCAGGTTGGAGTCCTCGGAGATCACCACCACCTGGAAGCCCGGGTTGCCGTTGGACTGGGCCACGCCGGCGATGTGGCGCGCGCTGGCCAGAATGTGGTTGTCGCCGGTCTCCCCGGAGTAGGGCTCGCTCACCCCGCCGTCCGGCTCCCAGGCGAGGACGCCGCCCGCCGGCGTGCGCACGAACACCTCCGGGGCGGCCTCGTGGCGGAGGACCGCCTCCACGCCGTGGTTGATGAGCTGGCTGCGCCGGTACTCGAGCATCTTGCGGGTCACCTGGCGGGCGGCGTGACGGACTCCGTCGGGCTTGGTGCGGGAGGTCTGCAGCCGCCCCAGCTCCTCCAGGACCTGGTGCAGCAGCACCACCACGTTGCCGCCCGTCAGCAGGCGGTCGAGGGCGTCCGGGTTCTCGATGAGGGCGGAGGTGTCGGGGATGTACACCGTGCCCGAGAGGGCGTCGGTTCGCGTCTGCATGGCGTGCGCCAGTCTATCACCCTGTCTCGCGGAGGAGCCGGGGCGATGGGTGGGATGGGTGGGCCCTCTCCTGTCGGCCGCTGGTCGTCGAGGGAATCCGGAGCCATCCAGTCATGAGAACCAGGTCCGGAGACGGTGGGGACCTGTCGGCATCTTATCTGGCTGGGGTGCAGGGATTCGAACCCCGATACTACGGTCCAGAGCCGCATGTCCTACCATTGGACGACACCCCAGGACCCCCGCGTGGGGAACGGCATTATAGCAACGGGTCTTGCCGCGTCAATCGTCGCTCGAAGCCGGAGCCGACCGGCCCGCGGCGCTACGCTTCCCGGACCCAGCGGGCCAGGTCCTTGAGCTTGGGCTTGGCCCCGTGGGCCAGGATGCCCACCCGGTAGACCTTGCCCACGACCCAGGCCATGCCCAGGATGGTCGCCACCATCAGCACCACCGACGCGGCGAGCTGGACGAAGGGTACCTGGGTCAGGGTCATGCGCAGGAACATCAGGATCGGGGTGAAGAACGGGATCAGCGAGAGCACCACGGCCACCGTGCCGTCGGGCTGGTTGACCACCTGCATGATCAGCACCAGGGGGATGATCAGGAACACGGTGATCACGCTCTGGAAGTTCTGGGCGTCCTGCTCGGTGTCGAAGGCGGCGCCCACGCCGGCGTACAGGGTGCCGAAGAGCAGGTAGCCGAGGACGAAGTAGATCACGAAGAAGACGAGCAGGGTGACGGGGATCTGGGGAAGCTGCATGCCGCTGAGGCCGATGGCGGTGAGGATGGCGGGTGTAGAGAGGGCGAGACCGAGCGCCGCCCACAGCACCATCTGGGTCAGCCCCACCGCCCCGATGCCCAGGATCTTGCCCAGCATGAGCTCGAACGGGCGCACCGTCGCGATGATCACCTCCACGATGTGGGAGCTCTTCTCCTCCAGCACGCCCCGCATCACGTACATGCCGTACATGAGCACCGTCATGTAGATGATGAGCACGAAGAAGTAGGAGAGGATGAAGCTCTGCCCCTGGTCCCGGGTCTCCTCTCCCTTCGCTCCGAGCTTGAAGGTCTTCAGGTCCACCCGGCGTGTGAGCTTGCCCACCTGGGACGGGTCCAGCCCGGCGGAGGTGAGGCGGTCGGCGATGATGACGCTGTTCACCGACTTCTCGAGCACGGACAGCAGGCGGAAGGCCGCCACGTTGGGGGCGATGTACTCCGGCTGCCCGGCGGCGGGAAGTGTGGACGGGATGATGAGCAGGCCGTCGTAGGTCTGCGCCTGGACGTCCTCCTTGACCTGCTCCCGGGTGGCCTGGGGGTCGGGCCCCGGGTCCACCCGCACCAGGTTCACCTCGAGAGTGGCCCCGTCCTGGGCCAGGCTCTCGGAGACCTGGGCGGCCATGGGGTCGAAGAAGCGTCCCGTCTCGTCCAGGACCGCGATCTTGAACTCCCCGCCGCCCCGCGCCGCCAACCAGGCGGGGATCACCATCATGCCCCCCATGAAGACGGGCACCAACAGGGTGGAGATCCAGAACGCCTTGGTGCGGACGCGCTCCAGGTACTCGCGACGGATGACGGCGAAGAGCCTAGACAGCATGGGCGCGGTCCTCCTCCACGGCGCGGATGAAGATGTTCTCGAGATCGGGCTCGAAGCGGGTGAAGGACTCCACGCCGCCGGTGGCCACCAGCTCCCGCAGGAGGTCCCGGGGCTGGTGGGCGTCGTCCAGCTCCACCAGCAGGTCGTCGCGCAGGGGCCGCACCGAGGTCACCCCCGGCAGCTCGGCCAGCGTGTCGGCCCCGACCTCGACGTTCACCCGCCACACGTTGCCCCCGTACTGGGCCCGGATCTCGCCGAGGGGCCCCGCCAGGATCGCGCGGGCGCGGTTGATGAGGCAGATGTGCGTGCACAGCTCGTCCACCTGGGGCAGCACGTGGGTGGACAGCACGATGGTCACCCCCTCCTCCTTGGCCATGGCCATGAGCAGGTCCTTGAGCTGGCGGGCGTTGATGGGGTCGAGCCCGGAGAAGGGCTCGTCCAGGATGAGGAGCTGCGGCCGGTGGAGAATGGTGCCGATGAGCTGGACCTTCTGCTGCATGCCCTTGGAGAGGTCCTCGACCTTGTGGGTGGCCCACTCGCCGAGGTCGAGACGCTCCAGCCAGTCGGAGGCAGCCTGCCGCGCCAGCCCGGGCGCCAGGCCGCGGATCGTCCCCAGGTACACGAGGTGCTCCAGCACCTTCATCTTGCGGTAGAGACCGCGCTCCTCGGGCAGGTACCCGATGAGGCGGCGGCGGTCGTCGTCCACGGGCGCGCCGTCCAGGTGCACGGCGCCGGCGTCGGCCGAGATGATGCGCATGATGATGCGGATCGTGGTGCTCTTGCCCGCGCCGTTCGGTCCGAGCAGCCCGAAGACCGATCCCCGGGGCACGGCGAAGGACAACCGGTCCACCGCCAGGTGGTTGCCGTAGCGCTTGCTGACCTCGCGGACTTCCAACAACGACTCCAAGACGCCACCTCCTCGGCAGGCCATGATACGGAGGATGCAGCCAAAGTGCCAATTGTGGGCGTGCGCAGCGCTTGCATCGCCGAGCGCCCTGTGGCACAATCCCGCTCCCGGGCCGCACCGGTAGCTCAACTGGATAGAGCATCTGACTACGGATCAGAAGGTTGGGGGTTCGAGTCCCTCCCGGTGCGCCAAGCTTCGTTCTCGACCACCGGGAGAGAACAAGCCTGTCACGGCGTAGCCGCAGGCGAAGCCGGACACTCCACCGCAAGGGCACTGAGGGTCGAGAACTTCGCCCTGGCAAGCCGGTCTCTGATTCTG
>Ga0315542_1001697_pt1 | contig 13680 bp, 13 predicted proteins | sample SalMarSW160120MG_FD_202541 | JGI IMG/M metagenome (GOLD analysis project Ga0315542, IMG submission 202541) | Salt marsh sediment microbial communities from the Plum Island Ecosystem LTER, Massachusetts, United States - Salt Marsh Sediment SW1601-20 ...
TGCATACACCAGCCCCCGCAGGGAAGAAGCGTTTTCGCTCTTCGTCCCGCGGTCAATGGACTTGAATGTCACCTGAATAAATCCTTTCCAGTTCCCCGTTTTCACTCTTGATAAGCAGGGCCCCGTCGCGGTCCAGTTCCATGACCCGTCCCCTGCAGGTCCTGTCTATCATACGCACCGTCACTTCTTTCCCGAGCAGCATCGCCAGTTCCCTCCACCGCTTTCCGATTGATTCAAACCCCGAGCGAAGGAACAGGGAATAGGAGCGCTCGAATTGCCGCAGGAATTCCTGCATGAGCGTCACCCGATCAAAGGTCCTTCCGGTTTCCAGGTATACCGAGGTAGCAATTTCTCGCAGGTCATCCGGAAACTTCCGGTTGTTCACATTGATTCCCACTCCCACCACTACGAAGTCGATCGCGTCCATTTCCGTGCTGGTTTCGGTGAGGATTCCGCAGATCTTCCTGCCATTGACCAGGATGTCGTTTGGCCACTTGATTGCGGGCTTCACGGGAGTGATCGCCAGGAGGGTTTCTGCCACGGATACCCCGGTTGCCAGCGTGATCTTGGGGGCCTCGGCGGGCGGCAGTTTGGGCCTGAGGATCAGCGACGCGTAAATCCCCTCCTGAAACGGGGAGTGCCAGTTTCTTCGTAACCTGCCCCTCCCCTTGGTCTGTTGCTCGGCCACGACCAGGGTCCCTTCCGGCGCTCCTTCGACGGCCAGTTCTTTGGCCTTCCTGTTGGTGGAGTCCAGTTCGGAAAAATAGGCGATCTCCTTGCGGCCGAAGACTTCGGTATCGATCCCATCGCGTATTTCAGCGGGCAGGAGCATTTCCGGGGCCCTCGAAAAAATATACCCTCTTTTCGGAGATGACCGGATTACATATCCTGCATCGCGCAGTTTGGAGACTTGCTTCCAGACCGCCGCACGGGACACCCCAAGTCTCTTGCTCAATGCCTCTCCTGAAATCCAGTCTCCTTGATGCTCCTTGAGATATGCGAGCAACTCATGCTTTGTGCCCATGAAAACCTCCCCTGAGAAGCACCTCTCATAGCACCGCCCCGTTTTATTGTCAACCTAGTATATTTTTGAGGTTTACAATAGCAGGCCCTTTCTGGAGAGCTATTTTGAACTCCATGCGCTCTATACATGCCCTTTTCGCTTGACTGCCCGACAAAAGCTCCCTATGCTCCCTCTTTCTAGATTGTGAACTTGATAGAGCCCGACGCGCATTTGTGGACGGGTACTCTTGAGCGTCATCATTTGAGGAGGACATATGGGAATCTTGAGCAAGTTACTCGGTGCACGGCAGCCCAGGGAAATTCCCAGACTTGGGAGAAATGATCTCTGCTGGTGTGGAAGCGGAAAGAAATACAAGAGATGCCACATGGATACGGACACGGCCAAGCGCTCCCGTATCCTTGACGGAAGGTGCACAACCCGGTCCTGAGGCCGGTAGGTAACGCCGCCGGCGCTGGCGGCACTGATTCTTTACGATGTGTCTCTTCCACTTTTGGCGTGAACTTCGCCGTCAACACAACAGGCGAGAATTGTTCAGTTAGGGCCCATCCATAAACAGATTTTGGGCACTAGTGAGTTTCCAATCCAGAAGGGTGCGCACTCATTGATAGAGGTGGCATTTGACCAGGTGAGCACCTGAAGATGATAGCCATCGCGGTTCGGGCTCTTGAATTTTGCAAATTTTCATTACCTGCGGGCATCTTGTATGAAAACGACATCCTTCGGGGGGATTTTCCGGACTGGGGATATCCCCCTCCAGCACGATTCGATGGGCGCCCCGCCTTTTAGGATCTACCCTGGGGATAGCAGAAAGTAGTGCCTGAGTATAGGGATGTTTGGGTTTCGAAAACAAAGCATCAGTTTGAGCCTTCTCCACAATCTCACCCAGATACATCACAGCAATCGTATCGCAGACGTGTTCCACAACCGCAAGATCGTGAGAAATGAAAATGTAAGATAGGCCCAACTGTTCGCGCAAGTCCACCAGCAGGTTGAGCACCTGCGACTGAATCGAAACATCCAGTGCGGAGACAGGCTCATCGGCAATGACAAGTTTCGGTTGAAGAGCAATAGCCCTTGCAATGCCGATGCGCTGGCGTTGCCCACCTGAGAATTCGTGCGGATAGCGGGATGCCGCTTCAGGTTCCAGTCCCACTGTTCGCAACAGTTCCAACACCATTTCCTTCCGCCTGCCCCGATCTCCGACCCGGTGAACCACTAATGGCTCGGCAATGATGTTCCCTATTTTCTGGCGGGAATCAAGGGAGGCGTAAGAGTCTTGGAATATAAGCTGCATCTGCCTGCGTCTGGCCCGAAGTTCACGCGCGTTCAGCCTGTTCAGATCTTCTCCATCGAGCAGAATTCGTCCTGAACTCGGTTCCAGTAGACGCAGAAGCACTCGGGCCAATGTGGATTTTCCACAGCCGGACTCTCCCACGACGCCCAGAGATTTTCCCCGCTCCAGGGAAAAGCTGACGCCGTCAACAGCATGCACAAATCCATGTCCACCCTTCGATGGGAAATACTTGGTAAGATTTTCTGCCACCAGCAAATCAGTCTTCATACGGATTCCAACAGGCTAAGTGTTGAATTTCTCTCAAGGGCTGAAGCGTGGCGGCCTCAAGGAAACAAACATCCAGTGCACGCTCACAGCGGTCTGCAAAATAGCACCCCGCAGGCCGCTGATCAATCGCAGGCACCATCCCTGCTATAGTCGGAAGGTGATGCGTCTTATTGCCGATCTTTGGTATCGAAGCAAGTAGGCCGCGGGTATACGGATGCCGCGGATGGCTGAAAAGTTCTTCCACATGGGCCTTTTCCATGATCTTGCCCGCATACATCACAACAACTTGTTCACAAAATTCCGCAACCACGCCAAGATCATGGGTAATCAAGAGAATAGACATGCCGAACTCCTGCTGGAGCTGGGCGAGCAGCTCCAAGATCTGAGCCTGAATGGTCACATCCAGGGCAGTAGTCGGCTCATCTGCAATGAGCAGGTCCGGATCGCAGGCAAGGGCCATGGCGATCATGACCCGCTGTCTCAGACCGCCCGAGAGTTGATGGGGATATTGATCAATCCTTGCCCTTGGTGACCCGATACCCACCAGATCAAGCAGTTCCACGCTGCGCCGGCGGGCTTGGCTGTTGTTGAGACCCCGATGCAGACGAAGAACCTCCGCGATCTGAAACCCTATTGAAAAGGTCGGATTGAGGCTGGTCATAGGCTCCTGAAAGATCATCCCGATTCGGTTCCCCCGAATTTTGCGCATATCCTTATCGGTCAGCGAGAGCACGTTGACCCCGTCAAACAGGATATCGCCCGAGTCCACTCTGCTCGGAGGACAAGGGAGCAGCCTCATAACAGACATGGCAGTGACACTCTTGCCGCAGCCGGATTCTCCTACAAGGCCCAGAGTCTTCCCTCTATCAAGGGCAAAAGAGATATTTTCGATCACTTTTGCCGGACCTTTTTCCGTGGCAAAACTGACTGTGAGATCGTTGATTTTCAGGAGCTCATTTTCTTTCGGCACTCTAACAACTCCCAGATGAAAACTTTTTCAGCTGAAAACAACCCGTGGGAAATAACAGGACACAATCCAGTCAGGGGCATCCACGATTTCGTTTATTCTCAAATCCGCGCACACACTGCAAAGCATGTACGCCTCCACCGGAGTTAGACCTCGACTGCTGGAAATGAAGTCTACCATATCGCCCACCGCCATTTTAGCAGATTCAAGGAGATCTGGTCCGATTCCTGTGGTCACTTCATAGCCGTCCGCATCCAGATGCCGCGTAACCGGTCCCGGGGTGCTTATCCGGGGAAAATTCAGTTGCATATTCTTGACAACTTCCAGCTTCACCGTCACGTTCATGGGGCTTTCAATTGCTGTGCCGCAGACCTCACCGTCCCCTTGCGCGGCATGTCCGTCGCCTACTGAAAACAGGGCTCCCGGGACTTCAACAGGCAAATAAAGCACCGATCCCACACTGACGTCACGGGTATCCATATTTCCTCCAACCCGGCGGGGATTTACCACACTGTGTTCGCCTTCAGCGCCTGGAGCGACACCTATGGTTCCGGGAAAAGGTTTCAGCGGTACCCTTGCTCCCTTCAGATACCGGGCCGACGCGAGCGATTTCGGGTCACATTCCCAAATGTAGAGTGCAGGGTCCTCGAATCGGTCCGCCAATAGGCCGAACCCGGGAATAACCGCGGTCCACCCCCACTCAGAGAGTAAAATGGAGATGATCGAAATCTTCAAGACATCTCCCGGTTCTGCGTCCTTTACATACACCGGGCCTGTAACCGGGTTGACCCGGGAAAAATCAAGCTTCGCAACATCATCGAGATTGGAAGAAGGAGTTATCTGCCCTCCGGAAGCGTCTACGGTCTCAAATTCTATGACATTTCCGGATGCTACTGTCATAACCGGTTTGATCGTGTTATCCCAGCCATAGTGAATTTGACCTGCTGATACGAGGTAATCGGGTTTTACTGGCATTGTCACAACCTTTCTTTCTAACATTCTGTAAGTTCAATGAACTTTGTCCCTTGAAATCCCTCCTGCAATCAAGACAGGATGAGGGACGAATCAGAGTCCCATGCGCTTCTCCCTCATCCTGTCAATTCTTTATCGTTCTTTATTGAGCGTCTTTGGCATAGACATATTCATAGTTGACCGGAATATGTACTGGGTCGACAAAAATAGAATCCGGGCCGCCCAGGCGCTTCGCCCTCATCGTAAAACGCTGCTCATTAAAAATGGGCACCCAAGGCGCGTCCTTCATGATGTCGATAAATATGGAGCGCCACATTTCGTTGCGCTCTTCGGTTTTCGAAGGGTCGCTCAAAGAGTCGGCCGCTTCAGCCCTGACATCTATTTTCTTATTGCAATACCACGACCAGTTCCAGCCGCCTTTTACCGCGCCGCCACAGCCCAGTATGGGGCCATAGAAGTTGGAAGGGTCAGGAAAATCGGCAATCCACGCCATACCGCCGGACCATATCATGGGAGCCTGATCCGGTTCCCCCCCGGCAGCGATGACCGCCGACTGCGCCAGCGTTTTGAGGTCCGCCTTTATGCCGATCTCGGCCAGGTCCCGCTGGATAGCCTGAGCGATACGTGGGTTCGGGTCCGTATTGTTGGCATACAGCTCTGTCGTGAATCCGTTCGGGTAACCCGCTTCCTTCAAAAGCGCCTTCGCCTTTGCAGGATTGTAGGGGTAGCCCTTGTAGTTCTTGTCATAGCCCGGCATACTCGGAGGCAGGGGCTGGTTGGCCGGTATCGCCCTGTTGTTTATAATTTTGCAGATCCGCTTCTTGTTGATGGCCATGTTGACCGCTCGCCGTACTTTGACGTTATCAAAGGGTTTCATGCGGACATTCATGGAAATATAACCCGTATGCAATTGCCCCCCCTCGATAATCATCCCGGCATTCTTGGGGTCGTTCTTGACCTGGAGAAACCGGGCAGGAGGAATTCCGTCACCAAGGATATCAACCTCGCCACGCTGGAGACGCAACAGGGCCACGGTGGGCTCCTGTCCCACCTCGAAGATAATCTTGTCAAGGCGCGGGAGACCCGGTTTGTAATAGTTCGGGTTGCGAACATAGACGACGCGCTGGCCCAACTTCCATTCCTTCAGCATGAATGCGCCGGTCCCCACCGGATGTTTCCCGAAATCCTGTCCCCACTTCTCCACTTCTTCCTTCGGCACAGCAAAGGCAAAATTGATTGCCATCACATGCAAAAACGTTGCATCCGGATGAGAGAGCTCAATCTTTAGAGTGTAGGGATCTACTACCGTCATTCCCGATAAGGTGGTTGCCTTGCCCGCAACCATATCATCATATCCCTTTATGCTATGGAAAAATCCCTGCCCGGGGCTTTCTGTTTTCGGATTAACGGCCCTTTCAATGGAATACTTGATATCTTCGGCAGTGAGTTTTCTTCCATTGTGAAACTTGACGTCTTTCCGTATCTTGAAGGTATAGGTCTTTCCATCCGGAGAAATCTTGAAGCTCTCGGCCAGATCAGGCTTCAAATGGTACGTCCCCGGTTCATAGTCCATGAGACCGTTAAACAGGCTTTTAATCATAGACCAGTTTTGCCAGTCATATCCGATGGCAGGGTCCAATGTACTGATGTCATCCTTATAGGTGACAATCATCGTTCCACCCTGCTTGATCGCTTCCCCTGCCATTCCCGCCGATGGGAAAAACAAACCACATACAAATACGACCAAAACCGATGCCAAAATTCTCTTCATCTCTTTCCTCCCTCAGTTTAAGGTTAACAATCACCCATACCGTTAATGCAGATAGATACGCGGATCTATGAACGGCATCACCAGATCAGCCAACAGGTTGCCGAGAACAATTCCGATGGCAGCCACGAGTGTAACGCCCATGATAATTGGAATATCAACCACCTGTATGGCCTGCCATGCCAATTGTCCGATCCCCGGCCAACCATAGACTGATTCCACCACAACCGCACCCGCCATAAAAATGCCTATGTCAAGGCCTATCATGGCTATCACCGGCAAAATAGCATTTCGAAGACCGTGCACTAGTACGACCGTACGCTCGCTCAGGCCTTTGGCTCGTGCCGTTCGGATATAATCCTCACGCAGAACGTCCACCATGCTGGAACGCATCATACGAGAATACCAGCCTCCCCCGGAAATTCCTAGGGTCAAAGCAGGAAGAACCAAATGCTTCAGGGAACCATATCCTCCCAATGGAAAAATAGGCAGTATATTTGCAAAAACATACAAAAGCAAAAGACCCAGGACAAACTGCGGGATGGAAACGCCGCCAAAAGACAGGGTCATGATCCAGGTGTCAGCGGCTTTCCCCCGTTTTGTGGCTGCAAGGATGCCCGCTGGAAGTCCAATCAGGAGTTCAAAAAAGATAGTCCCTATCATGAGCAAGAGTGTCGCAGGGAGACGGCTCAGGATGAGCTCTCCTACCCGGGTCTTCTGCTTATACGACCTTCCCATATCTCCCCTTACGAGACGGCCCAGGTATTTTATGTACTGGACAGGGACCGGGCGATCGAGCCCGAGCTCTTTACGGATAGATTCTACCGTAGTCCTTGTGGCGCTGCGTCCCGCAATCATTCTTACCGGATCAGCGGGCATAAGAAATGAGAGGCTGAAAGTGATGAGGGTTACCCCGAAAAGGATAATAATGGATTGTCCCAATCTCTTGGTGAGAAACACAAACATCAATCTCTTCCTCGCTGTGTTGGATCCAGCACGTCTCTTAATGCGTCTCCAACAAGGTTAAAGGAGAGAGACAGCAGCATAATTGCGATTCCCGGAAAAAATACGAGCCAAGGAGCGTCAAGAAAATACGACTGGCTTTCATAGATGATGCCGCCCCAGGAAGGGGTGGGCGGTCTCACGCCGACCCCCAGGAAAGAAAGCGTGGCCTCCAGCAGTACCGTTGTAGCGATTCCCAGAGTTCCCCAGACCAGTAACGTCGGCCAGAGATGAGGGATAATATGGACGAACAGTATCCTCGGCCAGGACGCTCCTACGGAACGCACCGCCTCGATGTACTCACGTTCAGCCAGAGTGATGGTCTGACTGTAAATTACCCTTGCGATTTGGACCCAGTTTACCAGTGCAATAACCATTGCAACAATCCAGAGGCTTGGGCTGAAGATGGCAGCCAGAGCTATAGCGAGTAATAGCGCAGGAAAAGCCATCATCAGGTCGGTAAACCGCATAATAGCGGTACCGATAAATCCTCTCACATACCCGGCAATAATGCCCAGAAAAGCACCTATCAGCAGTGCCGCACCGTTAGCGGCAATTCCTATGATAAGGGAGATTCGCGCTCCGTAGAGGAGCCTTGCAAAAAGACTGCGTCCGAGAAGATCGGTGCCAAGCCAGAATTTGCCGTTCGGTGGGAGCGGTGCCCCTTCCAGCGTTAATCCGTCAAAGAATTGCTTATTCGGGGGATGTGGCGCGATAACCGGGGCAAAAACAGCTGCTACAGAAAACAGCAAAATCATGACAAGCCCGAAAATAGCAAGCTTATTTCGCAAAAATCTCTTTAATCCATAGGACATTTCTCAAAAGCCGCCTCAAAACCTGATCGAGCATTGATTAAACGCTGGTGTCATTATCTTACGAATAGATTTGACCTCAAGCGTGACACAAATGTGTTGCGGGATCTTTTTCATGGCAAATTCCAAATCAACTCCCGGCCGGTTCATCCAGGTTGGACTGTACATGCCGGAACATAGTTCGGTCGCAAATCCAAGAACCGTCATCGCCTGAAGGGACCGCGTAATCAAAGGCGCATAGTCGTGTCAGGGTGAGTGATATCTTCGCACAAATCAGTGCCGAAGGTAAACGATCTCCTGGCACTTCTGGGTCACCCATGTCCTGGTGCTTGTCGCCTATGCTCCGATATTCGGCAGGGTCAGGGAGGCGTTACCGGGGAATTTGATTTTTTTTTATACCTGGTTGGACCAAATTGGAAGAAAAAAGTTGTGTATTCAGAAACACGCTGCCCGGGGAGATCTTTTCGATTCCGGTGTCGGAGGGGGGGTAAGGCCGGATTGTTAAACGAAATGGCGCCACCGGAACGGCTGGATAGTCGGGTGGATGTATGCTATTTGTATTTACATAAACAATGGTGTTTGATACATGAGCATGGTTCCGCCTATGAGGGGAGCGGTTCATAAGTGGATCATGGGGTTCTCTCATTGGTTCACCATCCTGTTATGAGGATTTTCAGGTAATTGACAGATGACCCGCGGGATGCTGTTCTTTCCCGTGACACTCGGATTTGTATCCAGGATCGTTGGATTTTTCCGGGTCTCGAGGAGGGATGATACATGGATAAGGTCATTTGGGCAGAGGAAAAGGAAAAATGGAGGAGAGAATCCCTGGAGAAACATGCCAGGCTCTCTGAGCTCTTTCGGAAGGACCGGTTTGCCTTTGAGATTGAGAGAAAGCGAAGGATCGACGAGTTCATCAACAGCGCCAGAGAAGAGGAGGAGAGGCGCAGGCTTCGGGCATTACAGGATTCCTGGGACAAAAAGATGAGAAATGCCGGATCAAGGCACAACCGGTTTGTCCTGGCGCAAAGTCTTTTCTGGGAGCATTTTTATGAGGTGTGGCAGCAGGCGCTCCAGCAACTGACCTCCGGGGATTAGGATCATCCGCTTCGGGGCATTTTACCTGAGACAGGAAACCGATGGTAAGGGAGCAGGTGTAAAGGGCATGGAATCATTGATGGCTACGGAGATGAGGGCAGATACCAGGATCATCATCTCGCTGGCGCTGGTACACTTCATAGGAGATCTCTACCAATCTTTTGTCACGCCCTTGCTCCCGCTCTTTGTAGAGAAATTTGCGCTCACCCTGACTCAGGTGGGCATCATCACCGGGATCAGCCGGTTCCTGGCATTTGTGGTCCAACCTTCTGCAGGGTATGTCGCGGATCACTACCAGACGCGCTTTTTTGTTCTCGGCGGTCCGCTCCTCTCCATTCTCTTCATTCCCTTGCTGGGCATTGCGCCGTCATTCTTCAGCTTGATTCTTTTCGCATCGCTGGGTTCCATCGGCTCGTCCCTGTTCCATCCCACCTGTGCCGGCATGGTTTCCTCCCATTCGGGCCGCCACCTCGGGTTTTCCATGTCAATTTTCGGACTGGGCGGCACCCTTTCCTTCGCTGTCGGTCCCCTTCTCATCACCTCTTTTGTCGGTGCCTTCGGCCTGAGATCCATGCCTTTCACCATGGTGTTCGGCCTCGCCGCGATGATCTATCTATTTCTCACCGTCCCGGTTCCTGTCAGTGAAGGGCTGAAGAACCAGGGTTTTCTTGGATCAATCCGGGAAGTGCTGGGACCGGTCTGGAAATCGATCGTGCTCATATGGATAGTCATGACCCTGCGCTCTTTTGTGGGCCAGTCTTTCTTCACTTTCCTGCCGATCCTCTATGCAGAGCAAGGCTATTCGCTCGTCACCATCGGAGGGGTAATCTCGCTCCTCGTTGTGGCCGGTGCAATCAGCGGTCTCCTGGCCGGGCATTTCTCCGATGTGATCGGGTACAAGCCCATTTTCTATGTCACCCACGGTCTTGCGACACCCAGCCTTATGCTGCTGCTCTATCTTTCGGGAGCGTGGCTTTACGTGGCTATTTTTCTGTCCGGCTTCTTTATCATGGCCACACTGCCGCTGGGAGTTGCCATGGCCCAGACTCTGGCCCCAAAAGGAAAAGCCATGGTGGCGAGTCTGATGATGGGTCTGGCCTTCGGAACCGGGGGAATGCTGACGCCCATAACAGGCAAGCTGGCCGATATCTATTCCCTGCCCGTCATCCTGTCCGTCATTTCGATCATCCCGCTCCTTACTGTCGGTTTGATCCATTTCGCCGCTGAAAAAAGGAGAGTATAGCCGTTCTTTGCTCGGAAAGATATGGGCTTGAGATTCCTGTTTGATAGAGGCGTAGCGGCATCAGGACGCTGTAAGTCATCAGAAACTGAATCACGGGAGAGAGCCCGCGGAGTCCTCGCCTCGTACGCATATCAAACGTTCCATTCCCACTACAGCCCCTTCATCGCCCTAAACACCTCCCTCTCGCAGGAGCCTTCAAAAAACCGTTTAATCGTGTAAGATGGCACTCCAGGATAGAAGGAGGTAGAAAATGAATCGTGTTTCTTGTACATTATCGAAAAACCTGCGGAGTATACGTCTGATGTTCCTGCTCTCAACCTCTTTGGCCCGGGCCGAAAAAAGGCTTAAAGGGACGGACCCGGCTCAAGGCCTTGAAAAGGAGAGGTGATTCCCATGGCCCTTATTGAAATGCAAAACATCAAGAAAGACTATTTTCTGGGGGAAGCCGTGGTCCATGCCCTCCAGGGAATCGACCTGCAAATTGATGCCGGGGAGTTTGTGGCCATCTGGGGGCCGTCGGGCTCGGGGAAGACGACCTTGTTAAATCTGATCGGGGCCATTGATGAGCCGACGGAAGGCTCGTTGGAGATAGCCGGCCGTGAAGTTCGCTCCTTATCGGATAACCAAAGGAGCGAACTGCGTAATGAATCCATCGGCTTTATCTTCCAGAGTTTCAACCTGGTTCCGGTCTTCTCCGCTCTGGAGAATGTGATGCTCCCCCTCCAGATCAAAGGCGCCCCCTCCGGTGAGGCCAAGGCCAGGGCCTTGGGACGGCTGGAGGCGGTCGGCCTGGCTGATCTGGTGCACAACCGTCCCTTCAAAATGTCCGGCGGGCAACAGCAACGGGTGGCCATCGCCCGGGCCCTGGTGACCGATCCCTCCCTGGTGATCGCCGATGAACCGACCGCTAACCTGGATTCGAAAACCGCCCACATGATCCTCGATCTCATGCGCGATTTAAATGAAGAAGAAAGGACCACCTTTATCTTTTCCACGCACGATCAGCGGCTGCTGGATCGGGTCAAACGCCTGGTGCGCATGGAGGATGGCCGGATCATGGAAGGAGGGATGAGACAATGATCAAGTGGATGAAACTTGCCGTTCGCAACGTCCTCCGGAACAAGCGTCGCTCTCTTGTCACCCTGCTGGCCATCGGCGTAGGTTTCGCGGCCGTCAGCCTTTTCTACGGGTACGTCAGCTATATGTATTATGGATTGAGAGTTTCGGCGATCCGGGGTGAGGGCCTCGGCAATTTGACGATTTTCAAGGCCGGGTGGAATGAAAAGGGGAAGCTCGAGCCGGAAAAATATATGCTCTCGAAGGAAGAAACCGAGCGGACCATAAAAATCGTCTCAGCGGAGGAGGAAGTGGTAGTGGCGACTCCGGAGATCCATGTGAGCGGCATCGTATCAAACGGGACCGCATCCACCATCTTCATCGCCCAGGGAGTGGTGCCGAAGGACGAAAAGATCATCAAGGGCGGCTGGGCTCAATTCAGACCCGTGAGAGGAAAAACGCTGGACGATAAGATCAGTTATGGGGTGGAAGCCGGTCAGGATCTGGCCAGGTACCTCGGCTTCACGCCCGGTACCGACGGGGTCGTTATGGCCACCACCCTCGGAGGTCAGATGAACGCAATGGATATCCTCGTCAACGGGGTATACGACACCGGTTCTGATGCAACGAACGACAAGTACATGCGGTGTACATTTGACTTCGCCCAATCGCTTGTGGATACGAAATCCGCTGAAAGAATCGTTGTTCTCCTGAAGGATTGGAAGAAAACGGAAGCCATGCGCACGGAACTGTTGAGCAAACTGCGTGAGGCAGGAATCCCCGTCGAGATAAAGACCTGGAATGAACTCTCCCTGTTCTATTATAAGGTCAGAGGCATGTTTGACATGATCTTTCTCTTCCTGTTTTCCATCGTCCTGGTGATCGTGATCATGAGCACCGTCAACACTATGGGCATGGCTGTTCTGGAAAGAACAAGAGAGATCGGGACCCTGAGGGCGCTCGGCCTGAAGCGGAGAGGCGTATCACTCATTTTCGCTCTGGAAGGAGGACTCCTGGGGCTCTTCGGCAGCGTCATCGGAATCTTTCTGCATGTGATCGTGTGGGGCGCCATTAAGATCATTTCTCCCACCTACACCCCTCCGGGCGTATCAACGCCCGTGCCGCTGGTGGTCGACCTGGTCCCCCATTTTCTATTCATTCTGGTGCTCTGTTTGGTGGGTCTCTCCCTGCTGGCGGCCATCATCCCGGCCAGGCGGGCAGCGGCACAAAATGTAGTGGAAGCCCTCGGCCATGTTTAACAGGCTGTTGAAGAATGTATGTTAAGCACAGGGTGTGGAAAAATGATGATAGGAGGAGAATAATGATCAAACGATCTACCCGAACGCTCCGGAAAGCGCTCCTTTGTGCGGTGGCTATGGGCATCGGACTTCATCTTTGTTCTGCTTATGCCTCCTTGTCTCCCAAGGATATCCTTCGGAAGGCGGATCAGGCGCGTGGAAATGCAGAGGGAGTGGAATGGCGGATCGATATCCGATCCGTCGAAAGGGGCCGCGAGCAGAAAAGGACGCTCCGCGTAAGGGCCCGGGGCTTCAATTCTCTGGCCGAGTTCCTCGCACCCCCCAATGTAAAGGGGCAGAAGCTCCTGATGCTGGACCGCAACATGTGGTTTGCAAAACCGGGCCTGTCCAAACCGGTCCCGATTTCGCCCCGGCAGAAACTGCTGGGAGGCGCGGCCAACGGCGATATTGCATCCACCAATTATGCGGGAGATTATACCATCGTAAAAACGTCGGAAGACACGGTGAACGGCGAAAAATGCTACCTTTTCGACCTGAAGGCCTCGGACAACAGGGCCACGTATGACCGCATCCTCTACTGGATATCCATGGAGAGGCTGGTCGGACTCAAGGCCGAATTTTATACTGTTTCGGGAAAGATGTTCAAGACTGCCGTCTTCGAATACAAGAACAGCATCACCATCAACGGCAAACTCCGGGAGTTCATTTCCAGAATGGTCATCACCAATGCGCTGATGAAAAACGATGTGACCACCATGAACTATGGCCGGGTCGTGATCAGGAAGATTCCGGATTCCGTCTTTAACCTCAACCTACTGACAAGATGATCTCGTATTTTCAAAGTAAGCTTCCCCTCATAGAGCGGGAGGCATCAGATTCTTCTCGGAGGCTGCTCAGGGAGAAAGCCTTTTCTGGAGT
>Ga0315542_1001699_pt1 | contig 13675 bp, 10 predicted proteins | sample SalMarSW160120MG_FD_202541 | JGI IMG/M metagenome (GOLD analysis project Ga0315542, IMG submission 202541) | Salt marsh sediment microbial communities from the Plum Island Ecosystem LTER, Massachusetts, United States - Salt Marsh Sediment SW1601-20 ...
CGGCACTTTTTGAAGCTTTTTCAATCCCGGAATTTTTATAGCAGTTTACCCAGTTGTCGCATGTATGGTCGAACACATATACTTCTTTTGCCCCTGCTTTAAAACAATGTTCAATGATCCTTTTAACAAGCATAGGATTGGTATCGGCAGCAAGTTCCGGAATTACATCCCATCCGATATTTGGTTTGATAAGTACTTTCTGCCCCTTCCTGACAAATGTTCCCATACCGCCAAGTTCCTGTATTCCGAGGTCGAACATTGCATCAGGCTCACCTCCCATCAGAGCTACCATATCATATTTTAAACTCGCCGGGGCTGAAATCCATAAATTTTTATAACCGCCAAGATTGAGGGCAGCGCCCGCAGCCAGTCCGGCACCTGCTGATTTTCGTAGAAAATCTCTTCTTTTCATAATTGTCCTTTCAACTCATCCGGTTAAGGAGCCGAAAAATACAATTTTTTTTTGTTATTCTGTAATTGACGGAAGTAGTATCTTAGCACTCGGATTTTTTTTACTCTGATTTTAACATTATTCATAATTATTTGTCTTACATTATTAATATAGTATAATGAAAATTCTTTATTACGATTGTTTTTCTGGTATCAGCGGTGATATGAACCTGGGGGCGATGATTGATCTTGGTGTTGATAAAACCTTGCTGATAAACGAGTTAAGCAAGCTGAGTCTGAAAGGGTGGAACCTGATAACTGAAGCAGATCAGAGACATGGCATTGGAGGGACCAAAGTAACTGTAATACAGACGATTCATGATCATAAACACAGGCAACTATCTGATATTGAAAAGATAATCAATGATTCGGGGCTCGATGATAAAACAAAAGCTCTCAGCAAAGAAATATTCATGAAAGTTGCAACAGCAGAGGCTGCTGTCCATGGTGTCGAGGTTAAGAAAGTCCATTTTCATGAAGTCGGAGCAATAGATTCCATTATTGATATTGTTGGTGCAGCAGTATGCTTTAATTCATTGAAAGTAGATAAAGTATATGTTTCACCTGTTGAACTGGGAGGAGGATTTGCCAGGTGCGAACATGGCACACTTCCTGTTCCTGCACCAGCCACCGCTGAAATTATGAAAGGATTGCCTGTAACCAAAGGAGGAGTTGATTTTGAAGCTACAACACCCACCGGGGCAGCAATAGTAGCCTCTCTGGGAACAAATTTCGGTGAACGTCACGTATTTAAAATTGAAAAAATTGCTTACGGTATCGGACAGAAGGATCACCCGGAGGTGCCTAATCTTCTCAGGGTTTTTATCGGTGAAACCATTGGAGATACCGGCGGGCATGATGCTATACTTATGGAATGCAACATTGACGATATGAACCCGGAATATTTTGAATACATTTCTGATAAACTCTTCTCAGCCGGAGCATCAGACGTGTTCCTTACTAACATTATAATGAAGAAAGGAAGGCCTGGAAATATCCTTAATGTCATTTGCGAAGCAGGCCAGGCTGATACTTTGAAAGAGATCATATTTACAGAATCCACATCTCTGGGTATCAGAACTTTACCTTTCAGAAAGGATACTCTTTCAAGAAAATTTGAGGTAATACAGACAATTTATGGAGATATAAACATCAAACGCTCTTATTATAAAGGAGCAGAAGTCTCATGCAAACCAGAGTTTGACGATTGTAAAAGGATAGCAGCTGAAAAAGGAATACCAGTTAAGGATGTATATAATAATATTATGGCGTTATTAATAAAACGCAAAACAAAATGACAGAAAACAAATTAGTAGCACTTGATACAATTCTAAAGGAGCTTAAATCATTTATAGTTGCATATTCAGGTGGCGTCGACAGCTCATTTCTTTTGCACAGGGCATATAACCTTGGCAATTTGAAAGTACTGGGAGTAACTATACGGACTCCATACATTCCGGCACGCGAGATTAATGAAGCGGTTAAATTCACATCTGCGTATGGCATCAACCATAAAATAATTGATGTCTCATTTCCGGAGATTATCAGGAATAACCCGGTTGAAAGATGCTACCTGTGTAAAAAGACATTGTTCAGTAAGATTTTTGAATATGCCAGGGGAAACGGCTACAGGTATGTTGTTGATGGTACAAACGCAGATGATCTGGGAGATTACAGGCCGGGTCTCAGGGCATTAAAAGAGATGGAAGTAAAAAGTCCGCTGGCCGAAGTCAGCCTCACTAAACAGGAAATAAGGGAATTGTCCATGAAAGCAGGATTGCCTTCATGGGATAGTCCGGCGAAGGCATGCCTGCTTACCAGGATACCGTATGATACCGAGGTAAGTGAAGGAATGCTGAAAATGATAGAGGAAGCAGAAAACCTGCTTCTCGAAAACGGTTATCCGGGGACAAGGGTAAGAGCACATGGCGATGTTGCAAGGATAGAATGTCTCCCGGGATACATCGAAAAGATTATCAGTGACCCTGATAAGGAATTAATCATAAATAATCTAAAAAAAATTGGCTTCAGGTATATATCTTTGGACCTTGAGGGTTACAGAACCGGAAGCATGAATCCTGAAAATAATAAAAAATGACAATAAAAGAGATCGAAAAACTGCTGAATAAAGTGAGGGAAGGCACAATCAGTGTAGATGAAGCTCTAGAAGTATTAAGGAGTTTCCCGTACACCGATCTCGGATTTGCAAAAATCGATCACCATCGCGAGATCAGGACAGGTTTCCCCGAAATTGTATATTGTGCCGGAAAAACTACCGAACAGGTCCGTGAGATTTTCAGGGTTATGATTGAGAAGGAGAATAATGTTTTCGGCACAAGAGCAAATAAAGACATGTACGATGCAGTAAGAAATATCTCACCAGAAGCTGTTTACTATGCAGAGGCAAGAATTATCTCGGTTCAGAAAAAGAAACCAGATACCCCAAAAAGCAAAATAGCTGTTATAACTGCTGGTACATCAGACATCCCTGTAGCCGAGGAGGCAGCAGTGACGGCAGAACTGCTCGGCAATAATGTAATCAGGATATACGACGCAGGTGTTGCAGGCATACACAGGCTGGTGGATAAGCTTCCAGAAATAAGAAGTTGCAGAGTGATTATTGTAATTGCCGGAATGGAAGGTGCTCTTGCCAGTGTGGTAGGGGGGCTGGTCGATAAACCCGTTATTGCAGTGCCCACAAGCGTTGGCTATGGTGCAAGTTTTGGGGGCATCTCTGCCCTTCTGGCTATGCTGACAAGCTGTTCCTCCGGTGTGACAGTAGTCAATATTGATAATGGTTTTGGAGCAGGATTTTCAGCAAGCATGATAAACAGGATGAAATGAACCGGACTTATGGCTGGCAAAATTTTACTTTCTACAGCTTATCTGCCACCGGTTGAATATTTCGCCACGATCGCAGGTACTGATGAAGTGCTGATTGAAAAAGAGGAAAATTACCTCAAGCAGACCTACCGGAACCGATGCTGCATACTGTCTGCAAATGGCAGGCAAATTCTTACTGTCCCTGTTTACAAGGGCAGTTACCATAAAACATGTATAAAGGATATACGGATTGATTATTCAAAAAGGTGGCAGCAGGTTCACCTGGGAGCATTGACATCATCATATAATGCTTCTCCCTATTTCCTACATTATTTTGAGGTAATTGAAAAGATAATTCTTAAAAATCATAAATACCTGCTGGACCTTAACACCGGGCTTCTGAACGCAGTTCTTAAATTTCTTAAGTTAAATATAAACATCTCATATACAACCGTTTTCAAACCGATTGATGAAGATAATAATGATTTCAGGTACAGGATAAGTCCTAAGATCAAATCGAATTACCAGGCAAAAAAGTATTTACAGGTTTTTGACCAGAAAGCCGGATTTGTTCCCGGGTTAAGCATAGCAGACCTGGTTTTCAATACGGGTCCGGATGCAGTAAGTCAATTATAAAAAGAGGCCATCGTTGCTGACAGCCTCATCAAGGAAGTCATAAAAATATCAATAACCGAATTTATACCCGAATGTAATAGTGAACATGTTCCTGCTGAGATTCATATTTGCAACTGGCGTTCCGGCTGCTGATGAATATAGTTCATAATTCTGCGAATTCATCAAACTGGTAAATGCAAAATCTGCAGATATGTTTCGCTCTCTAAAGCCAACCCCAAATGATAATAAATTATAATTTAGATTATCATTTATATCGCCCGAAGCATAAGGCTTTCCGTATAAGCTATAACCACCCCTAAAATAAAGATTATTTAGCCTGAATTCAGCTCCCAGTCTAAGGTTACTGGTAGATCGCAGATTATGCTTTATTTCATAGTTTTTCACTGAATAATCGTAGGTATCATCACCTACAGTATGGAATTTTGCAGTTGAGTAATCCACAAATTCATAATCTGCACTTATGATAGCTAACTTCTGAATCTGCAGGGCACCTCCCAGGGTTACCCGGAAAGGTGTAGTTAAAGCATAAGTAAACCTTGAAGCAGTATTGTTTTGATAATAAGGATCAACTCTATAACTAAAATGAGCTGCCATATTATCGCTGACAGTTTCAGTTATCCTGTAAATCGTTGGAGAATGAAATGCGAGACCTATCCGTAAAATCTCAATTGGTTTATAAATAGCCCCAAATTTAAACGAATAACCTGTTCCCGTATTATTCACATAATAAGCATAATTAAAATCTGTGAATTGTATTGGTAGTGGTTCACTGACTGATTCAAGATGTTCATATTTACTCTCATAATTAAGACTTGTGAATCCGAATGTAGCGCCAAAAAATATTTTATCTGAATAGTTCCCGCCTAACGACAATGAATGTTCACCTGTAGAACCGCTATTTGAAATAAGTCGCCTCATATGCTGTCCGTAAACAGATGAAGGGTCATCGCCATAGGTTGAGTATACTGTTCCATATGAATTATTCGACCCGGGAAGGGTATCTAAAAGATAAGTATCCCACGCCAGAAAGGCATCTAAAAGGTCAGTTTTACCGCTATCATACAAATAATCCTGCGAAAGGTCGTTTTTGTCAACCCCATACAGTTTTTGAGCAAAATAATCTAACAGAGAGCTATTCAGAGTGCCTTCAATATTAATACTCTGGTTAAAATTGTTAGTCCGCGAAAATGAATACCCGAAATTTAATGTCTTTAGGATGTTTCCCTGTTCTGGTTTAATGATACTTGTCACTATTCCTGCTTGTCCAAGGTTGAAATTATACATATAATCCTTTGAGTTAGTGTTATTAAAATCAACGGATGATTTGAACTGAAATAGCTGGGGAGAAACAGTGATTTCAGAAGATCTGAATACACCTAAACCTGCAGGATTTTGGCTGAGAGTGGAAATATCTCCGCCAAGAGCAGTGAAGGCTCCACCCATTGACATGAATCTTGCCGTCCCGGAATAAAAAACCTGGGAATACCTTAAAGCATCGTCGATATTCTGAGCTGAACTCATTACGAATACCGCTATTGAGAATAATAATATCAAACCTGTTTTTTTCATTTTTCAAAATTTTTATTATAAATATCCCACCACTCCAACTAAAGAATGAACGAAAACTTCATACCAAAATTGTTCTTACATTTATCTCCTGCCAGAAGATGAACCGCCTGAAGAAGATCTTGAGGAAGATCCTGAAGAACTTGAAGAACTGCCCGATGAGAAGCTGCCAGACGATCCTGAAGAGGAGCTTCTTGAGGAGGATCCGCCACTGCTATAGGAAGAAGACCTGCCGGTTGAAAAACCTGAACTATTCGCTGCACTGCTTCTAGAAGGGGCTAAGTAACTTCTTGAATTCGAAGGTACTGAGTAGCCTCTTGAATTTCTATATGTTGAGATTGATCTGTTCTGATTCTGGCTGACCGATGAATTATTGCTTCTGGACGGAACGCTTCTTACTGTATTGCTCCTGCTTACATCGGACGTAGTTGCTCTGCCCGGGTAATTTTCAGTATTTACCCTGCTGTTATTGTACGAAGGCCTGGTGCTCATCCTCGGATTGTTGTAACTAGGAGTATAAGTTCTGTTTGTACTGTTATACTCAGGCCTTGAAACCACTGAGCTCTTTGTAGTTGACCTTGTGACTCCTTCCCTGGATGAAGCAGGATTGGATTTTGCATCGGCTCCGTTCATAGTCTGTTTGGATATTACGTTCGAAGTAGCCGTCCTTCTTGAATCGGCTATGGTACCCGAAGAACCTGAAGAGGACCTTCTGTTTGCATCTGTTCCTGCGCCTTTTGACATATGTTCTCCTCTTCTGGAAGATGCTAATGGAGACATGTAGTTATTATTCCAATTAGATGAATAATTGCTTTGCCTTTCCCTCCTTGCATAAGGAATCGCACCTCCGTCCCTTATACTGTAATAGGACGAGTAACCAAAAGGACTGTAAAAGGAGGAATAGAATGGATTGAAGCCATAATAACCACCATAATAACCGCCATAATAACCACCATAATAACCACCATAATAACCACCTCCATATCCATAATCATAATAGAACGGATCATAATAATAAGGATTATAGTAATAAGAAGGATAAAAGCCATATCCAAAACCAAGACTCATTGAAGGAAAGCCCCAGCCTCCATAGAAGGGATCTCTCCAGTAGGGATAAAAGTAATTACCATAAAAACTGTTTAATCTTCCGGCATATGAATCAAAATTATAATAGTTACTGATATTTTGATTTGCCTGGGCATCATTGGGATTGGCTGCCTCGGCATACTCATCAGACACCAGGGTATCAGCAGCATATATGTTATCGTAGTAATCCTGAGATTTTAAATTACTCTCAACAATATTCCTGCCTTTTGGATTATTGACCCTTGTTACCGGCTGATCAGAAGGCTGGTAATAAAGGTCATCATACTCCATACCTGTGTAAAGACTTGATGAGCAAGATCCTAGAACCAGAAGACCTAAGATTGTTATGTAATTTAATGCTTTCATGTTTGATTCCCTCTTTTGTTTCTTTAATTAATGCAAATATTGTACCAAATAATGCCGATTTGAAAATACTTTTTATGATCACTGATTAAGGACATGGATCATTTTCTACTCTTTAAATGAAATTTATCAAATTTATTAAAATATTATCACAACAATTATTATATAATATGATTTTACCTTCTTCCTTTATCCTTTGAAGAGCTTGAAGAGGATCTTAAAGATGATTTAGAAGTTGACTTTGAACCTGAAGATGAAGATTTCGACCCGGAAGATGACGACCTGGAAACTGATGTTTTTCCACTTGATCCCGTTGCCTTGCTTCTCGATGAAGAACTCCTTGAAGGAACAGTTATATTTTTTGCAGCAGGTATACTTTTTGCAGCAGGATTTGCGGTTGGTGTGGTACTCCTGCCTGAAAATGATCTTACACCGGTATTACTCTGGGTTCTCGGGGTACTGGTTTTTGGAACTGCAATGGTATTCACAGAACCTTTATTCTCGTTGCCTTTATTATTTGTAAAGTTACCATTATTGCCGTTGGTACGGCTGTTATTATTATTACCACTGTTACCGGTATTATGAGTATTCTGGTTGAAATTTCCGTTATTACCGTCAGTCCTGCTATTCAGATTATTTCCATTATTGCTATTGTTACCGCTATTACCTCTATTGTTATTATTGCCTGCGTTGCTGCTTCTGTCGGGCTTATAATTGCTGTTCCCCTGGTTCACATTCCCGGTATTACTGTACGAATTTGTTTGTCCATTACGTGCACCCTGATTATTTGTTCTCCTCATTCCATTGTTTGAAGTTCCATAATTATTGTTTGTCCTTTCATTTGTGCGGGTTGAGGTTGTCCGTGAATAAGATGAGGCATTGGACTGACGCCTCGATTCATTTGGAGAAGCAGTTCTGTTGGAGACATTATTTCTGCTGCTGTTACTGTTATAATACTCTCTTGATGAATATCTGGTTGAAGGTGTGTTATAGTAGTAGTTGTAACTATTATATATCGGCCTGTTATAACCATACCCGCGATTATGACCTGACCATCCCCAGTAATTATTTCTGTATCTGTTTCCGAAGTTTATATTGATCATCACCGGTGAATACCAGCTATAATAGAAAGGATCATAACCCCATGACCATGAAGTGCCATAGTAAGGATCGTACCATCCGTAATTGTAGTTGTACCAGTTATTACCCACCATGCTGTAGTAAACCGGGTAATTAACCGAAAAACCAAAGCCGAAACCACTTTGTCCGTAAATACTTAATCCCCAGGAAAAGGGTGTGTAATTGTACCAGTAGGTTTCTGTAAAGACAGGAGAATAGTAGTCGAAAGCTGCATAAGACCTTTGAAACCTGTTTATGCGTGACGCGTAGTAGTAATCATAATCATTGTAATAATTATTTATTACTAATCCGGCGTCATCATTTCTAAAGTTGCGATTATCAGCAAGCTGCGCTTTTACCGGGATGCCCGCAAGCAGCAGGACTGATATGATTCCGATGTAAAATTTTGCTTTCATGATGAACCTCCTGTTTTTTTTTAAATGATAACTAAAGTTTTTATCTATTTTTACGCAATCTATATTTTTAATTACAATTAAAACAAATACTGTACCAAAAAAATGGCGAAGTTTCTGACAAACAGGGATGAAAATTATGCACAATGGTATAACGATCTGGTTATCAAGGCCGATCTGGCTGAAAATTCAGTAGTAAGAGGATGCATGGTTATCAAACCTTACGGGTATGCAATATGGGAAAAGATACAGGCACAGCTGGATAGCATGTTTAAGGCAACAGGGCATGTAAATGCATATTTCCCTCTTTTTATTCCAAAATCGTTCTTCAGTAAGGAAGCCAGGCATGTTGAGGGATTTGCCAAGGAGTGTGCTATTGTTACTCATTATAGGTTGAAAAAAGATGAAAGCGGTGAAGGGATTATGGTGGATCCGGCAGCTAAGCTGGAAGAGGAGCTGATTATAAGGCCTACATCAGAAACAATAATCTGGAATTCTTATAAGAACTGGATACAGTCATATCGCGATCTTCCCATTCTCATTAACCAGTGGGCTAATGTTGTAAGATGGGAAATGAGAACCAGGCTTTTCTTAAGAACTACTGAATTCCTCTGGCAGGAAGGACATACTGCTCATGCCACCAGAGAAGAGGCTATTGAAGAGACTGAAAAGATGATCAATGTATATGCCGAATTTGCAGAAAATTTCATGGCTCTTCCTGTCATCAAAGGATATAAGTCTGAAAATGAGCGATTTGCAGGCGCACTTGATACATTTGCAATTGAAGCGCTCATGCAGGACGGAAAAGCGCTTCAGGCAGGGACAAGCCATTTTCTGGGTCAAAATTTTGCGAAAGCATTTGATGTACAATTCACAGATAAGACAGGGAAACTGGATTATGTGTGGGCTACTTCATGGGGCCTTTCAACAAGGATGATCGGAGCTCTTATAATGGCTCATTCCGACAATAACGGGCTGGTTCTTCCTCCCCGCCTTGCTCCTATTCAGGTAGTAATAATACCAATATATAAAAACACCGCACAGCTGGAAAGTATCTCCGTTGTTGCCGGAAAGCTAAAGGCCGAGCTTGAATCTAAAGGTATCTCTGTAAAATATGATACCAGGGATAACAATAAACCAGGCTGGAAATTTGCCGATTATGAACTCAAAGGTGTTCCTGTAAGACTTGCTCTCGGCCCGAGAGATATTGAAAACAATAGTGTGGAGGTTGCACGCAGAGATACACTTTATAAGGAGACAATTTCCGCAGCAAAGGCAGTTGAACATGTTTTAATGCTTCTTGATGATATCCAGAAAAATATTTACAGGAAAGCTCTGGAATTCAGAAATGAGAACACTTTTTATGTTGATAAATGGGATGAATTTGTCAGAATACTTGATGATAAGGGTGGATTTATAATGGCACACTGGGATGGTACACCTGAAACTGAAGAAAAAATTAAGGATGAGACAAAAGCCACGATCCGGTGTATCCCTTTTGATGCTCCTGAAGAGGAAGGTAATTGCATATACTCAGGGAAACCATCCACAAGAAGAGTCCTTTTTGCACGTTCTTATTGAAAATGGTATGGTCACCATGACATTCCATCAGATGCAGCACTTTTAATTGTTTCGTTATTTATTATTAAATTGGTTGACTCTATTTCATATAAAACAAAACCTGACCATGTCTGATCTCACTGAAAAAAAACAAGCCATTATCGGAACCCTTAAAGAGAAATCCATGCTTAAGGAAAAAGTATATGACAATACCCTGGAGTCATTCTCTATTCTTAAAGAGATATTGAAGGGCTTGTCGAAAGAGGTAAATGCCAATCTTGGAGGTATGGATCCAAGGATACGACTGGAATATACCGATAGAAGTAATTTTGATGCTCAGTTAAAGGTTGCCGGAGATATCCTGCTTTTTAGCATGCATTCAAACATTTTTCAGTTCGACAGGGATCATCCGGCGTGGAAAACCCCGTATATCCAAAAAAACAAGTTTAATGCCTATTCAGGAATTATTAATATTTACAACTTCCTTGCAGACTCTTTTAAATATTCCAGGCTGGATGACCTTGGATATCTTATTGCCAGGATATTTATAAACCACGAAAAACAGTATCTCGTTGAAGGTAAAAGACAGATGGGAATGCTGTTTACAAATTACGGACATGAAGAGATCAGCAAGCAATCCTTGCAGATCATAATTTCAACAGCAATCCAGTATGCTCTTGAATTTGACCTTCTTGTTCCTCCTTACGATACTGTTAAGATTGCCACTGTTGGTCAGGCAGAAGCCAAGATACAGCATTCGAGGGGAATAACAGGCAAACGCCTTGGATTTCAATTTAATTCAGACGATATTCTCGGTAACAATTACCATGGTACCTGATGTGGCACTTCATGATAAAATACAGAAGATCTGTAGGGCCGTTGATTCTACTGGCTCTTCTGTTTTTTAACGAACCGCTATATCCCCAGCAAAAAAACAATATAGATTCAATTTTATCGTCGCAGCCGGAAAAGATCAGGAACCTGCCCGGAAGCAGTACTTTAATTGTAAATGGAAATCCAGGTATACCTGAATCACTAATTCCTTTCAATGCTCAAAATGACAAACAGACTACTATCCTCCTGGATTCGCTGAAGATAAAAGCCAGTAAGTATCTGTTAACCAAGAAACTTTATAGTCTATTAATCGTATCATCCGGACCTTCTTCCCAAAAAAATATTTCAAAATCGAGCGAAGCTGATTATTTACAATATTCCGGGAAAAGGATAAGAAATATTGAAATACAACGATTGGATGTTTTCGGGTCAAATATATACAACCCTCTTATATCAAATCCAAATAAAATTGAAAATATCCTTAATAAAACCCATCTTAATACAAATGAGTTTATCATCCGGAAGAACCTCCTCTTTTCTGAAGGAGATACCATATCACCACTAAGGTTAAGTGATAATGAAAGGATACTCAGAACATTACCCTTCATCAATGACTCAAGGATAGTTGTAATACCTGTTTCGGACGATGAGGCTGACATAGTTGTAATCACCAGGGATGTCTATTCCCTGGGAGCCTCCATCGATTATAGCAGCCTCAGGAAAGGTACAGTCTCCATTTTCGAAAAAAACCTCCTTGGATTAGGTCATGAGTTCAGGCTGGATATGCCTTTTGACGCCAATCTTCCAGACTCACCAGGCTTCGGCCTGAGTTATAAAGTTGATAACATCAGCAAATCGTTTATCAACATGAATATCTTTTATTTTAATGGGCTGGGAAGAAAAAATTATGGGTTCAGCCTCGATCGTAAACTGATAAGCTACACAACAAAATACGGCGGAGGGATATCCATCAGTGAGATGTTTACCACTGAAGATCTGGGTACTTTACCTGTACCGGAACCTTTGAAATATAATTTGCAGGACTACTGGCTCTCCAGATCATTCCTGCTGAACAAGGAGAAGGTAACCAGGTTAATATTTGGAGCCCGATACACAAATAATAATGTTTTTGACCACCCGTTTATTCTGCCTGACTCGTATTTTAACCTCCAGCAATACAAAATGTTCCTGGGTTCAGCTGCCATTTCTATCCAGAAATATTATAAAACAAACCTTATTTACGGATACGGACGTACAGAAGATATCCCATATGGCGGTCTGTTGAATTTAACTATCGGAAGGGAAATAAATGAATTTAAATACAGATTTTACACCGGAATTAATCTATCAGCAGGACAATCAATTAAAAGCATCGGGTACTTGTATTTTTCAACAGGATTTTCCACTTTTCTTCATGACGGGATTACTGAACAGGGACTGCTTCAGTTAAGAACTAACTTTTTTTCCAATCTCCTTTACCTGGGGAGCTACAGGATAAGGAATTTCATTAAAGTCGATTATACCAGGGGATTTGACAGATACTCAGACGAATATATTACCTTCAGGCATGAAAATGGCTTTTCGGGATTCAGCAACGACACAATCAAAGGCACTCAAAGGTTAACTGTAAGCCTGGAATCTGTGTTTTTCAGTCCAAAATATTTTTATGGCTTCAGGTTTGCATTTTTTGCATTTGCCGACCTGGGATATCTATCCGGAACAAATGAGATGGTTTCAGTTGGTGGTGTTTTATCGGGTGTTGGACTGGGATTACGTATCAGAAATGACAATCTGGTTTTCAATACATTACAGATAAGGCTGGGCTTCTATCCGAACCTGCCCCAATTTTCAAAAGTAAATTACCTGGATATATCCGGCGAGCAAATGCTAAAACCAGATAACTTTGATCCGGGACCTCCATCAATATTGACATACAGATAATAATCCATCTTTATAAGATGTATAATGCCTTCCTTAAATATATAAATGAAAATGGCCTCGTTTCCAAAGACGACAGGATTCTTCTTGCTGTCAGTGGAGGAATTGATTCTATGGTAATGGCAGATCTCTTTGTAAAAGCTGGCATAGATACAGGAATTGCTCATTGCAATTTTACCCTGCGTGGCCAGGAGTCTGATGAGGATGAAGAAATGGTAAGAAAATATTCTATTAATCACAAAATACCTTTTTATACGATCCGGTTTAATACAGAAGAATATGCTGAGAGGAAAGGCATCTCAATACAGATGGCTGCCAGGGAATTACGGTATGAATGGTTTGAAAGAATAAGAAAAAATAATGGTTTTGATTGCATTGCAATTGCACATAATCTGAACGATAGTATCGAAACTCTGTTAATTAATCTTACAAGGGGAACCGGGGTTGCCGGACTTTCAGGTATGAAAAGGACCGGCAACAGGATAATCAGACCTCTTCTTTTTTCCACCAGAGCTTCTATTGAAGAATATCAAAAGAAACAGAATATTCAATACCGTGAGGATAGTTCAAATGCTGAAACAAAATATATCAGGAATAAAATCAGGCATCATGTAATACCTCTTCTGAAGGATATCAACCCATCTGTCGAATTTACTCTTAATGATACAGCGGAAAGGATGAGTAGTATCAATGATATAATTAACAGTTATATAGACGACCTGCGGAAAAAAATATTCCGGGATATTAATGGTAACTTAAGCACAGAAGCAAAACAACTCACTCAATTTCTGGGTAATAAAACAATAATTTATGAATTATTCAGGCCATACGGGATTACAAACAATAACCTTAACGACCTGTATAAAATTTTCCGTGGCAGAACGGGA
>Ga0315542_1001701_pt1 | contig 13671 bp, 13 predicted proteins | sample SalMarSW160120MG_FD_202541 | JGI IMG/M metagenome (GOLD analysis project Ga0315542, IMG submission 202541) | Salt marsh sediment microbial communities from the Plum Island Ecosystem LTER, Massachusetts, United States - Salt Marsh Sediment SW1601-20 ...
CAATCAATAGAATAAAACGTTACCTGTTATTTCTCCGGATTTTTGAAGTGACTTTAATTGCCAATTAAATCAAAAATATAAAAGATTATAGGAAGAATGTCAATTCGTTCAAAATGTTTCAACAGTTTCAAAATCTCAAATATTCATGGATGGTCTCTGTCTGCACAAATTCAAGTGCATCGATGTACAGAAAAATGTGCATGGCATTCAAGAAACGTTTAAACAATATATTGTTTTGTGTGGCCGTGATCCGGGTTTCATAATAAGTGAATCGTGCCTTGAGGTAAGATTTAGATATCTTAAAAAATTAGGCAGTTGTACTCCATAACGAGACTGTCGAAAAAGTCCAAAAATGACAAGTTTAGCAATTTTGTATGCAATGAAATCAAATGGTTACGAACATCAAAATCACAAGTTTAGGGTTTTTCGACAGTCTCAGCAGGTATCTGTAACGTCTGAACTCAGCGGACGATTATAGATATCCCAAAAATGATAAAAAGGACCCCTTTATCCGTCAAAGGCTGATATCGCTTCTCTGGCGATCTCTTCACCCCATTCCTGAACAAAATGCCCGGCTTCGGAATGTTCATATGGTTCGGGACAGTTCCGTATATCGTTACGAAGTGCCTGCATCACCGGTGGACCGAGCACTGGATCCTTCATTCCGATAGCCATAAATACCGATCCCTTCCATGTGCTGCGCAGCCATCCACGGTTCTGTGAAAAGCCGCCGTAGTCGTTGCCGCAAACCGGAAATTAATCCAGGTATAAAGAAAGACAGCCAGGAAGGACAGGCCCCAAAGAGACCATTTAACGGACAGCAACCGCCAGAAAACATTCAGGTATCCTATCTGCCGCATCCAGAGCCATTGCTGTATCAAACCGGATGTCACGGATAGAAAAACCAGAAAAATGATCACCGTGGCAATTAAGGTTACTAAAATTTTAGCAGCTCTTTTTTTCATGGTTATCCTCCCTGCACAGTTAGAAAAAGATGAGGTTGCCCAGCAGAAAATCCCTCAACCCAAATAGCACCGTGCTGAATATATTCCATAAACCAGGTATATTTATTAGTAAAATCAGAATTATGAAACCTGCGCCGGTCCGGCCAAGCTTCTCATAACTGTGGCGCAGTTCTTGCGGCAATAGGTACTTGAAAAGATGGCTGCCGTCGAGCGGCGGGATGGGAATCAGGTTGAACATAGCCAGCACGATGTTAAGAAGTGCAACGTTCAACAGCACATGGGCGACCAGTGTGCCGGTGGAGTTCCCGGAAATGAAATGAACAATATTGAGCAACAGTATCATTATCACGGCTATCAGGAAGTTTGCGGCAACTCCGGCGACTGAGACGCAGATGTCTCCCAAGACCGGCCGGCGGTAGTTGAACGGATTTACGGGCACGGGCTTTGCCCCGCCGATGATAAACGTCCCTCCGGAAAGAAAGTAAGCGACGATCGGTATGACGATGGTCCATAGCGGGTCGATATGGGGAATCGGGTTGAATGTGATGCGCCCTTGGCGCTTGGCTGTTTGGTCTCCGAACAGCCAAGCGACATAGCCGTGCGCCATCTCATGGAGCACAATGCTTTCCACCAAAAATGCGATTATGAAAATTTTTGCTGTCATTTCGTCCATTGGCATCATCCTTTTTGACTCCAAAAAAGTTAAAAGATCACAGCCTGAAGCGAGATGATTTGCCTATCCGCAACTCGATGCTGGTCTTTGGTAAAACATCAGGCCATCTTCATCACCTTACTGGTTGACAGTATTTCTTATTGGAGACTGCATTTTGAAAAGACATTAATCTCTTTCTTGTCTTTCCTTCCAAGAAGGGGCCGGCACTGCCAGCCCCTTCTTGTGCTCTTTTTCCGATCATCTGCAATGCTTAACGCAGCAACAAGGCCCGGGGGCTACCTCTACATTAGTAGTAGTCATAGTAGAGATCAATTTGAGGTTCATAATAGGACCACTTGTAATGATACTCGTCCCAGGGATAATCGTAGCCATCCACAGTCAATTGATTGTCCACTTCCCAGACTCCTTTCGTATGTAACGCAACCCGACCGGCCTCTTTGCGCTCCGACCACGTGTTCACATCGCCGGTAAGCGTGACCACTCCGTCCTTGACGGTTACACCAATCTTGTCGTATACTTTAAACGTGGACCAATTCCACATGAGGCGACTCTTGACAGTCTTGACCAACTGCGCATCTTGCTTCCATGCATTACGATGCACGGTGATTTCGTTGACGACCTCTTTCACGCCGCGCACACGGACGGCAACGTCACCGGCATGCATCTTCTCATACCAGGTATTGACGTCTCCGGTGACCGTGACTATTCCGCCTATAACCTTTGTATTTAGGGCAAAGCTCTCCAGGATATAGTCCGTGTCGAGGTTGAACTGAACATCGTCGCGAATGGCCCAGTCTTCTCGTTTTTCCACATGCGTGAACAGGTTGTCCGTTACCCAGGCTACGCCGACAACATTGCGGACGTCCTTCCCGGCAATTCGCTTCTGGTAATAGTTGGCAACACTCCCGTTCAAAGTCACATGTCCGTCAGATACGTTGATGGTGATGTCGAGTGCGTCAACTCGAGTATCCTGATCAAGTTCGGCCCAAACAGCCTTTTTTAAAGCATCATTCGAGGGCCAGGTCTTCTTCTTGCGAGCGCCGCGATTCTCCCACCATTCGACCTTAAGCTTATTCTTGACGTTTTTGACGTGGGAGATGTAGCGAACCTCGCTATCTGCCAGGTCCTTTTCATAGGCATTGCCGACCGACCCAGAAAGGGTAATCACGCCATCCTTGACGGTGACCGTGATCGGTAGGCCGCTGAGATAGACATCACGCTTCAATTGGGCTACGGCATCGTTCTTGATCTCTTGATCGCTACGTTCGGTCTTGTATTCGAGCCAGATGTCGTTCTTTACGTCCTTTACACCCCGGACCTCGCTGGCAAGTAGGCCGGCTTGCTCGCTCTCGGACCAGGAATCCACCGTACCTGCGAGAGTCACCTTGCCGTCCAAACAGGTCACAGTCATCCTTTGAGACTCAATAACGGCGCTGTTAAGGATGCGGCGACGGACAGCGTTGCGGATATCCGCGTCTGAACGATAGCTTGGCGTCACTCCAATTTTGTTTACCACGCCCAGAACACCGCGGATCTTCTTCGCTTCCAGGTCCGCGTATTTTTTCGAGGCCAGGTTGTCAACACTGCCGGACAGCGTAACAATCCCTTTCTTCGTGCTCACAGTAATCTTGGAAGCGTCCACGAGCGGATCATGGAGAAAGGCATCTTTTACCCAGTATGTCATGTCAGCATCCTCCACCTTATGAGCAGCAAACGCCTGTGACGCCATCAAGACGGCCAAGAAGACGGCCAACATAATCGCTATTTTGTTCTTGGATGTTCTCATAACTCATTTCTCCTTTCGTGTTTTGTGTTTATGCATTTGTTGTTGAAAAGCATATATTTTCTACGCCCTTGCTTGACAAGAAAACATCATTTACTTTCATCCAGTTTTCTCCCTCCCGGACCTGTGTCAGCATTTGCCCGAAGATCTTTCTGAAGATATGACAGATCCTTAACTGGGGTGAACAGCCACCTCAGACATGTTCGATGCATCAAGGATCTCTTTTGCCTTGGCTACCTCATCGGTCGTGCCATGGGCAATGACGAGAAACTTGTCCGACTTGAGTGCGGTTTCATACTTAATGACGCTGTCCTTGGGGATGCCAATGCTGAATAACCCGGCACCCAGGGCGCTGAGACCTCCAATGCCAACCGCCCCTTCCAGACCCCCAACAATAGTTGCGACCAGAGGACCGCCCACTACGATGGGCCCAATACCGGGGATGATAAAGAAAGCGGAGCCAAAAAGTATGCCCCAGAATGCGCCCCAAAGTGCGCCCAACTTGCCCCATTTTTTCATCCGGTCACCGGTATTGTAATAGCCGACAACATCTTCTTCGGTATGGTAGTCTTTCCCAACAATAGACAATTTTTTCATGTCATAGCCGGATTTCTGCAATTCCTTAACGACCTGTTCAGCTTCCGTATGGGTATTACAAATCGCAACCGCTGCATTTTTTTCTGACATTTTCTTTCCTCCTTTTCTTTCCTATTCATTGAAAGGCTGATTCTTATTATGGAAATTAACCGGGCACGTATTTAACGTAATCACATGGATTGCATTTTCTGTACCAACTTATAATTCCTTTGATAGCGTTCAAAAAGATCATATTCGGGAAGTTGAGCTTCAATACATTTTCCATGTCTTGAAAACGGTCGGAGGCAACAAGGCTTTGGTGGCAGAAGTGCTGGGTTTGGATCGTAAAACCCTGTATCGCAAGCTTCAAGACTACGGAGTCGACTGATACCGCCTGCCAAGTTTCCTCTCTCTATACACCTTTCTTTTTTTGTTAATATTTTACTCTCGAAATAGCTTGTCTCTAAATAAACCTATGCTCAGATCGAGGCATTCTGCCCCGATTTGAAAAAATGCCCCGCCTCATTGATTCGATTGCAGTATCTAAAACAAGAAAGAATTGTAATAAATTCTGTATTTATATTCTGGCATGAGGCAATGCGACGCTACGGATTTCACGGTCTTTCCTATGAGTATATCATCGCTACCCTCGGAGAGGCCGCTCGCGGGCGAATGATTGTCGCGCACCTGGGAAACGAGGCCAGCATGGCGGCCTTGATAGACGGATGGCGGCAGGACATCACTATGGGGTTATCTGCTATGGGAGGTTTGATGATGGGCACCAGAAGCAGCAATCTTGATCCGGGGGTCCTGCTCTACCTCATGTACGAGAAAGGTTATGACGCTCCCCACCGCAAGCGGCGGAGTATCAAAAAAGAATAATAAATTGAGACTATCCACTATTTTAAATCTTATGTTTTTTTATAATCTCTTGTACTTCATTGCCGGACAACGCCTCTTTTTCCTCCAGTCTGGCGGCCAGATCATCTAATATGGACCTGTTTTCTTTTAAAATAGCAGTAACCCGTTTATAGCTTGTTTCTATTACTGTTTTAACCTCTACATCTATCTGTCTGGCTGTATCTTCACTGTAGTTTTTCTCTTCACTGTATTCTGTTCCTAAAAAGAGCGATTTATTCTTTTTTCCAAATGTAATGGCGCCCAATTTTTCACTCATTCCATAAGTACAAACCATGCTACGGGCAAGTTCCGAGGATCGTTCAAGGTCGTTTTGGGCGCCCGTAGAAATATCGCCGAAAACAATCTCTTCGGCAACTCTTCCGCCAAGAAGAATGGCGATTTGATCTAAAAGTTCATTTTTTGTGGCCAGAAATTTTTCTTTTTCCGGAACCTGGAGCGTGTACCCTAGAGCGCCAATCCCCCTGGGGATGATAGATACTTTATGAACCGGTTCACCCGTGGGAACAAGGTCTGCCACCAGTGTATGACCGGATTCATGATAGGCCACCCTGTGTTTTTCTTCCGGGCTCAATGTGCTGCTTTTCTTCTCCGGCCCGGCAATAACCCGGTCTATGGCGGCTTCAAAGTCGGACGTTGTTATAGCATCACGATTTTTTCGTGCCGCCAGAATAGCAGCTTCATTTGCCACATTGGCAAGATCAGCCCCCACAAAACCGGGCGTTCTTCTGGCTATAATTTTAAGATCCACATTCTGGGACAGCTTTAACTCACGGGTATGAATCTTCAGGATGTCTTCCCTTCCTTTCAAATCCGGTTTATCAACCACGATCTGCCGGTCAAACCGACCGGCTCTCAGTAGGGCCTTGTCCAATACATCAGGCCGGTTGGTCGCCGCTAAAACAACAATTCCTTTAGCGGTATCAAAACCATCCATTTCCACAAGAAGCTGGTTTAAAGTCTGCTCTCTCTCGTCGTGTCCGCCCATGGCAACCGATCCGCCTCGCTGTCGTCCAATGGCATCGAGCTCATCAATAAAAATTATACAGGGCGCCTTTGTTCTGGCCTGTTCAAAGAGATCACGCACCCGGGCCGCACCCACACCCACAAACATTTCAATGAAATCCGAACCGCTGATGTTGAAAAAGGGGACACTCGCTTCTCCTGAAACCGCTCTGGCAAGCAGTGTTTTGCCCGTGCCCGGAGGCCCCACCAGGAGCACGCCTTTAGGCATGCGCCCTCCCAATCTTTGGAAGTGTTCCGGATTGCGTAGAAATTCGATGACTTCTCCAAGCTCTTGCTTGGCTTCATCCACCCCTGCAGCATCTTTAAAAGTAACCTCTTGCCCGGTTTCCGCATGGATATGTGCCTTGTTCTTACCGATATTCATGAAATTCATTCCCGCCGAACCCATCTTTTTGCCAAGATAGCCCCATATTAGAAAGATGATCGCAAAAGGGATGATCCAGGTAAAAAGGAGATCACTCAAAAAGTGACTTTCCAGCGCAACATTATATTTGACTCCATGCTTTTCCAGAGCAGCGGCCAGTTCAGGGTTATGGAGCGGAATAGTTATAAAATACCTTGGCTTACCGGCTTCTTTGTCTGTCAATTTCAATGTCCCTGTTATGGAGTTTTGCTTTATGGTACATTCTGCAATCTTATTCGCTTCAAGGTATTGCTGAAACTTGCTGTAAGGAATTTGCTCTTTTTTTACCTGGGCCGCAGTCTGTATGAAATACAACAGAGCCAACATTATAATGAAATACCAGATGGAAAAAGGACCCTGTTTTTGCCAGAATTTCTTTTCAGATGGTTTGTTAACCTCGATTTCAGGTTTTTCTTGACCCACTTGAAATTTTGCTTTTTTCATAATTTTCCCCCTATTGAAATAATCAAGATAAAAATACCTAATTCAGGATTTCAGCATATTGATCCAGTTTTATCTTGCAATAATTCCTTTCACACCCCCCGATACCAGAGAGGCGATGTTGGCCAAAATGCGCGGCAGCGCCAGCCCGCCGGGACAGGCTATATATTTCGCATCCCACTGTGGTTTGAATTTTTCTTTATACTGCCGCAGTCCTTGAAGATTGTAAAAATGTTCTCCATGACGGAAAGCAAAGGCCCCCAACCTATTCCAAAGGGGGGCAAAAGTATGGTCTTTCAAACCGGATAGAGGCGCCATTCCGAGATTGAACCATTGGTATCCTTCTTTCCCACCCCAGAGCATAAGTTGAACAAAGAGATATTCCATAACGCCGTGTGGTGCATCCGGGAGATGACGCATAAGATCAATGGATAATTCTTTTCTTTCTGCTCCGGCCCAAATATTGGCGAAGGCGACGATTTTATCGTCTTTTTTTACAATGCCGACCGGGAATTGCTTCAAATAGTCCTGGTTAAAGGATCCAAGGGAAAATCCTTTCTCCCGTGTGTTTTTATCATTCAGCCAGACGTTTGAAATATGTTTAAGCTCCGGAAGTAAGTGTGGTAAGGCTTCCCGGGGTATAATCTCAAAAACGCATCCCGTTTTTTCAAGCTTGCGGACTGTATAACGCAATCCCTTGCGAATGCTCCCATTTAAGGAAAAGGGTTTCAACTCAACAAGCGCTTCTTCTCCAAGCTTTAGTAATGTCAGCCCGAGATCCAGGTAAAGAAAAAGTTTTTCCGACCCGACCTTGTAAAATACGAGGTGGCCGTCGTAGTGGTCGCAGATTTCCCGAAATCGCCAAATCAGCTCCGGCCATTGTTCCTCCGGGCCAATGGGGTCACCCATTCCAATCCAGCTCCGGGCTTCCACGCCATACATGATAAAGGCATTCATATTCTCGCTGAAAAGAAACGATTTATCACCGAGAAGGGCAAGATTGGCATAAGCTTTTAAAGATTGCCTAACGATCGGAATAGCCTTATCCAAGTCGTCTTTCCGAGTTAGAGCAGTTTTAGGGATGGCAGGTCTAAAAAGCTTTGCCATGCTAAAAAACAGAATCACCCCTGTGGCTCCGGCCATGGCGCGCAAGAATCGAGAGGCATTGCCGAAAAAAGTAAAATGCCACCACAGATCCCCAGAATATTCGACATGTTTGTAAGAAAACATCCCCAGCCAGACCGAGCAAATGAGAACGATAGCCAATAGAACAATCCACTCTGTATCAAAGCTTTGGCTGAATATGGAGGCTTTCCTGTAAAAATGACGACGACAGGAAAGCAGGACTGCAAGCATAACCAAAAGTATGACTGCATCTTCATAATCCAATCCCTTGAGCAAGGAAAACACCGCCCCGCTGGCAAGAAGAACGATGGTAAAAACGTAAGCAGCATCAAGCCTCCGTTGGAGACCTCGAGACAGAATCAGCAAGCCCATTCCTGCAAGACTTCCGAGAAAATGAGAGATTTCGAGAACCGGGAGAGGCAGGAACTTTTCAAGCTGCATCAAACGCCAACTGCCCTCGGGAGTGGTTCCGGAAAAAAGAAGGATAGCACCTGCCACAAATACTGCGAAGCTTAATACATGTGGTACCAAACCCGAAACCCATTGGCTGAAGGTTATTATGAACCGATGAACCTTCTCTCTATTTTGGAGAATCTCCTGTCCTCCCAGTAGAGCCGTAGCCGCACCAAGAGGCAGCAGATAGTATATAGCCCTGTAAACCAGGAGTACGCTCAGGATCTCTGATGCCGGCATATAGGGAGAAAGAAATAGAAGAGCCGTGGTCTCAAAAACGCCCAGGCCACCCGGAACCTGGCTCAGCAATCCGGCTAACTGGGCCAACAAGTAAATGCCGATAAATTGGATGAAGGTGAAAGCCGGCAACGGCGGCATCAAAGAATAGAGCACACCTCCTGCCACGATCCAATCCAGTGAAGCTATTGTGCTCTGGGCGATCAACAGACCGACAGAGGGTAGCGGAAATTCCCATTCTCGTATAGTGAGCGGCCTTTTTCTTAAAACACTTAACAGCAGGTATGCCCCTACCACTGCAAGAAGGACCGCGCCCAGTGTGCGGACGGAAGTAAATGGCAGGTGGAGCACCTCTGGGATTGAGATGGGTTTAAATATAAATGTCAGGCCGCTAATGGTGAAAAATCCAAGCCAGAGCGTCAGACTGCAAAAAGCAACTACTTTAGTAATTTTAAGGGTCGAAAGACCCCAGGCCGAATAGAGGCGGTAACGAACCGAAGCACCGGCGATCATGGATAATCCGATGTTATTGCTGAAGGCATATCCGATAAAAGAGGCCAAAGCTGTTTTTCCGAAAGGTAGAGGGTGCCGGATATAGCGTAACGCCAGCACGTCGTATCCGGTCATCACAAAATAGCTGATGAAGGTTAGGGCCAACGCCAGGAAAATGCGACGATCAGGAATCTCCTCAAAATGTCGGACGATATCATTGAGTTGGTAGGCCTGAAGTTCGTGATGTAAAACCCATAGGGCCGCCATGAAAAGAAGCAGCCCAAAAAGGGGTCCTATGCTGCGGCCGAGTTTTGTCTTTATCTTTTGCAATCTTCAATCTCATATTATATTATCATGGTCTCTGAAACCATACTGAAGAAGCACAGTGAAAATATTTCTCGGGTCTGGGAAAATAAAAGCATAATTTCATTGTCTTACCCTATGCTTTAAAGCCAGGCAGTCATCTCTCCATAAACAAGGATCTTCATTACAGTATTCTACCCTCTTCGTTCCATAGCATTCAATGTTATTTTCGATATGTTGAATGGCATGGATTATATCTGCCTTCTTCATCCTGTAAGTATTTACACCCATGCCTTTGGCTATTTTTCTTATCTCATTAAACTTCATTTAATTCCTCCTAAAATTAACGGTCTCGTAAAAAGTCCCAAAACCGTCATGCTGGATTTGATCCGGCATCCAGAAGTAATTGAATTTACTGGATTCCGGCTTTCGCCGAAATGACGACAAAAGCGAATTCTCGACTTTTTACGAGACCATCAAGGTTACTTTTTCACCATGAAAATTGAGCAGGGCATCCTCCGAACAAGTTCTTCATTGCTGCGTCCAAAGAGAAAGTGCTCCAAACGCCCCTCCTCATGGGCAAGCATGATAAGGAGATCTATATTTTCTTCTTGAACCACTTTCAAAATTTCCTTTGTGGGTTCTCCCTCTCTAACCAATTCTTTCACAATCATTCCTTCTGTTTTCTCCGAATTTATGATTGCATGCAGCTCCTTTTTCACTTTTCGCTGAATTTTTTTGAAGTCCTCCTCCAATGACATTATTGGCAGGTTCCATCCTTCATATGAGAAAGGATTATGAATCACATGAACAACGTAAAGCTCTGCCCCATATTTTTTGGACATTGAAATGCCATACTGGACAGTTTTTCGACAATTTTCGGTCATTCTGCTTACCACAAGAATACGTTTTACATCTTTCATCAGTTACCTCCTTTTTTATGTCTGCATCACCGCGAGACCGTATGTGCCGTGTGGTGATGCAGCGACTGTTTCACGACCCCGAGAAAATTCTGATGCCGCGTGGTTTTCATATCAAAGTGTTGATAAACCCGTGCCTTGGCCCAGTCGGTGAGGAAGGCCCAGGTGATGGAATAGCCCCAGATCAACGCGATTTGTGGCCAGGTGATCGGCGTGATCAGGCCAAACCCATAGGCTGCCAGAATGGTTCCCAGGAGTTTGGTGCCGACAGCCGACCAGATCATGACCGGGGCTGGATAGGGCTTTTTCAGGAAAAACCCTTTGCTGCGGGACACAAACAAGGTCAGGTGTCCGGCTACGGCCATCTTCAGGAATATATAGGTTTGGATCTGAGGGATGGTCAGATGCAACCAGTCCACCGCCAGGAAGAGCATCAGGAAGCTGCCGGCAACACCGGTCAGGCCCATAACCGTCGAAACAACAATGACCCGGTGCATGTTCCAGTGCACGGGGTTCGGATCAAGTCCGGTCCGGTCGTAAGCGATGGTCATGATGGGGATGTCATTGAGCAAGGCCAGCAGGATGATCATAATGGCGGTGATGGGATAGAAGTTGAACACGATCATCGCCAGTACCACGAAGACCATGATGCGGATTGTCTCCGTGATGCGGTAGATGGCATAACTGTTCATGCGCTCAAAGATCCGGCGCGCCTCTTCGACTGCATTGATAATCACCGACAGCCCCGGTGCTGTTAGCACCAGAGATGCCGCCGCGCGGGCAGCGTCGGTGGCGCCGCTGACAGCGATACCAATATCGGCCTGCTTCAGGGCCGGTGCATCATTGACCCCGTCGCCGGTCATGCCGACAATGTGGCCCCGGGCTTGCAGCGCCTTGACGATGCCATATTTGTGCTCAGGGAAGACCTGGGCAAAGCCGTTGGCCTGTTCCACCTGCTGGGCCGTATCGGTGGCCATTTCTTCTTTGTCCTTGCCGGTTTTCAGCAGTCTGTCCGCAGCATAAATGATCTTTCCGAGTCCCAGCTGTCCGGCAATCTCGCGGGCGATGGCGAGGTTGTCTCCAGTCACCATCTTTACTTGAATACCGTGGGCCTGAGCCTGGGCGATGGTATCGGCGGAGTCCTCCCGTGGCGGATCATAGAGGGGTAGAATGCCCAGAAACTGCCAGGGACCGTCGTCCCGGGACCGGGCCACCCCGAGGGTGCGGTAGCCCTTGGCGGCGAAGTCGTTGATAGCCTGGTCAGCCTTGGCCATGGTATCCGGGTCGACCTGAGCAAGCCCGAGAATAACCTGCGGTGCACCTTTGGTGACCTTGAAGGTTTGATTCTGGGTGCCCTTGATGGTGGCCTCGGTGCGTTTGCCCACCGGATCGAAGGGCACGAATTTGAGTTGCTCGTAGGGCTTGAGCGCGCCTTGATCCTGAAGCCCGCCAATCACCGCCAGGTCGATGGCATCCTGATCCTCGGCCTTCGAGGCAAGGGCTGCGGCCAGGATGAGGTCCTGGGCGTCTTCGACCTCGAAGATCATGGGATCACCCAGTGTCAGCTTGTTTTGGGTGAGGGTCCCGGTCTTATCAGAACAGAGGATGTCCATCCCGGCCATCTCCTCGATGGATTCCAGACGGGAGACGATGGCCTTCAGTTTGGAAAGCGCCAGCGCCCCTACAGCCATGGTGACGGAAAGCACCGCCGGCATGGCCACGGGAATGGAGGCGACAGTGAGGATGAGGGCGAACTGAACCAGTTCGAGCAGGGCGGTCCCTCGAAACAACTGTACGAGGATGAGGACAGCCACCAGAGCCAGGCTGAGATAGATCAGGTAGTCGCCGATTTGCAATACGGCCTTCTGGAAATGAGAAACGGGTTTGGCACTGGCGACGAGTTTGGCGGTCTTACCGAGATAGGTGTCGCTGCCGGTTGCTGTCACCAGGCCTACCATCTCCCCCTGTTTGGCGATCGAGCCCGAATAGGCGATGTCGCCCGCCCGCTTGTTGACCGGCAGGGACTCGCCGGTAAGGGCGGACTGGTCCACGCTCAGGTACTCACCGTCGAACAGCTTGACGTCGGCCGGGATGATGTCTCCCAGGCGCAGACGGATGATATCACCCGGCACCAGCTCTTTGGCATTGATTTCCTGCCAGTTGCCGTCCCTCAGAGCCCGGCTTTTGAGGGCCAGCTTTTTCCTGAGTGCTTCCACCGCGTTGCCGGCCTGGTATTCCTGCCAGAAACCCAGCACCCCATTGAAGGCCAGCAGGATGATGATAATCGTGAAATCCGCCCAGTGCCGGACTACAGCCGAAAGCACGGCAGCCACCTCGATCATCCAGGGAATCGGCCCCCAGAAGTACCCCAGGAATTTGAGCAATGGATTTACCCGTTTTTCTGATATTTCATTATACCCATAAACCTCAAGCCGCTCTTTTAACTCGGACCCGGAAAGTCCCTTTTCACTCGAAGAGAGTCTCTGCATCAGCTCAGTTATAGACGCCTTCTTTGCTTCTTCAGGATCTATTGTTCTCAGTTCCATGACAAACTCCTATTTCACCACCACCTGGATATAGCCTATATTGCCTGTTTGGTGGTCTAAAGCCAGTACGCCTATCCGTTGGTGAGGTTGTTCTTAATAAATTTGCCTTTATATTTCCTAATCCAAATAGAAATTGCACGGCATATGTTTTCTGAATGTTTTATGTGCCATTTACACCTGATTAGCACTTAAATCCCTCAACGATTTATCGAACTCCGCCTTGACAATCGAAGTTCATATTAATTAATATTAATATTTTAAGTACGGTCGATTAGAATGGTCGAGGTGAGTATACCACCTGGACACGAAAAATTCAATCTATAGCGTTCCTGTTGCATTTCTCGTGCCATGGAAACCGAGTTCCACCTAATGCGGAATTTTCCCCTCGAAGGATTTGCTCGAACCATAACAGGGTGAGCGACTAGCCATATCGTATTATTTCCAGACTTTTTGATGGATAACATTTTTCGAATGAGTGAAGGTATAGATGAAACTAGCCATAAAAATCATTAGTTTAATTTTTTCAGGGATCATAATTCTTTTGGTCATTGATGGGTACTTTTCAGTCAAACGCGATGTCAATCTGTTTGATAGCGACATGAAGAAAAACGCCATTTTGCTTGGAAACACCATTAAGGAATTGAACCTTGACACCTGGCATGAGGCTGGCCAAAATCGGGCTCTGGAACTTATCAAAAGGGTGGATAGAGAGGAAAAACATTTGCGGATTCGGTGGGTCTGGCTGGATGCTCCGGCGGGTGACCCCTATAAGCCTCGTGTTACACGGGCAAAACTGTTACCAGTATTCCA
>Ga0315542_1001702_pt1 | contig 13664 bp, 11 predicted proteins | sample SalMarSW160120MG_FD_202541 | JGI IMG/M metagenome (GOLD analysis project Ga0315542, IMG submission 202541) | Salt marsh sediment microbial communities from the Plum Island Ecosystem LTER, Massachusetts, United States - Salt Marsh Sediment SW1601-20 ...
GTGAACTGGCGCTCGAGGGCATGTCTCGACACGACATGGGGCGCGAAGCGTTCGTGGAGCAGGTGTGGGCGTGGAAACGACGCTTCGGGGAGAGAATCAACCTCCAGATGCGCCGGCTCGGCAGCTCCGTGGACTGGAGCCGAGAACGGTTCACTTTTGACGACGGCCTCTCCCGTGCGGTCCGTGAAGTCTTCGTCAGGCTCTACGAGGAAGGATTGATCTATCAGGGCAACCGCATCATCAACTGGTGTCCACGATGCGGCACGGCTCTGGCTGAAATCGAAGTCGAGTACGAAGACGAACCGGGAGAACTCGTCTATCTCACCTACCCGTTCACCGACTCGCCGGGCGGAATCACCGTCGCCACGACCCGGGCGGAAACGATGCTTGGGGACACGGCGGTCGCGGTTCACCCCGATGACGGGCGCTACAGGGCCTACGTTGGCGAGACCGTTCGTCTTCCCCTGGTCGGACGTGAGATCCCCATCGTCGCCGACGACGCGGTCGACCCCGAGTTCGGCACCGGTGCAGTCAAGGTGACCCCTGCACACGACCCGAACGACTACGAAATCGGCCTGCGGCATCGACTCGAATCGCCGCAGATCCTCGACGCGAAAGCGACGGTGACGTCGACCGGCCTCGAATTCGACGGGATGGACCGATTCGAGGCACGCGAAGCGGTCAAACACGCGCTGTTTCTCGAAGGTGCGGTCGAGAAGATAGAGCCGCACGCCCATTCGGTCGGCCACTGCTATCGGTGCAAGACGACGATCGAACCGTATCTCTCGGACCAGTGGTTCGTGAAGGTGCGACCGCTCACGATCCCGGCGATCGAAGCAGTCGCCGACGGAGAGACCCGATTCATCCCGAAACGGTGGGAGAAGAGCTACTTCCACTGGATGGAGAATCTGCGTGATTGGTGCATCAGCCGTCAGATCTGGTGGGGGCACCGGATTCCGGTCTGGTACTGCGACGACTGCGGCGAGACGATCGTGTCTCGGGAGGATCCAACCGAGTGCACCTGCGGCTCCACGAACCTCCGTCAGGACGAGGACGTGCTCGACACGTGGTTCTCGTCCGCGCTCTGGCCATTCTCCTCCCTCGGCTGGCCGGACGAGACGGAGGATCTCAAGCGTTTCTACCCGAACTCGATTCTGGTGACTGGCTTCGACATCATCTATTTCTGGGTCGCGAGGATGATGCAGATGGGCCCGCATTTCATGGGGAAGGCTCCATTCGCCGACACCGTCATCCACGGACTCGTCCGGGAGGCGTCCGGAGCGAAGATGTCCAAATCCAGCGGCAATGCACTTGACCCCCTGGAAATCATCGCCGAGCACGGTGCCGACCCGCTTCGTCTCGCGCTCATCCAAGCTGCTGCGCCGGGACACGACGTGCCATTCGACCTCGAGTGGGTCGACGGAACCCGACGATTCGGTAACAAGCTCTGGAACGCCGTCCGTTTCACCCTTCAGCACGTCGCCGAAGTGCCAGAGGCCGGAGGGTACCCGGCGAATCCTGATCCAATCGACGCGTGGATCCTGTCGAGGCTGGGTGAGATCGCCGGGCGGTTCGACGAACTCTGCGACGAGTACCGGCTTTCAGACGCGTACGGGCTGCTCTACAACTTCGCGTGGTCGGAGGTGTTCGACTGGTATCTCGAGATGTCCAAGACGGCTCTTCGGGACCCGCAGCGTTCGGACGTAACGAGCCGAACGCTCGGTGTGCTCATGAGGGATTTGCTCAAGCTGTTTCACCCGGCGATACCGTTCATCACGGAGGAGCTGTGGAACGAGTTGAAAATCGGCGACGGGCTCCTCGCCGGCGCTTCCTGGCCGGCGGTTCCCTCCTACGACACGGTCGAAGGCATGGACACGCTTCAGGAACTCGTCACCGGCATTCGTCGCTTCCGTGCCGAACACGGCCTCGCCCCGCGAACTCCGCTCGAGGTGATCGTCTGTGATGCCGATGCGTATCGGAGTGACTGGTGGGAGGAGCAACTTCGATCACTCGCGTACTGCACATCTCGGTTCGAAGACGCGCCGGATGATCTCTCAGGATTCACCCGTATCGTTGCCGGATCCGTTCAGGGGTTCATCTACCTCGCGGGCCTGATCGACGTCGACGCCGAACGCGATCGGCTGGAACGCTCGCTCGCAGCCGTCCACAAGGATCTGGCGGTCGTTGAGAAGAAGCTGTCCAACGAAGCCTTTCTCGAACGGGCGCCGGCGACGATCGTCGACAAGGAGCGCGCCAAGCAGTCAGAACTCCAGCAGCGCATCGAGAGGCTCGCCACCCAACTCGACGAGCTGGCCGACTGAAAGAGGCCAAGACGAACTACGACGAGGCGGTGGCCTTTCTCGATCGGCACATCGGGCTGGGAATGCGACCCGGACTCGATCGTACTCGCGCGCTGCTCGACTCCATGGCCAACCCCCAAGAGGCATATCCGATCGTGCACATCGCCGGCAGCAACGGCAAGACGTCGACGTCGCGCATCGCCGCAGCCATCATCTCGGCACACGGCCTAGGCGTCGGGACCTTCACGTCGCCACACCTCGAGCGGATCGAGGAGCGTTTGGGTGTCGATGGGCGCCATGCGACCCCGGAGGAGTTCGCTGAAGCGACCGCCGACGTAGCGCCGTTCGCCGACCTTCTCGAAGCACGGACCGGAGAACGACCCACGTACTTCGAGCTGACCGCGGCGATGGCCTTCGCATGGTTCGCCGAACGGGCCGTGGATGTTGGCGTTATAGAGGTGGGTTTGGGGGGCCGGCTCGATTCCACGAACGCCGCTGACGGCACCATTGCCGTCGTGACCGGTATCTCGAAAGAACACATGAATGTCTTGGGCTCGACGATCGCGCAGATCGCACGAGAGAAGCTCGGCATCGTGAAGCCGGGCAGCACACTGGTCACCGGTCCACTGCCCGCCGAGGCCGAAGCCGAAGCCGAGCGAGTCGCGGAGGAATGGGGCGTCCAATGGTGGCGGTACGGCCGCGACTTCAGCGTTCGCGATGCCTCCCTGGCCGTCGGCGGGTGGCTGGTCGACGTGGACGGTGTCTACGAGACCTATGAGGATCTCATGCTGCCCCTACGCGGCCGCTACCAGACGAGGAATCTCGCTGTGGCCGTTGCGGCCGTCGAGTCCCTCTTCGGTCGACCGCTTGATCCATCCGCAGTCAGAGAAGGTGTGGCGGCCGCGCGTTCACCAGGACGGCTCGAAGTGCTTGGCAGGAGGCCGTTGCTCATTGTCGACGGATCCCACAACGAAGAAGGCATGGGGGTGCTCGCCGGTGCTTTGGACGAGGAGTTCCCACCCATGTCGTGGACCGTTGTCTTCGGGGTGCTCGGGGACAAGGACCTCGAAGGGATGCTGGACCATCTTCGAGGAATCGCCAAGAAGCTGATCGTCACAGCGCCAAGAAGCAGCCGGGCGGTCGACATCGATACACTGGCCGACGTCGCACGCGTCCATCTCGGCGACGGCATCGACGTCCGTGCCATTCAGGGGGTGGGGGCTGCCGTGAAGGAGGCGGTTCGCATCACAGGCGAGGACGATGCCATCATCGCAACCGGCTCGCTGTATCTGGCCGGCGAGGCTCGGCCCGTACTGCAACAGATCGCACGTCACGCGAAAGACTGAATGGAGGTAGCGACATGGAACACACGTTCATCATGGTCAAACCCGACGGGGTGCGTCGCGCCCTGATCGGCGAGGTGGTGTCACGCTTCGAACGCAAAGGGCTCGCACTCGAGAAGATCAGGCGTTTGGTCATCGACGAGGATCTGGCGAGGAGGCACTACGCCGAACACGTGGACAAGCCGTTCTTTCCGGATCTGCTGGCATTCATCACCTCGGGCCCCGTAGTAGCGATGGAGTGGTCGGGCGATGGCGCGGTATCGGTTGCCCGCACCCTGATGGGAGCCACAGACCCGAAGAAGGCAGATCCGGGAACGATTCGCGGTGACTTTGGACTGGCCGTCACCGAGAACATCGTGCATGGTTCCGACTCCCCTGAGAGCGCAGAGCGTGAGCTGGGGCTGTTCTTCGGCTGGGCCGACCCTTCTGTCCAAGAGACAGTCAACTAAGCTGAATCAGTCCCGATCCGAGGCAGTTCTCTTTGGCTGAACCGCTGTTTTCATTTGCAGGTCAAGACATGGCGATTGACCTGGGCACGGCCAACACGTTGGTCTATGTGCGAAACGCCGGCATCGTTCTCAACGAGCCGTCGGTCGTCGCGATCAACGTTCGGACCAATCGCGCCCTCGCCGTCGGCATGGAAGCCAAACGAATGATCGGACGAACCCCCTCCTACATCCGGGCGATTCGACCACTTCGAGACGGGGTTATCGCCGACTTCGACATCACCGAGAAGATGCTTCGCTACTTCATACACAAGGTGCATCGCAGGAAGTGGGCGAAGCCGCGAATCGTCATCTGCGTCCCCTCGGGGATCACTCCTGTCGAACGCCGAGCCGTCGAGGAAGCCGCGTACCATGCCGGCGCACGCCGCGCGTACACGATCGAGGAACCGATGGCAGCAGCCATCGGAACCGGACTCCCCGTGGGGGAGCCGTCGGGTTCGATGGTGGTCGACATCGGTGGAGGCACGACCGAGGTGGCGGTGATTTCTCTCGGCGGCATCGTCGAGTCACGGAGTGTCCGCATCGGAGGCGACGAACTCGATGAGGCCATCATCGACTGGGTCAAGAAGGAGTACAACCTACTCCTCGGTGAACGCACAGCCGAGCAGATCAAGATGGCGATCGGTTCGGCGTTCCCATATGAAGACGAGCCGGCGGCCGAGGTTCGTGGGCGCGACCTGTTGACGGGTCTGCCGAAAACCATCGTTCTGACGAGTCCCGAGATCCGTGAGGCCATCGAAGAGCCAGTGCAGCAGATCGTGGACGCCGTCAAGTACACCCTCGACAAGACGCCCCCTGAGTTGTCCGCCGACATCATCGAACGGGGGATCGTTGTCACAGGGGGTGGTGGACTCCTGCGGGGCATAGACGAGCGGCTCGCCCACGAGACCGGCATGCCAATCGTCACCGCGGATCGACCGCTCCAGTCGGTCGTGCTGGGGTCCGGCCGATGCTTGGAGGATTTCGATGCACTTCAGGGAGTTCTGATCGCGTCGAGCCGTCCCTGAGGTGAATCCATGAGCGAGCGGCAGGACCACGCCACATCATTTCTCGTGATCCTGGTCATACTGTCGTTTGCACTCATGACCTTGGACATTCGAAGTTCCGGCGGGGGAGCGGTGGGAACACTCCGTACCGGTGTACAGAGCGTCTTCGCTCCGGTCCAGAAACTCGCGACAACGATCGTCGATCCCGTATTCGATCTCGTCGATGGCATCGCCAACGCGGCGGGGCTTCGTGATGCGAACGCGCAGCTGCAGCAGCGAATCCAGGAGCTCGAAGCGAAGGTCGATGAACTGTCATCCGTGGAAGCCGAGCTCGAGTCGCTCCGAAATGCGCTTGGCCTGGTGCCCGCCGACCAGAACATCGCAACAGTCGCAGCACGTGTCATCGCCCGAGGGGACAGTTTCGATGCCAGTTTCCAGATCGATAGGGGGAGTTCTCAAGGCGTCCTCGCCGGCATGCCTGTCGTCGACGACACCGGCGCGCTCGTGGGAACCGTCATCGATGTCACATCGGACTCGGCAACGGTGGTACCGATCATCTCTCCGAGTGCCGACGGGGTGAGAGTCAAGACCCCCGCCCAGCAGATCGGCGTTGTGCTGGGCAGGGGCGCAAACGAACTTGATCTCGAACTTCTCGATACGACCGAGCCGGTGGCCGTCGGGGACCTGTTGAAGACGTCTGGCAGCGAACGGTATCCAGGGGGTATCAAGGTGGCGAAGGTCGCCGAAGACGTTCGGCCGGAGGCCAATCGAATCGTCGCGACGGCCACTCCTCTGGCCGACTTCCCCAGGCTCGATATCGTCTTGGTGCTTCAATGGACGTTCACGGGGACAGTGGAAGAGACCACGACGACTACATCGACCACGACGACGTCGCTTCCCGATTCGACCTCTACCACCGGGGGTGACGGGTGACCCGGAGGATCCTCATCTCGCTCGGAGCGATCGGCGTTGCCATCGTCGTCCAAAAGGTCGTCATCGCAAGGATTCCCGTGTTTGGAGCGACACCCGATCTGGTTGCCTTGACCGTCATCGCGTGTTCGCGCAGGCTCCGGTCGGAACCTGCCGTCGTCTTGGGGTTCACTGCCGGTCTGATCCTCGATCTGCTCGGGAGCACGCCGTTGGGGCTTCGGTCCATGGTCCTGACCGTCGTCGCGTTCGTCACGGTGAGAACACGCGATCGCTTCGAGATCTCGATTCCGACCATCGGGCTGGCTGTCTGGGCGATCACGCTGGGCGGCAGCGTGCTGCTCGCGGTGGTCGGCACCCTCTTCGGGCAGAAGACGCTGAGTGATCCGAACATCCTCACAGAACTGCTCCTCGGACCCGTCTACACCGTGTTGCTGGGGTTGGCGGTCCTGCCGCTGATGACCAAGCTCCTCGGTGGAGAACGACAGCAGGAGATCGTGCTGTGAAGGACGGGTGGCGGCTCGGCGTGATCGGAATCATCTTCCTCGGGATGATGTCGGTGCTCGGCGTCCGTCTCTGGTACGTCCAGGTGGCCAATGGGCCGACATACAGGGCCCAGGCGGAAGACCTCCTGGTCGGCCTGCGGAGTCTTCCGGCTCCCCGAGGCGACATCATCGACAGAACCGGTACAACACTCGTATCGAGCCAGTTCTCACCCGGGATCGTCGTGGATCGCAAGCTCATTCCGGCTGCGATCGAGGATCAGGTCGTTCAGAAACTCTCTGGCCTCCTCGACGTCCCTGCCGTGGAGATCTGGGCTGCGTTCGACGATGCAGGCACCTTGAACACCGTGCACCTGGGTGCTGTCGATGTCGACACCGCCTACTACGTGTGGGAGCACCAGAGCGACCTGCCGGGCGTCGACATCGAAGAGGTCCCGGTGCGTCTCTATCCGCTCGGATCGACCGCAGGACATATCCTCGGCTACACGGGGAAGCCGTCGGATGCGCAACTTGCCGCGAACGTGGAGCTGTCCGGCAATGACATCATCGGCAAGGGGGGCATCGAGGCGTTCTACGACGAGTGGCTCCAGGGTGTGCCGGGTTCGGAGGCGTACCAGACGAATGCTCGGGGGAAGGTCGTACAGGAGCTGCTGCGCGTTCCAGCCCAGCAGGGCAACACGGTGCAGCTCAATCTCGACCTGGACACCCAGCGGACGCTCGAAACGGCGCTCACGGACGCGATCGATCTTGCCAACAACATCAAACGCCAGAAGGGAACATGGAACGGACTGGCGCGAAGGGCTGCCGGTGTGGTGCTCGATGCAACCAACGGTGAGGTGGTCGCCATGGCGTCGGTGCCGGCGTTCGATCCCGAGATCCTCCATCAGATCTCCGATGTGCAGCTCAAAGCGCTGGTCGACAACGGAGAGTTCTCATACACCGATCTTGCGATTTCGGGTCAGTACTCACCGGCGTCCACCTTCAAAGCGATCACCTATCTCACCGCTGTGGAGGATGACGTCTATCCCAAGGGCGTAACGGGACCAAACGACCGGACCGAATGCAGCGCGCAGCTTAAGGCCCCTTTCACCGACGGCAGCACCCAGGTGTACAAGAACTGGACCTACCCGCGTGACGACGGCATGCAGAACCTACACGAAGCATTCGCCCGGTCCTGCAACGTCTACTTCTGGGAGATCGCACTCAACATCTGGGATCAGTTCAAGGGAACCTCAAAAGAGAACCTGATCCAGGACTGGGCCCGCCAACTCGGTCTCGGGTCCGACACCGGGATCGACCTCCCCGGAGAGCAGGACGGTTTGGTTCCGGATCGGGCTCTCTTCGAGCACTACAAGGAACTTCAGCTCGCCAATCCCGATCTCGGACTGCTCTACGAGGATCGGTTGAACTCGGCAAGCCCCTGGTATGGCGGTGATCTACTCAACATGGCGGTCGGTCAGGGGTCACTGCTCGTGACACCACTCCAGATGGCTGTCGCCTACTCGGCGCTGGTCAACGGGGGGACGGTGTGGCAGCCACAGGTGGTCGATCGGGTCATCGATGTGGACAACACTGTCGTATGGAACAACGAACCGAAAGCGATTCGATCCGTAGCCATCGACCCGTCGGTCACCCAGATGCTTCGCGATGACATGCGGAGAGTCGTCACCTCGGGGACGGCCTCGTCGGCGTTCGCCGTCATGGATCCTGCCAACGCGGCCAAGGTAGGCGGCAAGACGGGGACCGCTCAGATGCCGAAGGTGTGTGAAACCTATGACGACGCGGGCAACTGCACCAAGTTGCGCAGCGCAGATGTCACCTCCTGGTTCGTCGGTGCCATGCCTATCGACAATCCACGGTACGTCGTGGTGATCATGGTCGAGGAGGGTGGAGGCGGCAGCCAGGTGGCAGCGCCGGCCGCTCGGTACATGTTCCAGTACCTCCTCGGTCTCGAACCCACCGAGCTGATAGCCGGCCAGCGGACGGAGTACTGATGACTCAAGCCGAACGCGCCGTCGTTGGAGACAGGCCCCGACCAAGCCCGGACGTGGTCCTCTTCGTCGGCATGGTGCTTTTGTCGGGGTTGGGAATCCTCATGGTGTACACGGCGACGAGAGCACCCCTGGCGGCCCATGGGCTCGACCCTGGATCGACGATGATCAAGCAGGCGGTGTTTGCGGTGGCGGGGTTGGTGCTCTTCCTCGTCGCGTCGCTGATCGACTACCGGGATCTCCAGGGACTGGCCGGTGCCATCTACGGGGTCACGCTCGCCGTGCTCGCCTTCGTGCTCACCACCCCCAGCCATCAGGGAGCGAGCCGCTGGATCAACCTTGGCCCGTTTCAGTTCCAACCTTCGGAGTTCGCGAAACTCGCCATGATCGTCGTCCTTGCAGCTATCCTCGCTCCTGGCAGGGAAGAGGGGATGAAGTGGAGGCGCCTCGGTCTCGCGATCGGTGCCCTGATCGTCCCCTCGATCCTCATCTACGAGCAGCCTGACCTCGGGACCATGCTGGTATTCACGTTCTTCGCGTTGGTGATGCTGTTCGTGTCCGGCGTGAACATCAGACAGGCGATTGCATTGGCCGTGGGCACCGTCGGAGGTGCGGCGATCATGTGGAAGGCAGGTCTGTTGCAGACATATCAGGTCGAACGGATCACCAGCTTTCTCAACCAGAAGCAGGATCTGCTCGGCACAGGTTTCAATCTGGAGCGAAGCATCACCGCCATTGGAAGCGGAGGGCTGTTCGGAAAAGGACTGCTGTCAGGACCGCTCACCAATCTCAGTTTCGTTCCTGTGCAATCCTCGGACTTCATCTTCACTGCGGTCGGGGAGCAGCTCGGGCTGGTCGGGGGGACACTCGTCCTGGCCATCTATGCAGTGATTCTCTGGAGGCTTTTGGTCATCGCACGCAACTCCAGAGATCGATTTGGAAGGCTCGCAACCGTCGGAATCGCCTCGATGCTCGCGTTTCAGGTCTTCGTGAATGTGGGCATGACGATCGGCATCATGCCCGTGACAGGCCTTCCTCTTCCGCTGATGAGTGCGGGAGGCTCATCGTTGATGATCACCGCGCTCGCGCTCGGTGTCGCCAACTCGGTGTGGCTCCACCGCACGCCGGTGCCGGGAGAATCGTTCAACGCATGAGCGAGGCGGGCGCGGCTCGCCTCGCTACCAGGTAGTTGTGCGGGCGCAGTGGGCAAGCTGGCTACCCTCACATCCATGTATCGACGCGGTGATCGAGGGTGGGTCGAAGTGATCTCCGGCCCCATGTTTTCGGGCAAGAGTGAGGAACTGATCCGAAGGGTGACGCGATCCAAGATCGCGAGAATCCCCGTACAGGTGTTCAAGCCGCTGATCGACACGAGGTATGCGGATGCCGAAGTCGTGTCCCACTCGTCGCTGTCGGTCGATGCGATCCCGGTCCCGGATCCGCGCACGATGCTCGACATGATCGAGGAGCCGACCGTGGTGGTGGGGATCGACGAGGGCCAGTTCTTCGACGAGTCCCTGATCGAGGTGACAGGAACGCTCGCCTCGTCGGGAAGGCAAGTGATCGTCGCAGGTCTCGACTTGGACTATCTGGGCCGGCCGTTTCCGCCCATTCCCGAACTCGCGGCGAACTCGGAGTACGTCACGAAAATGCTTGCCGTATGTCACCGCTGCGGGGCGCCTGCGGGCTATACGCAGCGCATCATCAAATCGGACGAATTGGTCGTTCTCGGTGCGACAGACGCCTATGAGGCCAGGTGCAGACTGTGCTTCAATCCGCTGGAACCTGAGCAGACACGACTCAACATGGACTGACGGTTGGCCTCGGTTCTGCTACTGTGAACACGCGGCCACCCGTTGCGGTGGCCCGTGTCTCGTGAACTCGGAGCACATCCGCATGATGACCTCTTTACCAGGCATATCTTCAAGCATGGAGAGGCACGCGCGAGTCACGTCGGCGGGGAGGGCCGCCGCTACTGCGAAGGAGTCACATGTCCTTGTTTCGTCGGAAAGCCGAGGTGCTCAAGAGAGGTACCTCGGAAGGATCGGTAGAGGAACGAACAACTAGACGCGTCGGGGGACGGAAGGTCGAGGTCCGTCGGGTTCGCCAGACCAGCGAGCAGAAGCCGAAGGCTCGACGTGAGTCGCGGCGCTCGAGACCCCAAGAACCGCGCTCGGAAACACCCCGCGAAGAGGTCATCGTTCCACCGGAGACCGAGCGGAAACAGATGCTGGTACGCGTGCTGCCACATCAAACGCAGATCGTGGTACTCGAGGGGGCGGTGCTCGTAGAGCACTACGTCGCCCGTTCGGAAAGCAGGTCGCTGGTTGGATCCGTCTACCTGGGCAAGACACGCAGCGTGCTTCCCGGCATGGAGGCATCGTTCGTCGACTTCGGGGCCTCGAAGAACGGTGTGCTCTACGTGGGAGATCTCCAGCGCGATCCCGGCCAGAGGGGCAAGGTTCGTATCGAAGAGGTCCTTTCGAAGGGCGACGAGGTGCTGGTTCAGGTCGTCAAGGACGCGATGGGGCACAAGGGGGCGCGCCTCACGAACCAGATCTCTGTCGCCGGCCGCTACTTGGTGTTCGTTCCCAACTCGGACGCGCACGGCATCTCCCGGCGACTTCCCGAAGAGGAGCGCAACAGGCTTCGCAACATTGTGAGAGACGTCAAGCCATCGGGGGCCGGAGTGATCGTGCGCACCGCTGCTCGCGGAGCGACCCGGGCACAGCTGCGGGCGGACTTGGCCAAGCTCATCGAAACCTGGGACGGGATCAAAGCCGAAGCCGCCAAAGGTGGTGCGCCCCGGCTCCTGTACGAGGAGCCGCCGCTTCTGCTGAGGGTCATCAGGGAACACTTCACCCCCGATTTCCGACGCCTTCTGATCGATGACGCCGACGCGAAGGAGAGAGTCGAGCACTATCTCAGTGAGACCGAATCGAACCTGATCTCGCGTGTTCACCTCTATAAGGACGAGATGCCCCTCTTCGAGCGGTTCCATGTGGAGGATCAGCTTCGCAAGGCGCTCGACCGGAAGGTGTGGCTGCCGTCTGGCGGACATCTCGTCATCGACAGAACCGAAGCGCTCACTGTCATCGATGTCAACACGGGACGGTTCGTCGGATCGTCGAGCCTCGAAGACACCGTTCTTCAGAACAACCTCGAAGCCGCGGAAGAGATAGGCCGGCAGCTTCGGCTGCGAGACATCGGTGGCATCATCGTCATCGACTTCATCGACATGGAAGTGCCGGAGAACCAGAGAGCGGTTCTGCGCCGACTGAAGGAGACGCTCGCGAAGGACAAGACGAGGACGCAGGTGTTCGACGTCTCGCATCTGGGTCTCGTCGAAATGACCCGCAAGAACGTGTCGGAAGGACTCGTCGAGTCGTTCTCTGACGTGTGTTCATGTTGCGGCGGCCGAGGGGTCATCCTGCACGAGGAGGCCGCAACGCTTGGCCTTCCGATCGATGACGAGGATTGGCAAGACGGCGGAAACGAGTAGAATCGCACGGCTCACAACGGGGAACTCTCATGTATGCAATTATTCGTGTCGGCGGGAAACAGGCAAAGGTCAGCCCAGGCGATCTCATCGACGTAGAGCGGATCAAGGACGGTGACACCGTCAGCTATGTGCCGCTGCTGGTCGTCGACGACTCGGGAACAACGATCACCGACCGATCGGCCCTTGCCAAGATCGCAGTAAACGCGAAGGTGGTGGGCGAGTCTCGCGGCCCGAAGATCGACATCTTCAAGTACAAGAACAAGACCGGATATCGCCGTCGTCAAGGGCATCGACAGACCTACACGACGATCGAAATCACCGGTATCGACATGCCGAAGCCGAAGGCAAAAGCCGCTTCGAAGAAGGCCGAAGCGACAGAGGCGAAGAAGGCCACCGCCGCGAAAGAGGAGGACTGATGTCCAAGACGAAGGCAGGCGGGTCGTCCAAGAACGGTCGTGACTCGGCCGCGCAGCGACTCGGTCCCAAAGTGTTCGACGGGCAGCTGGTTTCGGCCGGATCCATCATCGTGCGTCAACGGGGAACCCGAATCCATCCTGGCATCAACGTCGGGATCGGAAGTGACGACACACTCTTCGCAACCGCCGAAGGGATCGTCAAGTACGGACGGCGGAAGGGTCGGAGGCTCGTCGACGTCATCGCCGAGTAGTGATCCGGGCCGGCAACGTTCGCTGCGGTCTGGCCGCTCCGTCTGAGGGGTAGGGGTGTTCTACGACACCGTCCGAATCCACGTCAGAGCGGGTGACGGGGGTGCCGGCGTCGTTAGTTTCGAGAAGCGCCGCGGCAAACCGCGCGGTCGCGCGCTGGGAGGTTCAGGTGGCCCTGGTGGCGATGTCATCCTTCGCGCCGACGAGTCGCTCGCGACACTCCTCACGTATCGGCGCAATCCTCATCACCGAGCAGGAAACGGAACCCACGGACAGGGCGACCTGAGGGCCGGCCGTCGCGGCGACGATCTCGTTCTAGGTGTTCCGTGTGGAACGACCGTCCGAGACGACAACGGTACGGTGCTCGCCGATCTGGTCGAGGATGGACAACAGGTCATTGTGCTTGAAGGGGGTCGAGGAGGCCGAGGCAACGCGGCGCTCGTCGACCCCGCCCACCGCTACCCGAGTTACTGTGAGCAAGGAGAGTTCGGGCAGGAAGCATGGCTCGAACTGGAGTTGAGACTCGTTGCCGATGCGGCACTGGTCGGATTTCCGAATGCAGGGAAGAGCACCCTCATCTCAGCCGTTTCTGCCGCCAAACCGAAGATCGCCGACTACCCCTTCACCACGCTTCAGCCGAATCTCGGGGTTGTGTCCGTAGACGGCCGGGAGTTCGTGGTGGCAGACATTCCTGGTCTCATCGAAGGCGCGTCGGAGGGGAAGGGGCTCGGCCACGAATTCCTGAGACACGTTGAACGGGCGAGGGTTCTTGTCTTGCTGCTCGATCCATCGGACCTCCAAACGCTGACCGTTGGCGAGCAGCTCGAAGTGCTGGAACGGGAGTTGGCACAGTACTCGCCCGATCTGGCAACACGGCCAAGACTCGTCGCCGTCAACAAGATCGATGCTGTACACGACACGGGTCTCGACCCGTCGTGGTT
>Ga0315542_1001703_pt1 | contig 13660 bp, 13 predicted proteins | sample SalMarSW160120MG_FD_202541 | JGI IMG/M metagenome (GOLD analysis project Ga0315542, IMG submission 202541) | Salt marsh sediment microbial communities from the Plum Island Ecosystem LTER, Massachusetts, United States - Salt Marsh Sediment SW1601-20 ...
CGGAAAATATTCGAATCAAGTTCTTCATGAGGTGATACCAGAAATGATAATGAATATGGATAATAATGTAAAAATCCTCCAACCTTCAGTTTGTAGCAGTCCAAAAGTCCATCAAAAGTTTTGCTATTTAAACTATTTTTATGTACTTCTGATATTTAATAGTGTAAAGAATTGGAACTTCTTAAAGGTGAATCATCGAAATGACGATTAAATCAGAGAAAAATAAGGATGTAGAATTCAAATCCGGTTCAAGTGACATACCCCTCGTAGATATACTCCAATTTAAAATAGTATATTGGGGGCCAGGAGAGTCGGGGAAAACTACTAACTACTTTCGATTACGGGAAAAATTTGATGGGGTGAAGTTGAATCGAGGTATTTCAATTGAAACTACTGATGGCAGGACTTTATGGCAAGATTCTATACGGCTTTCTTTCTATTTAGTAATTGGAAATTCCAAATTTAACATCATTACACAAATTGTTACTTGCACGGGGCAAGAAAGGTTCTTATCTACCCGAGAATATGTGTTAGATGGAGCAGATGGCGTTATATTCGTAGCAGATTCTCATCCTGATCTATTGGAGCAAAATAAGCGCAGTTTTCGAGAATTAGTGTCGTTTGCGACGCCTCATAAAGTACCTTACCTAATCCAACTAAACAAGCGGGATTTACCGGAAGCCATTTCAATTGAAGAATTTAAAAATCAGTTAGACCTTCCCAAGTTCGAACGTTATGAAGACGGGACGAGAGTGCTATATCCTACTATCGCAACAGAGGGAAAGAACGTTAGGGAGTGTTTTGAAGATCTAATGACTCAAGTTATTTACAAGTATTTTTTAGCCCTAGCTGGGATGTAGTGTAATAGAGTTCAATAAAATTAAGAAGGTGAGAGATTATAGTCGATAGTGCATATGATTTTATAACGACAGAGCTTCTTAATGTAATTTTTTTCCATCAGAAAAGTGTAGTATTATTTCCGTATATTGATAAAAAGCATTTAAAATCACTTGAGACTTTCTGTGTTGGTTACTCGATCATAGATTTGGATTGCACGGTATTAGATGATGTCATTAGCATCATTGATCACGAAGTCGGGACATATTCCCAAAATCCTAACTTCTATTTCATTTACAATGCGTCAAGAGATATCATCGCTTCGCTTCATGACATGGAAAATGTTCATTGTATTATTAACACCCATGAGGACGTGTCTCAATTGGTAAGTGAACATTCATTACTATTTTATAACAAGAAAAGTAAGAAATTTCTCAACTGGAAGTTTGAATCTCACGAACTTGAATTTGAAAATCACCTTTTTGAACAATCACAGGGTAATGTCTCACTTCTCCACGACTCACTGATGCATATCAAGAGTTTTGCCACTCGAATCTATGCTGCTTTAGTAGAGACAAACAATTATCCTTCAATCCCTATCTTATTTAATGAACAAGCAGAGAAATATGCTCCTGAATTCTGGGATCGAATCTTACAGTTTATGGAGCGTTATTATGACATAAAAACTCCGCCAGAGATATATAAAGGATTGCAAGAACTAAAAGTTCTTGGTAATGGAGGGCTAAAAGCAAAACCTCAAGCTAAAAAATCTCCTCTAAAGGACTTTTTCATTGAATATGATCTTATAGTCTCAACTGATCGAGCAATTAGTAATGCTTTCGTTCGTGCTCTTCATGATTATCGTAGTGAACATGTAAATAGCGCGAACTTGGAGCTTTCGCAACTCTATAATCCAAAAGAACTGTATAATTACTTGCGAAATCATCATTGGAAAGATAATATCGATGATGAATTTGTAATAAAGTGGTTTAAAGATCCTGCTTTAATTAACGAAAATAATTCAAAAGATGTTAAAATCATGCTCAAAAAATTGGCGATTCCTCATGAATTGGTCATCAAACATGGAACAGAAGAGATTGATGAGAAAATCTCCTTTGGTTTTAATCTAACTGGAAGCAATTCCAATGACAAGATTGGCAAACCTTCAATTCAAAATTCCGAAAAAATGCCTTCAGTCAAAGACTTTAAACTATTTAAGGCTTGGATTATGACTAAATTAGACCAAATAGAGTCAAAAGATTACTAATTATAAATTTTAATTTGTTGACAGAAAAACGTAAGCTAAAAATATTAGACATTTTTCAAAAGGAACTGCTTTACGAGGGGCAAAGATTGGCGTAAAGTCGTAAATCCTTCTACTCTATGTCTTTTTATCAACTTGTGCTTGATTTGGTATATCACCGTACTCATTTCTACCCCAAATTCATCACAAATCCCTTTAAACGGTGGTGGGGCGTCTTCGACAAATATGAGTGTTAAGCAGAACACGGTTGCTGCAGTTGCCCTTTCGGTGGTACTGGAGAGTTCTTTCCAAAAAACATCTAATAAGGTCTCGCTCTCTTCTAAGAACTCACTTGGATAATCCAATTTCATTCCTACATGCTCTATCATTGAAAAAATTAATCCTTTTCTATTTCTGATCTGGTATTCTGGAATGTAAGGAAGACATTCTCGTAAATTATTGGAAAGGTCTGCTTTTGACATGATTTTACTCTCCACGTATTTCATTGGAGTAATTGGTGCCAATTTCATTCTTAAAAACACGAAGAATGTCATTGGGATTAGAATCTCAGGTTTTGAGATCTTTTTACCTGAAGGGATACGTGATAGTACCTTCTCAAAAAAAAAGAGAAATTCCTTTTTATACTTAATATAACTCAATAAATCTAACTTTTTGAGGAATAGGACATAAAAGCGTGCTAATTCTGTAAGATCTTCTGTAGATAAATTTTTAGGCTCTTTTTTTGTATCGGTTAAGGTGGTTTCGACCATGAGACATTCATCTATTGCATTATCTTGGATTAAGTAACCATCATTTCTTTTTAAATGACAAAGAAAAAAAATCGTTTTAAGACCTTTATGAGTAAATTTTAAGGTGAATCTTCTAGGATATTTATTTCAATGAAATTCAAATTTCATGATACTTCATCCCAAATGATATTTTACAAAACCTTCACTATACAAATATTAATAAATGCAATAATACCAAAATTATTATATTAGTCTGACAAAAGACAAACAGAATTTAAAATGAGTTTTAAATTTAATATTTCAGAAATTTTAACCGGGTTTGAATTATCAGAGCGTGAGCGCAGTAATTTAGCTAGATTATTTGACTACACTAACTTTTTATATGATGATGAGACCAATTTGACCAAAACGTTTAATTTAGTCAAAGGAGCTCGTGAAAAGCTCATGGAACGAATTAGTGAGATGTTTGAATCGGATCTATTTGAGGATGAATCAATAGAAGCGGAGGAAGAATTTATGGAGGAAAAGGGCCAATGATTCAATCTATTCGCGTAAAGAATTTTCGAAAACACGAGGATTTAACTTTAGATTTCGATGAAAAATTCAACCTAATTCACGGAAGGAATAATGCAGGCAAGTCCACCTTATTTTATGGGATAGAATATTGCCTTTTTGGTAACGTGCAAGGTTTTAAGAAAATTGCTCAACTCGCAAAATTCAAGAAGAATGCAGTAGGAGTCCAGTTGATATTTCATGGAAAAGATGGAAATACCTATAAATTACAGCGAATGCATAAATTAAAAGGGAAAAGCAAGTCTGCCCAAGGGTTTTATACTCTTAAAAAAATAACAGATGTTGGAGAAGTCTATTTATTATCTTCCGATCACGGAAATCGAGAAGAAGACTTGTCATTAAAAATAAATCAGATATTAGGCATTTCAAAACGGTTTTTTGAGACTGGAGTCCATTTTTATCAAGGTTCAGTTTCGGATATTCTCTCGGGAGATAAAAAATTGGATATAGTGTTCGGCATTAAATCTGCAATCGCTTTAGCCGACGTATTTAAAGATAAAGCATTGGAATTTGAACGAGAAATAAAAAATATTCCGGTTTTTGAGTCTAACTTAACTCAATCCAAAAGTGAAAAAGAAGAATACAGAAAAAAGCTTTCCTCACAAGAGAAACAACAAGCTACTATTAATGAGGATATAAAAACAAAAGAAAATGAGTTAAAAACATTTGAAACCTTTAAATCTTCTTCTGAGACTTTGTCTGATGTAGTGCTTCAGTTTGAGAATAAAAAACGGGCACTTGATGATATCAAATTAAAAGAGGAAGTAATCGCAAAAGAAAAAGAGGACACGATTAACAAATTTGGAATGAAATCTAGCATAGAAAAATCACTTGCATTAGATAAAAAGAGTCTAGATGAGGTAAAAAAGAAGTTAGAAATATCGGAGAAACAAATCGAAGCGATTCAACAACAAATTAGGAAATTAGAGAAAGATAAGGTAGAAACAGAGACCTTATTAGGTCAAAAGAAAAAGCTTTCAGAAGAATTGGATGCAATCGTCAAAGACGTGGGAGGTAAAGAGGACTTAGAAAAAAAATTAACCGCTCAGAAGAAGGATTCGAAGGATATCTCAAAGAAATTGGCTACTTTAGAGAAAAAAAATGAGGAACTTCAAAAATTTTTTAGGGATATTGAAAGGGAAAAAGGAGATATTGAAGGAATTCTTACACGGAGAGAGCAGTCAAAAGGAAAACCTATATGCGAATATTGTGGTGCTCCTATTGATCCCGCAAAAATTAAAGATGAGATCAAGCAATTTAAAGCTAAATTAACCAAAATAGATGAAGATATTAACTCCAATGAAAAGAAAAGTGCAGACATTAAATCGGAACTCCTCCAATTAAGGGAAGATGAGAAAGCAATTGAGAACAGCATCAACAAGATTACTGCTAACATTGAGAAGATTGAAAATCTTTCTAATGCATTAGAAACATCATATGGAGAAGAGTTGGATACTAAACTTGATGGTCTTAAGGATAGCATCATCAAAGAAGAATCAAAACTCGAAAGCGAGAAGAAGAACCTAACAATTTTTCGACAAAAAGAGCAAGAACAGTTAAAAAAAATGAATGAGTTTCAATCACAAATTGAGAAAATAGACGAAATAGAAGTAAAAGTTTCAAAAATACAGGATGAATTAGAGGATATTCAGACTCAATTTTCAGAGGGGAAAGACAATCTTCTTGAAACCATTAAAAGGGCTAAAACACAAATTTCAGAAAATCTCAAAGTAATCAAGAAAAAAGGTAATGAAGAATCATTTACTACTTATTTTGAAAAGTTAATAGTGCGCATGGGGGATATTACTGAAAATTTCTCATTAAAGGAAATACAAAGCATTAAGGATGATTTAAAAGAATTAGTCGTCAAGAAGTTAACGGAAATATCGACAAGTCTCAGTCATTTAACTGAGCAAAAAGACCAAATTTTAACTGAAATAGAAGAAACGAAAGATCATGTAAAAAGACTGGATCGACAAATAGCAAATACCGAAAAAGAAATCCAGATCCTTCATAAGAAGGAGACGATTGCTGAACGATATCGTTCATATCAAAATGTTTTTAAAGACGCCCAATCCATAATCCGGGAAAACGCTTCCAGTATTTTAGAAGAAAAAATACTTGAAATGCATAAAAATCTTTCTACTACTGATGAGTTTGACAAAGTCTTTATCGACAGTAATGACTATAGTCTTTCAGTGACACCCAAAGGACTTGATATGAATGAATCATATCCCGCTGCTTTATATGAAGGAGGTGGTCATAGATTAATGCTTGGCCTCTCTTATAAATTCTCTCTCGGAAAAGTTATTGGGGATGCTCCATTTCTGTTAATTGATGAGCCTACAGAATTTATGGATGTGGAAAATAGGGTCAATTTATTGTCCAATTTACCCACAATTGCTGAAGGTACCCAAATTTTGTTAATCACTCATCAAGATGTGGATAAAATTCAATGTGATAAAAGAATAGGAATTTAATGAGGGATTTTAATGCCTGAGTTAGAAAATAAGGAGTTTAATGAAGCAATAAAGGAATTTAAAGATGATGTTCAAGGTATATATTTAGGGAATGAAGATAATTTTAAAGATCTATTTATTACAGCCCAAAAACAAGCTGAGACTGCTATCTCTCTTGATGATTTTAAACGTAGATTAAGTTTATACATCATTAAAGAACTAAGCATTATGCTTAAGAACGATGAATTAGATCATCGAGATTTTTTTCTTGATGGATTAAAAAATAGTGAATTTTGGAAACCATTAGCTAAATTAGTACTGTTTAAGCGTATTGAAGAGTTAAAAAACTGCAAAGTTTTAAAGAAGGGGAAAAAGTACGATGTCTCAGGATTAAAAGAGACATTTTTTGGTAAGTTTATTATGGAACGGTTGAAGTTTGAACGAAGAACAGTTCTAATGGATGAAGAGTATACCAAAATCACGAATGCTATAAAGAAGTTAAATTATGAAGTTCCTGTGGTAATTCAACCTACAGAAACAGAGAAGTTTTTTAAATAAATAATTTAAGTGAAAAAAATGGCAAAAAAAGTAGTAGAGTCAAATATTGATAGTGATGATTTTGCTAAATTGATGGAAGCGAATGTTATAAAAGATATTCGAGAAGAAATCAAATTGGTATTGGAAGGGCAGTATAAGTATGCTTATGAGGCGATGATGGATGCATATCATGCTGGGTTATTTGTGGGTTTGGTAGGACCAGTGGGATGTGGAAAAACTGCCCTATGTCGAAAATTTGCGTATGACTTGGAAAGGGAGTTTTATTGGGTTACTTTTTCCGATTTGGTAAGACCAGCAACTTTAATCGGCTCGTTTGATCCAACTCTGGTTTTTAAATATGGGTTTTCCGCAGAATCTTACATTCCGGGACCTTTTACCTTAGCATCATTAAAAGGGGGCGTTTTCTTGGCAAATGAGTTGAATAGAGGTGATGAATACGTACTTAACAGCATGCTAGATGCTATGGAAGAGAGACGCTTGTATATCCCCCAATTAAAGACATGGATGAAAGCACAAGATGAGTTTTATGTCATCGCAGCAATGAACCCAGCAGAGCTTAAAGGGACTCGAAAACTTCCCTCAGCAATCAAAGATCGAATCAAAGTATGGATTCATCTTGATTATCCACCTCGGAGTTTAGAACAAAAAATAATGATTGCTAACTGTCCAGAATATCAATTATCAGCGATGACGCAGGAAAAAATTATCGAGCTAATGATTGGTGCTCGAGATGACCCGATTGTAGAGAAACCTCCCAGTCTTAGAACGAGCATTGGGCTTGCCCGATTTGTTTCTGAAAGAGCCCAACGATTGAAGCTTTCCGTGGATAATAAATTGATTGCGGAATGTGCTAAATTAATTCTTCCTGATTCCATCGAACTTCGTCCTGGACGGGATGTGAATAGTTTCATTAAAAAGTTATTGACAAAAGTAGTAGGAGTCGCTTAAAAGTAGAGATTAGAAAATTTTCTTATGACAGAAAATAGTAAAATAGATCAAGGCAAAGTTGGCACTTTTTGGAATAATCAAGTGTTAGGTTGGGACCCCATTTCATTTACTATTGAATTCATATATCGAATGCGGAAAATAAGAAAAAAACTACTTAATCTTCCAAGTACGCGTCAAGCAATCGCCATCCCTAAGTTGATGACTGCCATGTATTATCGTAAGCTAAATTTAATCCCAGATGATTATATCAAAGCAGCAGTAATAACGACTCCAATTGAAGATCAAGAGATTGCCAGAAAAGTAGCATTTGAAATCTTATTTAGCGATCCAGATGCTAAGAAAAAGTCAAAAAAAAAGGTCAAGAGTAAGGATAAAGTAGGATTAGTTGCAGATATCGAGGATAGAGATGAGGGTGACTTCATGGATGATCTGCTTTCTGAAATTATGGATTCTGGAATAGACATGCAGAATGTGAAAATGGATGATCTAATAGATCAAACTTTAGAAGAATTTTCTAATTTAATGGAATTTATTGATGCGATATATGAAAAAGCAGGTTTGGGTGAAGATCCGTATGAAAGTTTGATCGATATAATTGAACGGCGAGAAGGGTATAAAGAATTACTTGGAAGGGGAATTTCTTCATTGGAACAATTAAATGATTACGTGCACCAAATGATCTTGCGTGAAATGAACGTGTTATCACCCCAAGATATTAAATCTTCAGTAAATTTAGGTTGGGGTGATGACATTATCAATCAAGCACCCAATCCTTGGAGCAAGGCCAGTGCAATGTATCAGGTGATCTCCCCCGAATTCAGGAATTATCTTCAAGATGTAATGGATCATGAGGAAGTTGCTACTGCTGCACGAACCGCTCGCTATCTTCAAGAGTCAGGCATGAATCGTACAGACGCTGAAAAATTAACAGAAAAACTCATAGAACGGGCAACTGATATCATGGATATCAATGAAATAACAAAAGTGATGGAATCCATCCCTAAATTCGATCGCCAACAAATAATAAACAAAAGTCTTAAACGCGATATGGGCATCTCATTTCGGATTTCTCGTCAAATGGATAAGAAATATAATGATAATATCACAAAAGATATGTTTCAAGAATGGGCGAAACAAAGCTCTTCTCCTTCTTTACCAGAGTTATTCCAAGCACACGTGGACACACCAGAGTGGAAACAAATGGTAGATGACTGCATCTCCAGAGAGATTAACCAAACTTCAAGTGCCAATGGAAAATCAGCATATAATCTGACAAGCCTAGCTTGTGATCTCATGAATCTCTCTCAGGAAGTCGAATATATAGAATGTGCTCAATATCTTAAAGAAAAAGCAAGTTTGGTCGGAATGGAAGCATTGAAAAAAGCAGTCGATGAAGAACAGTTCAAAAATGTATTAGAAACGCTATTAAATGCTTTTATTCAGGTAAATGAAGGAGAAGTGATCACTTTAGCTAAGACTTTAGGTGTTCCAGAAGATGAAGTCATCGAGATTTTAGGAGGAAATTATGAGTTATTAAAATCGCTCATTTCTGAAAAAATTGGCAATTTTCAACGTTATACTAAAATATTGAATAATATTCCCTCTCTTTCTGGTGATCAAGTGAAGGAATTATTAAATATTGCCTTAAAAGCAGGGAATTTTCAAGCAATGGGAGCGTTAGGGCATCATAATCTGGGGCAAGCTTTTCAAGCTTCAGAACAAATGGGAGGTACCACCACAATGCAGCTTTCAGAATCCTTATCTGCTGGTCCAGGGGATAATTTATTGCTACAATGGTTTACACATCGCGATAGAATTCCCTCAAAAGCAAAAGAATTTGTAAGGAATTTAGTGAAAGATGCCCTCATTAAGATTGCTCTTAACATGATTTCAAATCAACGGGGAAGTGGAGAGAAAGGATTAGTTCCAACAAATAAACTCCGAATTTTTATTGATGGGGATGATATGGATTTGATTGATGTAGATGCTTCCATCGAAAATATAGTAATGCAGGGTAAATCCATAGACATGGTGACTCCTGAAGATCTTTTAGTAATGGAAACTGAAAAAGGCAGGGTTTCTATCTGCTTTTTACTTGATATTTCTGGCTCAATGACGGGTATGAAACTAGCTGCTTGTTCAATTGCAGTAATGGTATTGATAGGTGCCCTAAGGGCAGAAGAAGTAGCCATTTGTTTCTTTGAATCAAACACTCATATTGTCAAAGAATTCGGTGACGTGAAGGATTTAGAAGACGTAGCTGATGAATTGTTAGATTTAAAGGCTAGAGGTGGTACACGCGTACAAAAGGCATTAGAGTGGGGAGCACGACAGTTAGAAGAAACAACGACTGAATTAAAAGTATGTTTTTTATTAACTGATTGCGAATTTTTTGAAAAAAAAGAGCAAATTGTAAAAGAACTTGACTCATATGTGAATCAAAAAGTAGAGTTCTTGCTGGGTGTTAACACTCGTTCCTTTTCAAAAAAATATGCCGATTGGATTTTAGAGTCTACGCAGGGAAAAATAGTATATATCTTGAACATCATGGATATTCCTAAAATCCTTACAGAACTGCTGGAACAAATAGGTTAAAACTTGATAAGATCTATTTTTTTGTGATAAAACTTAAGTTTAGACTTATCTATTTTTCAATCAATTAATAAATCCAAAGCATTTCATAAAATGTATGTATGTCGGCAATGTGGTCAAGAACTAATCGAATATGAGATTAATAATGGAATTGATATCTGTTCAGAATGTATTTTAGAGAATTCCACTAAATCTGCTATTAAATTTTCAGTCATTTATTGTTTTATTACAATGGTGAGCATAGTGTTTGTAGCCAATTTATTCCCCATCATCATAAATTTCTCCTTAGGATTGACGTTTGAGAATTTTGAGTATATTTTCTTAAACATAGTAATTTTTATTATAACAGGAGGGATTTTAGTGACTTTCATAATCTATTCGATCCATCGACGAGTTCCAGAGAATAAACCTAATACAAATAATATAATTACCAATCAGCATGAAATATAAGTTCAATTTGAAAACGGCAGAAAATTCTTATAAAAATTAATAATTCACTAAATTAAAGAATGAATATTCATTTTATGTTCAATGGAAGCTTATCCATTCTTTTCCGCGGACTTTAAATCATTGGTACAAGAGATAAAGAAAATTAGGGAACAACTTGAGTTTCTTAATAAGAAGTTAAGTGCTCTAGACCTTCAGAAATTGATTGATAAAATGTAAGAAGGTCGGTGCTTTGTTTTTTATTTCTGTGTGAGTTATAGCTGATTTTTGGGAAAAAAAAGAAGTAACTCCCTTTTTACGAATCTTTCTTATGAGAAAAGGCTATCTAGAAAAAAATTATTTAGCTAAGCCGATTTAAAATAATCTAAATAAAAAATAGAATCATGGAAGAAAGAGAAAAATTAATTCAAATTGTGAAAAAAGAGATATATAAGCTGCGTAATTTAGGAGAACATGGGAGAAAAGGCAGTGATCATTTAGCATACCGTTCTATAAGTAAGTTTAGACTAAAGGAAATTAAGAGATTTAAAGTTAAAGAAGAAATAAACTACGAACTGGTGTGCAAATATGATATTTATACAGAAACTGAATTTTTACATGACCCAGAGATGGACGAACTATATACCGAACATTATGTTGACAAATTCGTATTTAATAGCAATTTTAAATTATTAAAAATTGAAAACATGAGTTAAAATCGTAATTTCACCTTAATCTCGAGACATTATCATGAGCCAAAATTGATAGAAGGTTAAGTTTCCATGTTTGATTTCATTTCTTCTTTAATATATACCTTGCGATTCACTTGATCATCTTCTTCTTCATTTTGAACTGTTTTAATAAACCCATTTAAATGTTCGATTTTCTCCTTTATCATGTGTTCTAATAACATCCTGAAAATTTCAGCTTGAGCAAACGTAAAAGGCTTTATGTAAGGACCCACCTTTAATAAAAATGGTGATTTCAAATTCTCACGCGATATTAATTCTATTGAAGTGTCTTCTCCTCTAAAACGATGGAATCCCTTCCAGCTTGGGAATTTATTGTTAAACACTGCCAGAAAGGAAATCATTTCCTCTAAAGAAATTTTAATTGTCTTTCCTTCCTTTTGTGATATTTTTTCCCAATTGCCATCTTGCTTTTTCCTTACACATGTGAGGAATATAAACGAATCTGTTACTCTTCGACTTCTGACAATAAGACCTGTACTTTGTCCGAAGAATGAATAATCGTGAGCATCTACCATGATTTTACACCTTAGGATTGATATAATTTTACCTTATTAAAATAAAGGATTCCTATTCTTTTAAAGAAAAAGAGTCTGTTTATTTATTATAAAAAGCTATTTGAAATCAAAAGGAAAGAAATTAATAGAAGTAGAAAGGGGATTAATTAGCAATTTTAATCAGAGAGTTTGGAGTCATTATAAGGTAATGATCCCCCAATCTTGCCATTGAACCACCATTTTCTCGTAAGAATACTTTTAAATCGTCAATCCCACGCTTTAATTGGGTTACATCCACGCTTTTCAAGAGTTCTTGAGCGTTTACAATTAAAATCTTGCGATTCAGCAATTCTCTTTTAATTATCTCTACTTGTTCTAATGAAGAGAAATCAAATTTACGAATGACAAAATCATGTTTAAGAGCTGAGAGTTCCTTAGAAAATCCCATTGTATCCTCTGGGGGTTTCAATAATTCATAGTCAACTTTTTTCCAAAATCTTCCCACTTTGGGATTCACCTTTAATTTCTTGATTATTAGTGTTAATTATTCCCTGTATTTGTTGATATTTAAACCAATTAATTATCTATATGTGCAATGCAAAAGCATATGAGTATTATTTACAAAATACACTATTTAATTCAAAATGTTATCTCCGTATTAACTCTCATAATTTATGAGAGAAAGCAATTTTGAGAAGTCTTTCAAAATTATAAATAGGGATAATTCATAATTATATCTCATATTATTAATCATATTAATCATCATAAAAAATGAAATCAAAATGAGTGAAGAAAAAGTTATTGTAGCAAATAAAGGGCTCGTGCGAGCTGACTTTAATTTTTGGGTCGGTCAATACTTAGATAAATTCTATGATGGATTAGAGAATAAGAAAATCGTCGGAAATAAGTGTCCAAAATGCGGAGATGTCTTTGTTCCCCCACGAAAAATCTGTGGAAAGTGTAATGTCGTAATCCCTCTTGATAAGAACTGGGTGGATTTACCTGATACTGGGGTTCTCATGAATTTTACTACTACTTCATATAGAGTGAATGATAGGAGCTCAAGAAAAGCAAAACCCTGGACTATTGGGATGATTCAAATTGATGGAAGTAATACTGGAATTGTATATCGCTTATTGGAAGTGGAAAAGGATGATATTAGGATAGGAATGAAACTAAAAGTGGAATGGAATGAAAATACAAAAGGCGATCCCTCAGATATAAAAGGGTTCGTCAAGGTGTGAGGGGGTGTAAAATATGCAAAAAGTTGGTATCATAGGTTATTATTATACTAAGTTATATTCCGATTCAAATTATGGGAGATATGAAATGATCTTTGAAGCATCTCGAGGAGCGTTAGACAAGGCAGGGTTAAAAAAGAAAGACATTTCCACCGTCATTTCATGCACCAACGACTATTATGATGGCAGAACGATCTCTAATTGCTTTACAGTAGAAGTTGGAGGCGGTTACATGGCAGATGAGAGTAAAGTAGAGATGGATGGCGCTCACGCAGCTTTGTATGGGCTAATGCGCATATTGTCTGGAAATCATAATCTCGCAGTTGTATGGGGTGGAAGTATGGCATCATGCTACCCATATCACACAGTTAGGCTCTATGAGACAGATCCAACCTGGGAGAGGCCCCTAGGGTATGTAAATGATATCACCGCTGCAGGCTTTCAAATGAGGGCATATATGGAAAAATATGGCGTTTCAGTTGAGGATATTGCCAAAGTGGCAGTTAAAAATAAGAGAAATGCCGCTAAGAATCCTTTAGCTCTTGAAGAAGCTCAATTACCAAATACTAGTGTTAAAAATGTCTTAGAATCTGGAATTTATGCAGATCCAGTTACTGAACTAATGGTTGCCCCTCCATGCGATGGGGTTGCCGCTTTATTGTTAGCACCTGAGAAGCATGCCTTAAAAATCACAGATAAACCAGTCTGGATCACAGGAGTAGGATATAGTCAAGATACATATTATCTCGGAGAAAGAGAACTTTCAGGCTGTAATTCAATGAAGCAAG
>Ga0315542_1001705_pt1 | contig 13657 bp, 19 predicted proteins | sample SalMarSW160120MG_FD_202541 | JGI IMG/M metagenome (GOLD analysis project Ga0315542, IMG submission 202541) | Salt marsh sediment microbial communities from the Plum Island Ecosystem LTER, Massachusetts, United States - Salt Marsh Sediment SW1601-20 ...
GTGTTTCTCTCTCCCCGGGGTCTCCAGGGCTGGTCAGGGGGTATTCATGTTGAGGGAAGAGCTCACTAACACGTTGCTTCGCCTCAACAACCCCGATCCGGCTCTGGCCGCCCTAGCGGGCAGGTATGCCGATGCGCTTGACGAGGACCAGTCATCGAAGGCGCTTGCCGACCTAGGGCCAAAGCTTCTGGCAGTTCTTATCGAATTGGGGGCAGAAAAAGCCAGTTCGGTTTCGGTTGGACGTGTTTCCAGGCTAGATGAGCTTCGCTCGAAGAGGATTGGCTGAAGACATGAAGCAGGTTGTTCTCCCGCGGTCTGCGTGGACCAGGTGGAAGCCGAAGGCTTCCAATCTTGTCCCGCTGCATGCTCCCGCGGGTTTCGTGGTGCACTGGCCGGGGACTAAGGTTCCTCGATTGAACAGTTCAAAGGACGCTATCGCGAAGATGCTCGAATCTGAGCGTCGGGACCATGTGGTCCGCCGTGGGTGGTCTGATATCGCCTATCAGGCTGGCGTGGATAACGCTGGACGTATCTGGGATCTTCGGGGGATCGGTAACCGTTCCGCTGCGAACGGGGATCGTTCGGTGAATACCCGTTGGGGTGCGGTTACTTGTCTGCTGGGGGCGCAGGAGGCACCGACCCGGGAGATGATTGACGCGGTCAGGTACTTCCGTCAGGAAATCTGGTTGCCGCGGTATCCGGAGGCCGTCAAGGTCGTTGGGCATCGTGATGTGTGGGCTACTGGCTGCCCGGGTCCGTTCGTTTACAAGCTTGTGAAGTCTGGCGAGTTCTACCCGTCGCCTTCGTCCTACCTTGAGGAAGAGGAAGATATGCCCGCCCTGTGTGTTAAGCCTGCTGGCCCGGCCGAGCCGGGTGACGGCTATCTGGTTGTTGGGGCGTCTGCCCCGGGGCCGGTCGTCTCTTATGAGCATTACGAGATGCTGGTTGACGCGAATGTGGTCAGCCCGGTCCGTGAGGTTCCTCGTGATCTCTGGGCGAAGCTGAAGTTGCGTGTCCCGGTGTCGGCCGCCGATGAGGTGGTCGAATGAGGCACTATCTGGCTGAGGCTAGGAAGGCTCTGGCGGCTGTGGCGGGTTTCGCCGCTACTGCGGTCGCCAGTGGTGTTCTTCCTCCTAATCAGGCTTCCTGGGCGGTTGTGATTATCGCATTGGCGACCGCGGCCGGAGTATATTCTGTGCCGAACGCGGTCCGTTCGGATCGGGACGCCGAAGGCGGCGTCTGACAAGGGATCGTTTATGCACCTGAGCTTCTGAGGCTCAGAGCTAGCGGAGTAGAGGGATATGAGCCCCGTTCGGGGCGTGCGTGGTCCCCGCACATGTCTCTCCTCGCGGCTAGCACCCTCTGCGGGATGGTGCAATGGCAGCACACCGGTTTCATAGTCCGGCACTGTCGGTTCGACTCCGGCTCCCGCTACTGGCCCCCTTCGTTGGGGCCTATATGAATTGGGACTGTACGGAAGTAGGGACTTTAATGTTTGAAACTGAAACTGATGCTTCTGCTCGTGCTCGGCGGATGTATGACCGTGGGCGGTATGTTGCGTCTAAGCGTGCTATTCACGCCTATCTCGGGTCTTGTTGCGCGGCGTGTGGTGAGACCCGTGACCTTGAGATTGACCATATTGATCGTTCGACGAAGAAGTTCAATCCTCTTGCCCGGTGGGGTTCGGGGTGGGATGAGATCCGTCCGGAGCTGGATAAGTGCCAGTTGCTATGTCGGGTCTGTCACCGGCGGAAGACCGCTCTTGAGTTCGGTCGTTCTGAGAAGCCTGTGAAGCCGCTGTCGGATCTCGTGTCGAGGTACTTCGCTGAGGCTGCCGAGATGAAGTGCCCGCCCCCGGGCGTGGATCGTCGTCGGACGCTCCCCTTCGACTGACCCTCAGAGGCTCCTGGGGGCCCATAGAGGCCCTCAGGAGCTGTAGGTGGGGTTCAGTGCCAGGGAGGCCCCGTTAGGGCCTCAGATCGCTTTCTAGGGCCTCTCAGATGGGTGGGGCGTTGGAGGTAGGACAGCCGGAGGGACCGTATGGCTGCGCTCAGAGGGTCGGCGGAGCCTCGGTTGTGGACTCCGCCGTTGAGGAAGCTGACCAGGAGAACAAGCCTCGGATACGAGGCAATTGATTTCATTGAAGGTATACTTGATCTAGAGCTGATGCCATGGCAGAGATGGTGGCTGATTCATGCTCTTGAGATTAAACGCAATGGCAGGTTCAGGTACCGTACTGTCTTGACCTTGGTTGGTCGGCAGAATGGGAAGACCACTCTTCTTGTCGCGGTCGCGCTCTGGTTCATGTATATGAATGAGGGTAAGACGGTTCTTGGTGCCGCGCAGAGCCTGGAAATGGCTAGGGAGGCGTGGACGTCGGCGTTGTCGATTGCCCGTGCCGATGGCAGCCTTAACGCGGAGCTCGCTCAGGTCAGGATGACGAACGGGCAAGAGGTCTTCTCTCTGGAAAGCGGTAGCCGGTACAAGATTGCTGCCGCGAATGGGTCTGCTGGCCGTGGTCTTTCAACTGACTTGCTGCTCATCGACGAGTTGCGGGAGCAACGGACGTGGGATGCGTGGTCGGCGTTGTCGAAGACGACGACGGCTAAACCTAACTCGTTGACGATCGGTGCTTCTAATGCTGGCGCTGATGATTCAGTGGTGTTGAATCATCTCCGGTCTGTTGCGCTAGCGGATGCTGACGAGTCGGTGGGGATCTTCGAGTGGTCTGCCCCTGACGGGTGTGAGATCGACGACCGGTCTGCGTGGGCTCAGGCGATGCCTGGGCTCGGTGTGACGGTGACGGAAGCCACCATTGAGGGGTTTATGGCTACTGACCCCCCGAACGTGTTCCGCACGGAGATCCTGTGTCAGCACGTTGACGCCCTGGGCGACATGGCGGTTAACCGTTCGGCCTGGGAGGCGGCCGCCGACCCGGCTATCGACCTTGAATCGTTCAAGAACGAGAAGGTCGTTCTGTGTGTCGACATTGCCCCGAACCTCGGTCACGCGACGGTAGTCGCCGCGTACGAGACCGCTGGGGTCGGGACCAGTATCGCCGTGATTAAGGCTTGGGATGGTCCGCACGCGACAGAAGAGATGCGCCGGGACCTTCCCCGGATCAAGCGGGCGATGAAGGCCCGTCGTCTCGGCTGGTTCCCGTCCGGCCCGACGGCCGCACTGAGGATCGAGATGGAAGGAATGAAGGCTATCGCCCTCGACCATCAGATGACCGCTTCTGCGTGCCAGGGGTTCGCTGAACAGGTAGCTACGGGGCACATTATCCACCCGGACGATCCTCTTCTGACGAACCATGTGCTTAACGCTAAGAAACATCAGTCTGGCGATGGTTGGCGTTTCGTCAGGAAGGGCGTGGGGAATGTTGATGCGGCCTATGCGGCGGCAGGCGCGGTTCACCTTGCGAGGGTTCTCCCGCATGAGGTCGGGATTCGTTTCATTGGCAGATAGAGGGGTTAAAAGAATGTTGCGCAAAATGTTTAAGAATGTAGAACCCCCTATGGTTCTATTTGTGGGTGGTGTCTCTTCTTTCGTGTTCGCGGCATTCACGTTCTCTACTACGGCCGGATGGGCCGTGGCAGGGGTCGCCTTTCTTCTGACGGAATACAGGATTGGCGGAGAATGAGAAGTCTAATCGGTGGCGTTAGGAACCTTGCTCGTCCTCGCGTCATCTCTGAGTCGGACCCCCGCCAGGCTGGAATGTTCGGCCTCGGGAACACGATGGGAGAGTTCGACTCTCTGAGCAACGGAACTGTTTACCAGACCGTCCAGACGTTGGCGAGTTCAACTTCAATGGCGCCCTGGACGCTCTACCGGAAGCGGGCCCCCCGGGGGAACCCGAATCAGCCGCGTGAAGTGGTTAACCGTCACGCGGCTCTTTCCTTGCTAGAGCGTCCTAACAATTTCTTCACCCGTCAGTCTCTGATGATGAGTACGCAGGTGAATGCGGAGCTCACGGGTGAAGGCATCCTGTTGGTGGTCCGGAACGAGATGTCCACCATTCCGGTGGAACTGTGGCCTATCAACCCGAAGAGGATGCGGCCGGTCCCTGATCCGGATAACTACATTATCGGGTGGGTTTATACGGCCCCTGACGGGGAGCGGATTCCGCTAGATAATGATCAGGTCATCAAGTTCGTTCTTATGCCTGACCCTAGGAACCCTATTCGTGGGCTTAGCCCCATTCAGGCGTTGACGATGGATCTTGAGACGGCGAAGCAGTCGTCTCGGTATGTGAAGAACTTCTACCTGAATGACGCCCAGCCGGGCGGCATGATTGAGGCCCCGAACTCGTTGTCTGACGAGGCGTTCAAGCGGTTGAAGACTCAGTGGGAAAACGAACACAGGGGTGTGGCTAACGCCCACCGCGTGGCCATCCTCGAAGAGGGTGCCCGTTGGGTCTCGAAGTCGTCGAACCTCAAGGACATGGAATATATCGGCCACCGGGAGCTAGCGAACAACGAAGTTCGCCGTGGGTTCGGTATGGCGAAGACGATGCTTGGTGAGACGGAACAGGTCAACCGTGCTAGCGCGGAAGCCGCTGAGATGGTGTTCCGTAAGTGGAAGTCACTTCCCCGTCTCGACCTGTGGCGTCAAGCGCTCAATAGCCAGCTTCTTCCCCTCTTCGGTAGTACGGGGAATGGAGTCGAGTTCGATTTCGACGCGCAGATCCCGGAGAACGAAGAGGCTCTGGCGCGTCAACGTGAGTCTAAGACGGCATCCGCATTGAATCTTGTGAATGCCGGTTTCGATCCTGAGGATGTCCTAATGACTGTGGGTCTTCCTCCTATGCGTTTCGAGGGGAGGCAGAATGCCGCGCCCGCAGGGCAACCTACTTGATTGTGATGGTCCTGACCGGAAGCCGTTCAATAAGGGCCCATCCCGATCGTGCGCAGTGAATGCCAGTAAGGGAACGACTGAGATCTTCATCTATGGCCAGATTGGTGAGTGGGGGATCTCCGGAGCCCAGTTCGCCGCTGACCTGGCTGCGGTGAAGACACCTGAAGTTACCGTTCGGGTGAACAGCCCCGGTGGTGATGTGTTCGATGGCATCACCATCTACAACGCGATTAAGCGTTCGGGTAAGAAATGCACTGCTGTCGTCGACGGGTTGGCGGCTTCTGCCGCTAGTTTCATTGTTCAAGCGTGCGATGAAGTAGTCATGTCTGAGGGTTCGGACATGATGATCCACGACGCGCACGGGATTGCTGTCGGTTCGGCAGAGGACCTGCGTGCGACGGCCGACCTTCTCGATAAGAAGAGCGCCGACATCGCGAACATGTACGCCACCAGGGCCGGGGGTACTCCGGTCGACTGGCGGAACGCGATGAAGGAGACGACCTGGTATTCCGCTCAGCAGGCGGTTGACGCTGGCCTAGCTGACCGGATTGAAGGGGATAGCGGCGCTTCGGCTAAGGCCGCGTGGGGCATGTCTGCCCCTGTCTTCACCGAAGCACCAGAAACGCCGGTAGTGAATCGTCAGGTTCTTCCGGATCTTAAAAGTATTCATGATGCCCTAAGGGAGGCGTTTGACTAATGACGGCGATTCCTACCGCCGCTACGGAACTCGAAGAGTTCCTGAACGACACCGGCAAGATGTCTGCCTTGTTCGATAATGGCAAGGCGACCCCTCAGCTTGGTGAGTTCCTGCGGAATTATGCGACTGCCCACAACCGGCGTGATGCCGAGTTCGGCGAGCAGATCCGTGAACAGGTCCAAGCGACCATGCAGGAGTTCCTGCGTGACGCCCCGTCCGGGCGGGTGCCGCTTTCGGCTAGCGCCGCTCCTGGTTCCCCTTCCGCTCCTGGTTCTCGGGTTGACGGCATTTATGCCGACCACGGTGAGTTCCTCCAGGCGGTCTATGACAAGCACGACCGTCTGACTACCCTGGACCGGGAAGACATCTCGAACAAGCTGACTAAGCACCGTTCGGTGCAGAACAGCTATGGGACGTCGATCCCCGCTGACGGCGGGTTCCTGGTCCCTGAGTCGATGCGTCAGGACATCCTGACCGTTGCTCTTGAGACTTCCATTGTGCGGCCGCGGGCGACCGTGATCCCGATGACGACCGGTTCGGTGAGTGTTCCTGCCACCGATGACACCACGCACGCTGGTGGTACTGCGTTCGGTGGGGTTACCACTTACTGGACCGCGGAAGCGGCCCAGATGACGGAGACCCAGGGGAAGTTCGGTCGGGTCAAGCTGGAGTCGGACAAGCTGACTGCTTTCTCTCTGGTCCCCAACGACATGATCGAGGACGCTCCTGCGTTCCTCGCCTGGTTCCGGACCGCGATGCCTCAAGCTGTCGCGTTCAAGGAGGACTACAGCTTCACCAACGGTTCTGGTGCTGGTGAGCCTCTCGGGTGGCGTAACGCGGCTGCGACCGTCTCTGTGACTCGTGAGACTGGCCAGGCTTCGGGCGGAGACCCGGGCCTGAACACCATCGTGTGGGAGAACCTGGTTAAGGCGTATTCGCGCATGCTGCCGGGTTCGCTCGGTCGCGCCGTGTGGATCGTGTCTCCGGACTCTTTCCCCGAGCTGGCCACCATGGCTCTGTCCGTCGGTACTGGGGGTTCTGCCATCTGGCTGAACAACGGCGCTTCTGGGCCGCCCATGACCATCCTTGGTCGTCCCGTTCTCGTGAGCGAGAAGGTCGGCACTGTCGGGTCTGCTGGTGACGTCAACTTCGTTGACCTCAGCTACTACGGCATTGGTGACCGGATGACCATGACCCTGGCCTCTTCGACTGAGTACAAGTTCCAGAACGATGAGACCGCGTTCCGTCTGATCGAGCGCACCGACGGCCGTCCGCTGCTCCTGTCCTCGATTACCCCCGCCAACGGTGGGGCTGCCCAGTCCGCTTTCGTGAACATCGCCCAGCGGACCAGCTAATGCAGTGCGGGAAGGGCAGGCATTGAAACCCCTGCCCTTCCCGAATCATCAGGGCCGTGAAGGCATTAAAACCCCTGATCGGCTCCACTACAAGAAAGGCTAATAGATGCATTCCGAAGGTCTCGGACGGGTTTTTAACGTCGTGATTGCTGCGGGTGGCTTGACCATCCCGATGAAGGACTGTGCTGCTGTCTCGTTCGTCACTTATGAGGATGACGGTAGTACCCAGATCACTCTTACCGAGCTTGACAGCACTGGTGTTGAGAGTGAACAGAACCTCGTTGCCATTGACCGTCTGCACAAGGGTCCTGGTGTCGGTGGTACTTGGACCAAGGTGACCCAGACTGCTGCGGCTACCTATGACCTCGCTGATGACGCCACGAATGACTGCATGGTGCTCACCGTCACTGCCGACCAGTTGTCGGCTGGTTATGACTCTGTTCAGCTGACCGCTGACGGGGGGACTGTGACGGCGATTCTCCATGATCTTCTGGTTCAGCGTGATCCCGCCAACCTCGCGACCAACATCGTCTAAGGAGGCGTGGAAGAATGAGTTCCGTCGTTGACGGCACCTCGCTGCGGCAAGTCATTCTCGGCGCTCGCGTCGAGCAGACTGCTGCCGCTCTGGTCCAGAACGCTGCTACTGCCCTGTTCACTGTGGCGGGCGGGGATGTCCTCGTTACCGCTATCTACGGGAAGGTGAGCACCGTAATCGGTGCGAACGCCATTACCGTTAGACTGCAATACACGAAGTCGGGCGGGTCGGCTGTCGACCTGAACGCTGCCACTACGGTTACTTCGGATGCTGTGGGGACTCTCTACACTCCGACTTATGACCCGGTGGACACGTTCTCTGTGCAGTCTCTTGGTGGAGCGGACGTCCCGTCTGTCACCTTCGCCAACGTTGGTCTGAATGGCCGTGGCTGGATTCTCCCCGCTGGGGCGATGACGTTGCTTTCGAGCAACGCCGACCCTGACGGAGGGAAGATCACGTGGACGTTGTTCTACGTGCCGCTTGCCTCCGGGGCTTCTGTCTCGGCGACCTGATGAGCACCCCACCCTCCCGGTGATCCCTCCTGGGAGGGTGGGGTCACCACCTTTAGGAGAAACATGCTTGAAACGTGCGCTGGATGCACGACCGCTTACGCGGTCGGACTTGCTAAGTGCCCTAACTGTGGATTGGTGACTGGCATGGCGAAGATTAACCGGTTCGGGGTTGCCTCGACGGTGACGGGCCAAGTGAAGGTTTCTGCGGTCGCCGACGACACTGAGGTTATCTCTGAGGAGGCACAGGCTCGCGCCTGGGCCCGTGAACAGGGCCGGTCGGTACCTAAGTCGAAGGCCCAGGTCGCGAAGCTCCTAGCGGCGTACAGGGCTTCTCAGAAGGAAGCCTGATGTCTTGGCGTGAGCTCCTGGCGATTGCTGAGGAAGCTAAGGCCGAGGACTTGCGGGAAGAGACCACGGCGCCCAGCGCCTGCCCTCATGACGGGGAACCGTTGAGGACTGACCCTGACGGTGAACTGCGGTGCCCGTGGTGTGGGTGGGTTTCTGCTGGGGCCAATCTGAAAAACTATCTGAACTGATTGAGGAATGGTGTAATGGGAGCCTGGTACTGCACCGTTGAAGATGTGTCCCAGGCCATGGACATCAAGGCTAACGCTTTCACAGAGTCGAGGATCGGCAGAGTGATCGAGTCGGCTTCTCGCGATATCGACTCGATGTGCCATCGGGTGTTCTTCCCGACAGTGTCTACCGTGTACTTCAACTGGCCTAGCTGGCGCCGTGGCCCGGCGCATGTCCTCTGGCTTGAGGAGCATGAACTGATCTCAGTGTCGTCGTTGTCGTCCGGTGGGACGGCTATTTCTTCCGGGGATTACTTCCTTGAACCGAATGGGAGTGGTCCTCCGTTTAACCGGATCGAACTGGACATGAGTTCGTCTGCCGCGTTCGGCGGCGGCGACACGACTCAACGGGACATCACTGTGACGGGGTTGTTCGGGTATCAGCATGATGTGACCGCGGCGTGTGCTACCGCGGAAGCCCTGGACGACTCGGAGACTGGTGTCGATGTTTCTGACGTGTCTGGTATCGGTGTCGGTTCGATTGTGCTTATCGGTACTGAATACATGCTTGTTACCGGTAAGTCCTGGGTTGACTGCGGGCTGGACATTCACGCTTCTGACTCGCTGACCGCGGCCGCGTCTGACGTCGGTATCAAGCTGACTGGTACGACCGCTATCCCCCAACCGGGGGAAGTTATCTTGATTGATTCTGAACGGATGCTCGTCGTCGATGTTGCTGCGGACACTCTCACGGTCCGCCGCGCATGGGACGGCACTGTCCTCGCGTCGCATTCGACGGGTTCCAGTGTCTACACGCAGAGGACTCTTGAGGTCACTCGTGGGGCTCTCGGGTCGATTGCTGAGGCTCACTTGACTGCTGCCGTTGTTTACCGGTTCAACGTCCCTGGTCTTATCCGGGATCTTGCTATCGCGGAAGCGATTGTCAGATTCTCTCAGGAGAACGCGGCTTATGCCCGTTCGATCGGTGTTGGTGAGGGCGCCAGGATGGCGTCCCTGTCTGCGTTGAATGATCTCCGTAGACACACGATTTCGGCTTATGGCCGTCAGGCGAGGTTGGCGTAATGGCGTTCGTTGACGTGACCGTGTCCGGTCCTCTGTTCGACCCTGAACGGGTCCGGGCGGTCATGTCTTCGTTCGAGAATGATGCGGCAGAGGAGATCGCGTCCGCAGTGAAGGACAGGGTTTCTCGGGACTTCGCTAACAGGTTCAAGGAAAGCCACGGGAAGTATCTGCGGGACGTGACCATCTCCCGGGCCCCACGGGGCCGGAAGGTCGACGACGACAAGTCGGATTACGGAGATTGGCTGGAAGGTCTTTCCCGTAGGAACAAGTCGACACAGTTCCGAGGGTACGGGTCGTGGAAGGCCACGGCGAAGAGCCTTGACGGTTCCGGTGAGATCACTGGTATCGCTAACAGAATCCTTTCAGCGCACCTTGGGGGCCTATTGTGACGTTGAATCTCAGGTCTATCCAATCCGCACTGTTGGATCATGCGTTGAGTTCTGGCCTGTTCGCTGCGGTCGGTACGGAGAACCCTGACTCTATTGTCGGTAACGGCCTGACGGCCACCCTGTATCTGGCGTCTATCGGGCCTCTGCCGGTCATCTCCGGGCTTTCTACTACGAGCACCAGGGTCGAGTTCAGGTTGATGATTACGTCCCCGCTGAACGGGGACGAGGACATGGACTTGAAACTTCTTGAAGCTGTCGATCAGATGATCGAGAGCTATTCGGGTGAGTTCACCCTAGGCGGGCTTATCCGCAACATTGACGTGTTGGGCGCTAACGGTTCGCCGTTGAGCGGCGAAGGCGCGTACATCCGAGTTAACCAAGTAAACACGAGGGTATTCGAGATCGTCGTCCCTTGTATCGTGAATGACGTTTGGAGTCAGAATGGCTAAGACTTCGGGCCTCGGGGATAACCTCTACGTCGGGGGATATGATCTCTCTGGTGACGTTGGTTCTCTAGGGAACATTTCGGGGACCATCTCGGCGATTGATGTTACCGGAATCAACAAGTATGGGTTCGAGCGGATCGGCGGCCTACGGTCCGGGACTATCGAGTTCGTTGCGTTCTTCAACACTGACGCCGGTCAGGCCCACCCTGTGTTGTCGGCTCTGCCGACCAGCGATGTGGACTTGATGTATGCGCGGGGCACTGACCTTGGCGGTGCGTCTGCTTGCATGAGAGCTAAGCAGATCGGCTATGACCCGACTCGCGGGAACGATGGTTCTATGACGTTCGCCGTGTCGGCGACGTCGAATGGGTTCGGCCTTGAATGGGGTCGTCTCCTCACTGCGGGTCCTCGCACCGATGACGCTGCGACTGATGGCGACAGTGTTGACATGCTTGTCGGGTCCACGTCGTACGGGTTGCAGGCGTATCTGCAAGTGTTCAGTTTTACGGGGACTGACGTCACCGTGAAGTTGCAGGAGTCTTCCGATGACGCCGTTGGTGATGCATTCGCCGACGTGACCGGTGGGGCGTTCACCCAGGTCACTGCTGGGCCTGTCACTGAGCGGATCGTGACTGCCCGGGACCAGACGGTTGAACGTTACTTGAGGGTGGTCACTGAGACTTCTGGCGGGTTCGACGAACTGGTGTTCGCGGTTGTTGTTGTCCGTAATGACACGGAGGTGGCGTTCTAGTGTTGGGGCTTGTCCCGGATCGGTTGAAGAAGGTTTATAGCCTGTCTGCCCCTCTGGGGACTCATTGGCGTAGAGCGACCTGTGAACAGGTCGGGTGTTCTTTCTACTTGAATGGTTTCGCTGTGACGGTGCTTCCCGGTTCGAGGGAAGAGCAGGTCGTTAAGGAGTCGGGCCGTAAGTGGTCTGCTGTTATTCCGCAGGAGAATGGTTCGCTCCGGTATGAGTTCCCTGCGGGGACGAAGTGTTTCCAGGCGAACACTCATGTTGTCAGGTCGGATGCGCCCCTGTTGTTCGCTTCCAATGACAGGCTCGTCCATAAGGTCCGTAGGTTCGCTAATTCCGCCGATTGGGTGGATGACTTCGCAGAGCATCAACAGCGTCTTTCGGACGCTTACGAGAAAGGCTACTAGACATGGCTAAGGTGAATGGCCTCGGTTGGACTACGTTGTCGATTGATGACAGTGCTGGTGACGCCAAGGCAATCCTTAACGACATTACGAACACCCAGTTCGCTACCCCGCGTGGGGTCCAGGATGTGACTGGCCTGGATAAGAGCGCCTATGAGCGCCTGTTGCTTCTGGCTGACTTCACTATCACCAATAACGGTGTCGTGAACGTTACTGCTGGTGCGGCGCATGACGTGTTTAAGACTGTCCCGTCGACCAGTGTTGCCCGGACCACGACCATCACCACGAACGGTGTGACGTTGGCGTGTGAGGTTCTGTATACCGACTACCAGTTGAACCGTGCGAACTCTGGTGAGTTGACTTGGTCGGCTCCTGGCGTGCTCGCCGATGGTGCTGTCCCTACGTGGGCCTAACCCCCACGAGGAGCCCTGTGTGCCTTCCTGAGCCCCTCTGGGGCTCTCCTGGTGTACCTGTAGGCATGCGGGGCCGTTAGGCCCTCACAGGGCCACACAGGGCTTCTCAAGGGGTATTTCTTGTACGCAACGACAGAGGGATGAAGAGATGGGATTCAAGAACGCCCGACGGACCTACAAGATCGTCGTGGACGATGGAGAGTACGAGGGCCTTGAGGTCCGGCTCCGGGGCTTGTCGGTCCGTCAACTCATGGAAGTTGAGGACACCGCGAATGAGGCAGAGTCCGGTAAACCCGAGTCCGCTATCGAATTGTTTTCTAAGCTGTCAGAGAACATTGTCAGCTGGAACCTTGAAGACGATGACGGTGCCCCTATCGGCCATTCGGTAGATGACCTCCTTGACCTCGACATGTCTTTCGTCCTGTTCCTCGTCCAGGAATGGTTGACTGCCGCTGCTGGGGTGGCTGTCCCTTTAGGGAAAGGCTCGAACAGTGGGCCGAAACTACCGGAGACTTCGATCGGTATGGAGAGCCTGTAAGTCAACCGCCGGAGTTGGCGAGGGCCGAGACAGTCGTCAACCTGTGTGAAAGGTTCCATTGTCTTCCCAGTCAGGTCCTGGACGAGGACGCCGAAATATTCCGGATGCTCCACATTGTGGATTTGGGTAGGAGAGAAGAGGAATAGTCGGTGGCCAATGAGATTGAGGTCCGCGTTAACGCGCAGGACCGTGCCAGCCGCGCCCTGCGCGGGGTAAGTTCCGCTGCCGAGGACATGCAGGCCAAGGTCCGCCGCGCCAACCTTGGCGTGGAAGCCTCTCAGTTGAGGGTGGAGAAAGCCACCACCAAGCTGACTGAGGTTCAGGGGAAGTACGGCCGCGGGTCGATCCAGGAACGAGAGGCACTTAACTCCCTGTCCCGTGCACAACTCGGTCTCGAATCGTCGTCCCGCCGGTTGACCAGCGCAGAGCACGCGGCGGCAGCGGCCGCCCGTAAGGTAGGCAGCGACCTGCGGCGCACCAACACCATCACTGAAACAACCCAACGCCGGTTCGATGCCCTCGGCAGTCGGATGCGTAGCTTCGGGACTATCGCCGTGTCGGCTCTTGCCGGGGTAGCGGTGGCTGCGGGGGTCGCGGCGACTGCCGGGGCGGCGTTGGGCATTAAGACGGCGTCGTTCCTTGAACAGGCCCAGATCAGTTATGAGACGCTCCTGGGGAGCGCCGATAAGGCGAAGAGTCACATTAAGGACCTGATCGAGTTCGCTAAGGTCACGCCGTTCGAGCTGAACGGTCTGGTTGAGGCGGACCGTGCGCTTGTCGGTGCGGGTGAATCCGCGGATAAGACCATCAAGTCGCTGACTGCGTGGGGTAACGTTTCTGGTGCTCTCGGGCAGACCCAGGAGCAGTTCTCCCGGACGCTGCTTGCCGTCACTCAGATGATGGGTAAGGGCAAGGTCCAGGCCGAAGAGTTGATGCAGATCACTGAGGCCGGTATCCCTATCTGGACGATCATGTCCAAGGCGATGCATAAGCCTATCCCTGAGTTGCAGGACATGGCGACGAAGGGCAAGCTTCTGGCGAAGGATGTCCTTCCCGCTCTTGAACGGCAGATGGGTAAGGACTACGGCGGGGCTATGGCCCGCCAGTCCCAGACGCTCGCCGGACTGTGGTCCACCCTTAAGGACACTCTGTCTCAGGG
>Ga0315542_1001706_pt1 | contig 13657 bp, 15 predicted proteins | sample SalMarSW160120MG_FD_202541 | JGI IMG/M metagenome (GOLD analysis project Ga0315542, IMG submission 202541) | Salt marsh sediment microbial communities from the Plum Island Ecosystem LTER, Massachusetts, United States - Salt Marsh Sediment SW1601-20 ...
GCGAGTTCGTGGCCTTCGGCAGCGGCGACGCTTGGCGCCGGTGGTTGAGCGGAGGCCGCGATCCCCAGGGCCAGGAATGGGACATCCTCTTCGAGCTGAGCCGCAGCACCTTCCGCCCGCGCCACGGCGTCTACGATCCCGTCCAGCAGCAGCTCGTGGATCTGCGACCGGCTGGTGGGCCATGAAGCGGCACGATGCGCGACCGGTTCCGACCGCCGATCTGAAGGACCTGATGGCGGGCATCGTGCGCAAGGTCACGGCTTACAATCCCCAGGCCGACGTCGATCGGCTCTGGCGGGCGTTCCGCTTCGCGGACACCGCCCATGCCGGACAGGTACGCCGGAGCGGCGAGCCCTTCTTCCTGCACGCCCTGGCGGTGGTGGACATCCTGGCGGACCTGCGCATGGACGTGGACACGCTGGTGGCGGGGATGGTCCACGACGTGGTCGAGGACACCGAGCGGGCCCTGGCAGACATCACCACCGAGTTCGGCCGGGACGTCGCCGACATGGTGGACGGGGTGACCAAGATCAGCGAGCTGGGCCATGCCAATCCGGAGACGCGGCGGGCGGAGAACTATCGCAAGCTCATCCTGCACATCGCCCAGGACCCGCGCACGGTGCTCATCAAGCTGGCGGACCGGCTGCACAACATGCGGACGATCCAGTACCTCCCTCGCGACCGCCAGCTCGACATCGCCCAGGAGACCCTCGACGTCTACGCCCCCATGGCCCACCGCTTCGGCATCGCCCGGATCAAGTGGGAGCTGGAGGATCTGGCCTTCAAAGTCCTGCAGCCCGAGCGTTACTTCGAGATCGAGCGCGGCATCAATCAGTCCCGCAGCGAGCGCGAGCGGGTTATCGAGGGGATCCGGCGTCCCCTGGAGGCCGCCTTCGCCGAGGCCGGTCTCCAGGCGCAGATCGAGGGACGCCCGAAGCACTTCTACTCGATCCATCGCAAGATGCAAGCCCAGCACATCGGCCTGGACCGCATCTACGACCTGCTGGCCATGCGGATCATCACCGCGAACAAGACCGACTGCTATCACGCGCTGGGCATCGTCCACAGCCTCTTCCCGCCGCTGGCCGACCGCATCAAGGACTACATCGCCACGCCCAAGTCCAATCTCTACCAGTCCATCCACACGACGGTCCGGGTGCCCGGGAACAAGTTCATGGAGTTCCAGATCCGCACCCGGGCCATGCACGCGAACAGCGAGCTGGGCATCGCTGCGCACTGGCGCTACAAGGAGGGCACCAAGGACGAGACCGATTTCTCGGCCATCGGCAAGTGGCTGCGCCAGATCATGGCCTGGCAGCAGGACGTGACCGACGCGAAGGAGTTCATGGAGACCCTGAAGATCGACTTCTTCCAGGACGAGGTCTTCGTGTTCAGCCCCCGCGGCGATCTGTTCAAGCTGCCCCGCGGCGCGACCCCCCTGGACTTCGCCTTCCGCATCCACTCGGAGGTGGGCCTGCACTGCGTGGGGGCCAAGGTCAACGGGCGCATCGTCAGCCTGCGCACCGCCCTGCAGAACCGCGACACGGTCGAGATCTTGACCGCCAAGAGCGCCACTCCCAGCACCTCCTGGCTGGGCATCGTCAAGACCGGCCGGGCCAAGCACCACCTGCGCCGCTGGATCCGCACGACCCAGTTCCAGGAGAGCGTCAAGCTGGGGCGGGACATCCTGGAGCGCGAGCTGGCGCGGCAGAAGATCCGGCTGAACCTCGACCGCGATCTGGTGGATCTGGCCATGGAGATGGGCTATCGCGATCTGGACCGGCTGCTGGCCGCCGTCGGCAGCGGGGACATCCCCTACCAGAAGGTCATCCACCGCATCCAGCCGCCCGAACCGACCACCGCGGGACGTATGGTGGAGATGGGCAAGGGCCTCTACCAGTCCCTGCTGCGGCGCCAGACCAGCGGCGTGCACGTGGCGGGCGTGGACAACCTGATGGTCAACTACGCCCAGTGCTGCCAGCCCATCCCGGGGGATCCCATCATCGGGGTCATCACCCGCGGGCGGGGCGTGACCGTGCATCGCGTCGGCTGCTCCAACCTGAACGATCCGCAGTTCGCGGACCGCCAGATCGAGGTCACCTGGGATTCGCGCCCGGATCAGACCTTCCTGGTCAAGATCATCGTCACGGCCAGCGACCGGAAGGCCCTGCTGGCGGATCTGGGCAAGGTGATCAGCGAGGCCGGAACCAATATCCGCAGCGGCGAGTTCGAGACCGAGGAAGACCTGGCCCGCGCCACCATCCTGATCGAGGTGCATAACCTGAACAACCTCGATAAGATCCTCAAGGCCATCCGCAAGATCCCCGGCGTGCACAAGGTGGAGCGGCACCAGGTGGGTTGAGGAGCGAGGAGGGGCAGGACGTGCGCTGCGTGATCCAGCGGGTCAGCCGGGCCGAGGTGAGGATCGAAGGGGCCGGTGTCGGCCGCATCGACGGCGGCCTGGTGGTGCTGGCCGCCTTCGCCCCCGGCGACGGGGAGCGCGAGCTCGACTGGATGGCGCGCAAGATCCCGGCCCTGCGCCTGTTCGGCGACGGCGAGGGACGCATCAACCTGTCGCTGCGCGACGTGGACGGCGGCATCCTGCTGATCTCGCAATTCACCCTCTACGGCGACTGTCGCAAGGGCAACCGGCCCAGCTTCGTCGGCTCGGCGCCGCCGGCGGCGGCGGAGAAGCTGTACCGGCGCTTCGGCGAGCTGTTGCGACGGGAATGGCCCGCGGTGGCCGAGGGTCGCTTCGGAGCCATGATGGACGTGGAGCTGGTCAACGCGGGGCCGGTGACGATCCTGCTGGAGCGGGAGGCGGGGGAGGCCGCGTCGTGAGGACGACCCCCTTCGTGCCTTGGCCGGCGGATCTGGTGCTGGTGCTGGCCTCGGCCTCGCCGCGCCGGGCGGAACTGCTGCGTACGGCCGGGATCCCCTTCGAGGTGCGGCCGGCGCCTGGGGCGGAGATCGACGAGGCCGCCGGCAACGGCGCCCTGCGCCGGGAGCCGGGGCGCTACGCGCTGACCCTGGCCGCCGCCAAGGCGGACGCCGTCGCCACGGGGCTGCCGGGACGCCTGGTCCTGGGAGCCGACACGATCGTGGTCCTGGACGGCGACATCCTCGAGAAGCCGCGCGACGACGCGGACGCCCAGCGCATCCTGGGCCGGCTGGCGGGCCGCCGGCACACCGTGATCACGGCCGTCGCCCTGCGCGGCGGTGCGGCGCGCGCGGGCTGGTCCGGCTGGGAGGAGACGGTGGTCGAGTTCCTGCCCTTGGACGCCGGCGCCATCGCGCGCTACGTGGCCACCGGCGAGCCGCACGACAAGGCCGGCGCCTACGGCATCCAGGGCTTCGGCGCCCTGATGATCCGCCGGGTGGAAGGCTGTTACTTCAACGTCATGGGTCTGCCCCTGGCCCTGCTGGGTCGTGCCCTGCGCGAGCTGCTCGGGCCCGGAGACGGACCCGCCGCGAAAGGCCGTTCATGAACTCCCCGCCGCCGACGCTGCCCTTTCCCTTCCCTACCGTCGCTTACCGCGGAACGGCCGTCGTCCTAATCGATCAGACCCGTCTGCCCGGGACGCTCGCCTGGCGGGAGTGCCGCGACGTGCCGGCCCTCTGCACGGCGATCCGCGAGCTGGCCGTGCGCGGGGCTCCGGCCCTCGGCATCGCCGCCGCCTACGGCTACCTGCTGGCCTGGGATCTGGCGCTGGCCGGCGGCGCCGGGGCCGCGGTGGCTCTGGCCGCCGCCCGGGCGGGCCGGGAGCTGCTGGCCGCCACCCGACCCACGGCGGTGAACCTGTTCTGGGCGCTGGACCGCATGCAGCGATGCGCGCAAGGCCTGGTGGCCGCCGGCCGGACCGCGGCGGACGTCCGCGAGGCGCTGCAGGCCGAGGCGGACCGCATCCTCGCGGAGGACATCGAGCTGGGCCGCGCCCTGGGCCAGGCGGGAGCCGCGCTGCTTTGCGACCCTGCCGTGGTTTTGACGCACTGCAACGCGGGCGGTCTGGCCACCGGCGGCTACGGAACCGCACTCGGGGTCGTCTACGCGGCCCGGGAGGCCGGCAAGCGCGTGCGGGTCTTCGCCGACGAGACCCGGCCCCTACTCCAGGGGGCCCGCCTGACCGCCTTCGAGCTGGCCAGCCAGGGCATCCCGGTGACGGTGCTGTGCGAGGGAGCCGCCGCCTCGGTACTGCGCAGCGGCGAGATCGACGCGGTGATCACGGGGGCCGACCGCATCGCCGCCAACGGAGACACCGCCAACAAGATCGGCACGTATCCGCTGGCGGTGCTGGCGCGGCGGCACGACGTGCCCTTCTACGTGGCCGCCCCGGCCTCGACCTTCGATCCGCTGACGCCCGACGGCGCGGGGATCGTCGTGGAGGAGCGGGATCCCGCCGAGGTGCTGCAGTGCGGCGGGTGCGGGACCGCGCCGGCGGGGGTGGCGGCCTACAACCCGGCCTTCGACGTCACGCCCGCGGAGCTGGTGACCGCCTTCATCACCGAGCACGGGGTCCTCCACCCCCCGTACGCCGCCAGCCTCGCGCCCGTGCTGGCGGCGGCTCGATCTTGACACTCCACAATCCTTCTGCTACATTGACTGACCCGGCAGGTGCCGCACAGGCGGCATTTTTGCTTGCCAGGCAAACAGATACGCGATCCGCTGACGCCGCGCGGCGTCGCGCGGGGGGGTGTATACGCGCCGCACACCCCGGACGGAGGGGTGGGCGCGTTTCAGCCTGTGGAGGCCGAAAGTGAAGACCTACGTGATGAAGCGGGACGAGATCGCCAAGGACTGGCTCGTCGTCGATGCGACGGACATCCCCCTGGGTCGGCTGGCCTCCCGCGTGGCGACCCTCCTGCGGGGCAAGCACAAGCCCCGGTTCACCCCCTTCCTGGACATGGGGGACAACGTCATCGTCGTCAACGCCGCCGCCGTCAAGCTGACCGGCCAGAAGCTGGACCGGAAGACCTTTCTGCGCTACTCCGGCTACATGGGGGGCCAGAAGGCAAAGACGCTGCGCGGGCTGATGGCCTCGCGGCCGGAGTCGGTCGTGACGATGGCGGTCAAGGGGATGCTGCCGAAGTCGCGGCTCGGTCGGCGGCAGCTGACGCACCTGCGTGTCTATGCGGGGGCGGAGCATCCGCATGCGGCCCAGCAGCCGCGGACAGTGGAGATGGCCTGAAGCCCGGAGCCTGTCCCGAAGCGTGACGGCCGGCCCCGCCGGCGGTCCGACGGAGGTAAGTCTTGGAAGAGAGGTACTACGCGACCGGACGCCGCAAGCAGGCGGTGGCGCGTGTCTGGCTGACCGCCGGTCACGGCAAGATCACGATCAACAAGCGCGAGTTGCAGGATTACTTCAGCGAGAGCCAGCGTGACCAGATCCTGGTGCCCCTGAAGACGATCGACGGCCTGGGCGAGTACGACGTCTGGGCGACCGTCAAGGGGGGCGGCATCGCCGGCCAGGCCGGAGCGCTCCGGCACGGGCTGGCGCGGGCGCTGGTCGTGGCCAACGAGGAGTATCGCAAGCCCCTGCGCAAGCTGGGCTTGCTGACCCGGGACTCCCGGATGGTCGAGCGCAAGAAGTACGGGCAGCCGGGAGCCCGCAAGCGGTTCCAGTTCTCCAAGCGCTAGCGAGGCGCGGGAGCCCGGGCGGCCGTCGGTGCCGCCCCCATCACGCACCCGGCCGGAGGCAGGGAGGGTTGGCGCCCCGGGGCGTTTTCCCCTGCCGGTGAAAGCCGGGGAGGTCCAAACCGGGAACGGGAGGCAGTCATGTCGGAGCCGGGACTCAAGGATCTGCTGCAGGCGGGGGTCCACTTCGGGCACCAGACCCGCAAGTGGAATCCCAAGATGCGGCCGTACATCTTCATCGCGCGGGGCGGCATCTACATCATCGACCTGCAGAAGACCCAGGCCGCGGTCAAGCGCGCCTGCGCCTTCCTGCGCGAGCTGGTGGCCAAGGGGGGCGACGTCCTCTTCGTGGGCACCAAGAAGCAGGCCAAGGTCGCCATCAAGGAATCCGCCATCAAGTGCGGCATGCCCTACGTGACCGAGCGCTGGCTCGGCGGCATGCTCACCAACTTCCAGACCATCTACAAGAGCGTCCAGCGGCTCGAGGACATCGAGGCCATGATGCAGGACGGTCGCATGGACAACTTCTCCAAGAAGGAGCAGCTCGAGTTCAGCCGTACCTACGAGAAGCTCATGAAGAACCTGGGGGGCATCCGCAAGATGAAGGGTCTGCCCAAGGCCCTCTTCGTGATCGATACGAACGAGGAGGAGACGGCCGTCCGCGAGGCCAACAAGCTGGGCATCCCCATCATCGGCGTCATCGACACCAATTGCGATCCCGATCTGATCACCTTCCCGATGCCGGGCAACGACGACGCCATCCGCTCGATCAATCTCTTCGCGCGCACGGTGGCGGCGGCCATCGAGGAGGGGCTGGCCCTGCGCGGCGAGGGCCAGGTCACCGAGGTGGAGATCCAGGAGCCGCCGGCGGAGCGCAGTGTGACGCCCGCGGTGGCGCTCGCCGCCGAGGAGAGCGAGGTGACCCCCGCCGCCAAGCCGGCGGTCAGGCCGGTCGAGGAGGCCGCGGCGCCCGCCGAGCAGGCGGCCGTCGCGGGGGGCGACGACGAGACCGAGGGCTGGGAGGCGGCCGAAACCGGAAGCGAGTGAACGGGGGTGCCGGCCGGACCACCCAGGTGGTTCGACCGCCTCCTCCGGGGAAGCAGCAGGCCGTGCCACGGGCCGCGAGTCCGGGCCGCGGCGCCGGGAGGAATCATGGACATCACCGCCAAGATGGTGAAGGAGCTGCGCGAGCGCACCAACGCCGGCATGATGGACTGCAAGAAGGCCCTGACCGAGTGCGGCGGGGACATGGACAAGGCGGCGGAGTACCTGCGCAAGAAGGGCATCGCCGCGGCCGCCAAGAAGGAGGGGCGCCAGACCAGCCAGGGCATCGTGGATGCGTACATCCACCCCGGCGGGCGCGTGGGTGTGCTGGTGGAGGTGGCCTGCGAGACGGACTTCGTGGCGCGCACGGAGGATTTCCAGACGCTCGTGCACAACATCGCCATGCACATCGCGGCGGCCGCCCCCGTGGCGATCTCGCGCGACGAGGTGGACGCCGAGCTGGTCGAGAAGGAGCGGGAGATCTACCGGGCGCAGATGCGCGAGCAGGGCAAGCCCGAGAACATCATTGACAAGATCGTCGAGGGCAAGATAGACAAGTACTACAGCGAGGTGTGCCTTCTCGAGCAGAAGTTCGTCAAGGATCCCGAGATGACCATCGAGAACTACCTGAAGTCCGTCATCGGCAAGCTCAGGGAGAACATGGTCATCAAGCGCTTCGCTCGCTACGAAATAGGGCGCTGACCGAGCTCCGGGGCCCGGGCTGACGCCCGGGCCTTTTTATATCCGCCCGCCGCGGCCGGAAGGGAGTGCGGACCGTCTTGCGCTACACCCGCGTCGTCTTGAAGCTGAGCGGCGAGGCCCTGGGCGGGGAGGGGCAGCCCTTTGCCCACGAGCGCCTGCTCGGTCTCGCGCAGGCGATCCACCAGGCCGTTCAGGAGGGTCTCCAGCTCGGCATCGTCCTGGGGGCCGGCAACATCTTCCGGGCCCGCTCCGCCAATCTCGAGGTCGTGGAGCGAGTCACGGCCGACCACGTCGGCATGCTCGGCACCATCATGAACGCGGCCATCCTGCGCGACTACCTGCGGGCGGAGGGGCTCAAGGCGCGGATCTTCAGCCCGCGCGAGCACGTCCCGCTCAGTCGCCCGTTCGCCCGGGATCAAGCTCTGCCGCTGCTGCAGTCGGGCCACGTGCTGATGCTTGCCGGCGGGACAGGCAATCCCTACTTCACCACGGACTCCGCCGCCGCCCTGCGGGCTCTCGAGCTGGGGGCCGACGCCCTGCTGAAGGGAACCCAGGTGGACGGTGTTTACGACAAGGACCCGCACCGCTATCCTGATGCACGGCGGTTCCCGCGCCTCACCTACGAGGAGGCCATCGCCCGCCGGCTGCGCGTGATGGACCTGACGGCGATCACCCTTTGTGCCGAGGGGGCCTTGCCCGTCGTGGTCTTCGACATATCGCACCCGGACAACCTCCTGCGCCTGCTGCGCGGCGAGGAGCTGGGGACGCGGATCGCAAAGGAGTCTTCGTCATGAGCAGCGATGTGAAGGACGAAACCGAACTCGGCATGGAGGAGGCCTTCACGGCGGTGCGGCGCCGCCTGTCCAAGATCCGCACCGGCAAGGCCTCGCCGGCCATCCTCGACGGCATCCGCGTGGACTACTACGGGACACCGACCCCGCTGAACCAGCTCGCCAGCATCGCCGTGCCGGAGCCGCGGCTGCTGGCCGTCAAGCCGTTCGACCGCAGCACCATCGGCGATATCGAGAAGGCCATCCTGGCCGGCAACCTGGGGCTCAATCCCACCAGCGACGGCATGATGATCCGCATCCAGATCCCCGAGCTCACCGAGGAGCGCCGCCGCGAGTTCACCAAGCAGGCCCGGGAGATCGGCGAGGACGGCAAGGTGGCCGTGCGGCACGCCCGCCAGGAAGGGAACGATACCCTCAAGAAGCTGTTCAAGGACGGGGAAATTTCCGAGGACGAGATGCACGCCCTCCGCAACGACATCCAGAAGATGACCGACCACTTCTGCACCGAGATCGACGAGGTCGTCCGGGCCAAGGAAGCGGACATCATGGAGATCTGAGGGCTTGTCGATCGGGAGCTGATATGCCCGCCCTGGGACACGAGGACTTCGCCCGTCTCTCCGTGGAGGAGTGGATAGACCGCATCCGCGCCCGCGGCGGGGTGCCGCGGCACATCGCCATCATCATGGACGGCAACGGCCGCTGGGCGCGCAAGCGGTTCCTGCCGCGCGTCGCCGGACACCGGGCCGGCCGCCAGGCGGTGCGGCGGACGGTCGAGCTCTGCTCGCGCCTGGGCGTCGAGGTGCTCACCCTCTACACCTTCTCCCAGGAGAACTGGAAGCGGCCGGCCGCCGAGGTCAGCGCTCTGTGGTCCTTCCTGGAGGAGACCCTGGAGAGCGAGCGGGGGGAGCTGCAGCGCAACCGGGTTCGCCTGATGGCCTCGGGCGAGCTGGCCTCGCTGCCGCCGCCGGTTCAGGCGGTCCTGGCCCGGACCATCGCGGGTCTGGCCGCCAACGACGGCCTGATCGTCAATCTCGCCCTGGCCTACGGCGGCCGGCAGGAAATCCTGCGGGCCGCAACCATTCTGGCGCGCCGCGTCGCCGCCGGCGAGCTGGATCCGGAGGCCGTGAACGAGGCGGAGTTCCGGGGCGGATTCTACAGCCCCGACCTCCCGGATCCCGACCTGGTGATCCGCACCAGCGGCGAGGGACGCCTGAGCAACTTCCTGCTCTGGCAGTCGGCCTACTCCGAACTCTATTTCACCTCCGTGCTGTGGCCGGACTTCCAGGAGCGGGATCTTCTGCTGGCGATCAGCGACTTCCAGCGTCGCGAGCGGCGCTTCGGCGAGATCCACGGCGAAGCGCCCGCCGCGGGCGGGAACGGAGACACCCCGCTGCTGGATCCCACGCGCTGGAAGAGGCTGCTGGGGATGTCATCGTGAATCCGGAGGAGCAGGGGCCGGCGCGCCCTCCCTCTTCCCCCTGGCTGCGCTACCTGCAGGCCGGGATCGTGCCGCGCCTGGCCGTGATCGTGCTGGGCGTTCCCTGTCTCTACGCCATCACCCGCCGGGGCGGGATGTACTTCCTCGTGCTGGTCAACCTGATCATCCTGCTCGGCCTGCGCGAGTTCTACGAGCTGCTGGCGGCCAAGGGCTACCGGCCCTACAAGCTGCTGGGGGTGATCTGCGGCCTGGCGCTCACCTGGCACGTGTACCGGGGCGGCGCCGCCCTCTCGCTGCTGCTCACCCTGACCTTGATGGCGGTCATGATCCGCGAGCTGTTCCGCCGGGAGATGACCCAGGCGCTGGTCAACATCGCGGTGACGGTGCTGGGAGTCCTTTACGTGGGCTGGCTGGGCAGCCATCTCATCATGTTGCGTGAACTGCCTTCCGCGGTGGGGATACCGTACGCGATCGGGGCCAAGCTGGTCTTCTTCGTGGCCCTGGTGACCTGGGCCAACGACATCGCGGCCTACCTGGTCGGCATCGCCCTGGGCAGCCACCTGCTGTCGCCGCGGATCAGCCCCAAGAAGACCGTCGAAGGTGCCGTGGGCGGCCTGGTGGCCGCCTCCGGCGTCGGCCTGCTCTGCGCCCTGGGCTTCCTGCCCTTCGTGTCGGCGACGGCGGGGGCCCTGCTGGGTCTGGGGGGCGGCGTGGCTGCCCAGCTCGGGGACCTGGTGGAATCCCTGCTGAAACGCGATGTCGGGATCAAGGACAGCGCCGGTCTGATCCCCGGGCACGGCGGGATCCTGGATCGCTTCGACTCGCTCCTCTTCACCGGACCGCTGCTCTACTACTACTTCCGCTTCTTCGTGGTCTGAGCGGGCGGCCCGCGAATCCGGAGGAGGCATGGCGCCCACGAACGAGGATCACCCGGCTGCCCTCTACCGCTGCGGCGGTCTGCGCCGCCCGTGGCCGCAGCCCGTGCGCCTGGCCCTGCTGGGCGCCACCGGCTCCATCGGGACCCAGACGCTGGAGCTGGTGCGCCGTTTCCCTGCCGAGCTGCAGCTCGTGGCGGTCTCGGTGCGGGGTCGCGTGGACCGTCTGGCCGAGCTGCTGGCGGAGCTGGCCGCAGCCGTGCCGTCCGCCGAACCGCCGCTGGTGGCCGTACACGATCCCGCGGCCCGGGCGGAGGCGGCCAGCCGGCCGGGCTGGGCCGCGAGGTTGCTGCCCCCGGGAGACGAGGGGCTCTGTGCGGCGGCCGCACTGCCGGCGGCCGATTGCCTGGTCAACGGCCTGGTGGGAGCGGCGGGTCTGGCCCCGACGCTGGCGGCCGCGCGGGCGGGCAAGCGCATCGCCCTGGCCAACAAGGAGTCCCTGGTCGTCGGCGGCGATCTCGTCCGGGCGGCCGTCCGGGAGGGGGGAGCCGAGATTCTGCCCGTGGACTCGGAGCACAGCGCCATCGCCCAGTGTCTGGCCGGCCGCGCCCCGGAGGAGATCGAGGGCCTGATCCTGACGGCCTCGGGCGGCCCGTTCTGGAACCGGCCGGCCGCCAGCCTGGCGAACGTGACAGTGGACGACGTTCTCAGCCATCCGACCTGGCGCATGGGCCCCAAGATCACCGTGGATTCGGCCACCCTCATGAACAAGGGGCTGGAGGTGATCGAGGCCCATCACCTGTTCGGGCTGCGGTATCCCGACATCGCCGTGGTGATTCATCCCGCCTCCCTGGTGCACTCCCTGGTGACCTTCCGCGATGGTGCGGTCCTGGCCCAGCTCGGAACCCCGGACATGCGGGTTCCCCTGCTCTACGCCCTCAGCGGGGAAAAGCATTGGCCGCTGGCCACCGAGCGGCTTAATTTGATCCAGGTCGCGAACCTGGCCTTCGCGCCGCCCGACACCGCACGCTTCCCCTGCCTGGCGCTGGCACGCCGAGCGGGCGAGACGGGAGGCGTGGCCCCCGTGGTCCTCAACGCCGCGAACGAGGTGGCCGTGGCCAGCCTCTTGCAGGGCCGGCTGCGCTTCGTGGAGCTGCCAGCGGTGATCGAGAAGAGTCTGGAGACGGTGCCCGCGGGATCGCCGGGCAGCCTGGAGGAGGCCCTGGCCGTCGATCGGGAGGCGCGCCGCGTGGCCGCCGGATTCATCCCCTAGCGTCCCCGCGGGGCGCAGCCGAGGTGCCGACGTGTCGAGCAACGTACCCATCACCATCTTCGCCTTCGTCTTCACCCTCGGCCTCGTGATCATCGTGCACGAGCTCGGGCATTTCCTGTTCTGCAAGCTCTTCGGCATCTACGTCAAGACCTTCTCCATCGGCATCGGCCCCAAGCTGCTCCGCAAGCGGATCGGCGAGACGGAGTACGTGCTATCGGCCATCCCCTTCGGCGGCTACGTGAAGATGGCCGGCGAGGGCATCATGGAGGAGATCCAGGACACGGGAACCTGGGAGGAGCGCAAGTATCCGCTGGGCACCGAACAGGGCAACCGCGAGGCCGCCAGCACGGACCTGCACATCCCTCTGGAGCGCCACCTCATCAGCCGCCCCGCCTGGCAGCGGCTGCTGGTGTTCGTGGCCGGTCCGCTGTTCAACCTCGTGCTCGCCTTCCTGGTCTACGCGAGCATCGTGATGCAGGGCGGCCTGGTGGAGATCCCCGTCACGCGTATCGGAGGGGTGAGCTCCGATTCGCCGGCGGCGGCGGCGGGCCTGCAGATCGGAGATCAGATCCTGACGGTGGACGGCCAGCGGGTGGCGCTCTGGGACGACATCCTCAACGACCTGGTGACGCCCAGCCTGAAGTCGCCGGAAGAACCGGTGCCGGTCCCCGTGACCGTGCTGCGCGACGGGCGGATCGTATCCACGAGCCTCCGCCCGCGCTGGCTGGCGGACAGCCGGCAGTGGCAGGTCGGGATCGAGCCCTGGGACACCGAGGTGGGCCTGGTCCAGAAGGGCGGCCCGGCCGCCCGGCTGGGCTTGCGGGAGGGGGATCATATCCTGGCCCTGAACGGCCGGAAGGTGACCTCCTTCGCGGACATCGCCCGCATCATCAACGCCAATGCCGGCCACGAGGTGCGGGTGCTCTGGGAGCGTGGCGGCGAGACGATGGAGGCCTCGGTGGTGCCCGCGGCCGCCGAGGTGCAGCCGGATTCCACCATCGGCCGGATCTACTTCGACCGCCGCTACGTGCACCGGAGCGTGGGGCTGGGGCAGGCGGTCGAGGTGGGCGTGCGCGCCACCTGGCGCACCATGACGGCCACCCTGCAGGTGCTTACCCGCTTCGTGGGCGGCAAGCTGGGGCTGGAGGCGGTCGGCGGGCCGATCCGCATCGGTCAGGTGGCCGGCGAGATGCTCCGCTGGAGCTTCGGGCACCTGATGCAGTTCATCGCCTTCTTCTCGGTGAACCTGTTCCTGCTGAACCTGCTGCCCATCCCGGTCCTGGACGGCGGACACGTGCTGTTCCTGGTCCTCGAGCTTTTCATGGGCCGGCGCGTCCACGAGCGGATCCAGGCCATCGCGACGCAGGTGGGGCTGATCATCCTGCTGCTGTTTATGACCTTCGTGGTGGTGGTGGACGTCCTGAAGGTCACGGGGCACTGAGGGCGGGCCGGCCGGCGCCGCGGCTACTCGGGCGGTGCGGCGGGCGGCTCGGGCAGGGGCGCGGCGAGGCGCCGCGCTTCCGGAACGTGAAGCAGGGAGTCGCGCTCGGCGTCCAGGATGCGCACCAGCAGATCCTGGACCGCGGCCGCGCGGCGCGGGCGCGACGAAAGACCGTGCTCCGTCTCCGCCAGCGAGCTGTCCCCCCAGGCGGCCGCCAGCGAATCGAGCAGGGCCTGGCCCCGCTCGCTGTTCACCATGGCCACGGCGCGGGCGCGCTCCAGGGTGACGAAGCGCACGACGTAGCGACGTTCGGCAGGAGTCAGATCCTTGAGATGCAGGGTCTTCTCGCCGTTATGGCAGGCGGGGAGGCAGCTGGCCAGCAGGAGTATGGCACAGCAGGCACGGCTCAACTTGTTCACGAGAGAGCCTCCCGGAGGTGACGGACGGCGCGAGCCGTCCGG
>Ga0315542_1001707_pt1 | contig 13652 bp, 7 predicted proteins | sample SalMarSW160120MG_FD_202541 | JGI IMG/M metagenome (GOLD analysis project Ga0315542, IMG submission 202541) | Salt marsh sediment microbial communities from the Plum Island Ecosystem LTER, Massachusetts, United States - Salt Marsh Sediment SW1601-20 ...
AACAGAAATGCCCCAAGGAACAGAAATAAAAGGTTGACAATCACAAGGATCCCGCTAAAAGTAAACATATTTTTCTGAGCCTCTTTGATATTTCTGCAGCTTAGATTCTTTTGCATCATCTCCTGATCAAGGCCGGTCATAGCAATAGTTATGAACATCCCTGAAAAAAATTGCTTCAGAAAGAATCGTTCGTGATGCCAGTCCGTTATGAACATTTTTGATATCTGGCTGTGACTTATTCCTGAAAAGAGCCTGGAAAGGGGCATTCCCAAACCTTTACTTATATATATTATTGACAGAATAACCGCCAGAAGCATGAAGGTGGTCTGAAGAGTATCGGTCCAGACGATAGTACGGATGCCGCCTTTTAACGTATATATTATTATCAGCGTAATGAAAATAAAAGCATTTACCCAGAACGGAATATTCCATGCATTGAATACAAAAACCTGCAGTACATTGATTACCAGGAACATTCTTAACGAGGCCCCCAGTGTTCGTGAGATGATAAAGAAACCTGCTCCTGTTTTATACGACCAGAAGCCGAAACGCTGTTCGAGATATGTATAGATTGAAGTAAGCTTCAGCTTGTAATATAAAGGCAGCAGCACGAGAGCAATCACGAAATATCCGAAAAGGTATCCAAGCACTACCACCATATAACTGAACTGAGTATCTTTCACCCAGCCTGGAACCGACATAAAAGTGACACCCGACAGGGATGCTCCGATCATTCCATATGCCACTACAAACCATGGAGATACCCTGTTCCCGATGAAGAACGACTGGCTGTCAGCTCTTCTGGCAGTAAACCATGTCACAACAAATAACAATGCAGTATATATCAAGAATATACCAAGTATCAATGACGGTGTCATAGCGATAGAAATTAAGTTGCAAGGATAAGAAAAAGATCGGAAGCCAAAAAATATTGCTCCATTTAAATAAAAAGCAATAATTGAGTTATTTTTGTCTGAAAACCAGGGTATGAGTTATAATGAATTCCCTTCAAGGCTTCTCGAAAATGCAGTAAATGAATTTGCTTCGCTTCCGGGCATAGGAAGAAAAACAGCTTTCAGACTGGTAATGAGCCTTTTAAAGAGAGATTCTGAGGAGGTAAAGAGATTTGGCGAGAGTATAATCAGGCTTCACGATGAGATACATTACTGCAAGGTATGCAACAATATTTCCGATACGGAGATATGCAGTATTTGCAGTGACGAAAAACGAGACAGGTCGGTCATTTGCGTTGTTGAAAACATCCAGGATGTTATGGCAATTGAAAACACACGGCAGTTTAAAGGTTTATATCATGTCCTTGGTGGCATTATCTCTCCTGTTGACGGAATTGGTCCTTCAGATCTGAAAATCGATAGCCTTGAAAAAAAAGTAATGGAAGGAGGAATCAGTGAAATAATTTTAGCACTCAGCACAACTATGGAGGGTGATACAACAAATTATTATCTTTATAAAAAGCTTAATAAATACAATCCGGTGATAACAACACTTGCAAGAGGCGTAGCCATAGGAGATGAGCTGGAGTATACCGATGAAATAACACTCGGCCGGGCAATTAACAACAGAAATCCATATCAGCAATGATCAAGTCAGTAAGGAGGTTCCTGTCAAATTCAGGAAAAAACATGAAAAGATCAGCCATCAGGGAGATACTTAAACATCTCCAGAAACCCGGAATGATTTCATTTGCCGGAGGGCTGCCTGCGCCAGAGACATTCCCTGTTGACGACCTGAAAGAAATTGCTCTGTATATCCTGGAGAAAGAGGGCGCTGACGGACTTCAGTATGGTACTACAGAGGGTGATCCCATGCTGCGTAAAATGCTGGTGGAAAGACACAAAAAGAATGGACTTCATATCACTATCGATAACCTCATTATAACAACAGGGTCGCAGCAGGCTCTCGATCTTTTAGGGAGAATCCTCATTGACCCGGGAGATTATGTTTTATGCGGGTTGCCTTCCTACCTTGGCGGGTTGAATGCTTTCACAATTTATGGCGCCAGGCTTAAGGGCATCAGGCTTGATAATAACGGGATGAAAACCGATGAACTCGAGGAGACAATTATACATCTTAAGGAGTTAGGCCGTAATATCAAGTTTATTTATGTAATACCTGATTTTCAGAATCCCGCTGGAATTACCATGCCGGAATCAGGAAGAATCAAAATTATAGAACTTGCCGACAAATACGATCTCCTGATAGTGGAGGATAGCCCATACCGTGAAATCCGTTTTATGGGGCAGACACAAAAAATGATGTTCGAACTTGACACTACCGGCAGAGTCATAACCCTCTGCACCTTTTCAAAAATATTTGCCCCCGGGTTCCGGGTTGGCTGGGTATTAGGAAATCCGGAAATTCTTGACAAGATAGTAATGGCTAAACAGACTGCCGATCTGTGCACCTCTCCTTTTGTACAGAAGATCATTGCACACTATATGGAGAAGGGTTTGCTGGAAAAGAATCTTCAAAAGACAATTTCCCTGTATGGCAAAAGAAGAAATCATATGATAGGCTGTTTCAGGAAATATATGCCTGAAGATGTTACATGGACAGAGCCTGAGGGCGGTCTTTTTCTCTTTGTTACTTTGCCCACTTACATCGATGCTGATGTGATATTTAAAAAAGCCATTGAAAAAAATGTTGCATTTGTTTCAGGTTCCACCTTCTTCTGTAATGATTCCGGCAGGAACACCATGCGCATCAATTTCTCTTTCTCAAATAATGACGAAATCGAAGAAGGTGTCAAACGTCTTGCCGAAGTGATAAGGGAAGAAATGCCGGACAAAAAATAATTTATGGATCTATCTGTAATTATTGTCAGTTACAATGTAAAACATTTCCTGAAACAATGCCTTTTTTCGGTAAAAAAAGCTTCAGAAAATATTGATTATGAAATATTTGTTGTGGATAATAATTCTGCCGACGGATCCTGCTCAATGGTCAGGACCGAGTTTCCGGGCGTGAAACTTATCATGAATAATGTTAACAGAGGTTTTTCAGCAGCAAATAACCAGGCCCTGAAAATGGCCGGCGGACGTTTTATCCTTCTGCTAAACCCGGACACAATCGTGGAAGAAGATACTTTCACAAGATGCATCAGTTTTATGAATGAACATAACGAAGCAGGGGCCATGGGAGTAAGAATGATTGATGGGCGGGGACGGGTTCTGCCGGAATCCAAAAGAGCACTGCCTACTCCCGGAACAGCTTTTTACAAGATCTTCGGACTATCTTACATTTTCCCGAGATCTAGGATTTTCAACAGATATTACTTAAGTCATATTGACGATCATCAGACAGCAAAGGTGGATATCCTTTCAGGTGCTTTTATGTTTCTGAGACATGAAGCGGTCGACAAAACCGGACTGCTTGACGAGGAGTTCTTCATGTATGGTGAAGATGTGGATTACAGTTACAGACTGGTAAAAGCCGGTTTCGTAAATTATTATTACCCGGAGATCAGGATAATACATTACAAGGGGCAAAGCACTAAAAAGGAGAACCTGAATGTCCTGATAAACTTCTACAAAGCCATGCTGATCTTTGTCAGGAAACATTTCTCCAATGGCAGATTAAAGGGCCTGACCTTCCTGATAAAGGCAGCCATATTTTTCAGGGCGGGTATTTCATTGATTCAACAAATTTTTAAAAGGGTATTACATGGAATAACCGGAAACATTTTTTCCGGACCAGGGAAAACCATAATCATATCGGAGCCTCAGGGATATCAGGTAATTATAAAACTTTTGGCTTTGCCAGGAATACATACCGCTGTTGCAGGCAGAGTAAGCCTGAATCGGGATGATACCAGTGAAGAAGTACTGGGGAACCTTGAACAGCTAAGGGAGATAATAAGGATAAACAAAATAAAAGAGGTGATCTTTGCTGCTGGTGAGATGCGTGCCTCACAGATAATTGAATCAATGCATAATATTTCGGATCTTAAAATCAAAACAAAGATCGCATCCTCTGATGGCAAATATATAATCAGCAGCAGGCATATAAGCCATGATGGCAGAACAATTTTCAATTCTGACTGTTAACTGGGTACAGTGGCAATCAAAATAATTGAACACAAAAAGCAATCAGATCGGAAAAAGAATTTAAAACAAAGGAAAGAGAAGATTCATGGCGAGATTTAATATAATACTTCCCGCAATGGGAGAAGGAGTAATCGAGGCAACAATAAATAAATGGCTGGTCACCGTGGGTTCATCAGTAAAGGAAGATGATCCGCTTGTTGAAGTTGCTACAGACAAAGTTGACTCAGAAGTCCCCTCCCCTGCTGACGGCATTATCGTATCGATTATGGCATCAGAAGGCTCAGTTGTAAAGGTGGGAGAGACTATTGCAGTTATTGAAAATGATCTTGCACCAGCTCCGGGGACAGCCGAAAAGATTAAAAAAGAGGTTGAAAGGATCCGTATAACAATTGACGATGCCAAAAAAGAAAAAGTTGAAACAGAGACTATTGCCCGCGATCTTAAGAGCAGAACACCATCCGGCAAATTCATATCGCCTCTTGTCAGAAGTATTGCTGCAAAGGAAGGGATAAGCTATTCAGACCTCGACCAGGTAAATGGAACAGGTATGGATGGCAGGATCACAAAAGATGATATACTTGGATTTATTGACGTAAGGAAAAAAGAAGAAGAGGCACTCCGGACAGCCACCGCTAAAAAGAGCGTAATCGCTTCTGATTCAATTCAGAAGGAAAGCCGAAAATCCCAGGGTGATGAGATAATTGAGATGGACCGTGTCCGCAGACTGATCGCTGAACATATGGTTCTTTCTAAAAAGACTTCCCCTCATGTCACATCTTTTATTGATGCTGATGTAACCAAGCTTATTAACTGGAGAAATTCTGTCAAGGATAAATTCCAGGCAGCTGAAGGACAGAAGCTTACACTAACACCTATTTTTATCGACGCTGCTGCAAAGGCATTATATGAATTCCCGATGGTCAATATTTCTGTTGAAGGTAACAATATTATCAAAAGAAAGAATATAAACATAGGCATGGCAACTGCTCTTCCCGACGGGAACCTGATTGTTCCGGTAATTAAAAATGCAAATGAAAAAAGCCTTACCGGACTGGCCCGCAGTGTAAATGACCTTGCAGAGAGAGCCAGGAATAATAAATTGAAACCCGATGAGATAACTGGAGGCACATTCACAATAACTAACTTCGGCAGTTATAATAATCTTGCCGGCACACCAATAATAAACCAGCCACAGGCTGCCATACTTGGAACAGGGGCCGTTAGAAAAAAACCTGCTGTTGTTGAGACTCCCGATGGTGATATGATAGCGATACGTCACATAATGATTCTTTCACTGAGTTATGATCACAGGATAATTGATGGTGCTCTTGCAGGAAAATTTCTGAACAGGATGAAAGAGATACTTGAAAATTACTCTTCTGATCTGTTTTAGCCTGAACTAACTATTATAACACTTCCTACCCTTCATCTCAAAAAATTCATGGTTAGCAATATTTTAGAAGCATTTAATAAAAAAGGATCATTAGTTTTTATCCTTTTTTCTAATATTTCTTCTATATTTACCTTTAAGAATTAAAATAATATTACCTCAATGCCAGTACAACACCGATAACCTTGAGTTATTGTTTTTTGTGAGGTTCTGTCATATTATTTATACCTGATTAAAAATGATAAAAAGGTTCACACTGCTGACTTCCCTGGTTGTCCTGTTAATCAGTACTAATTTATTTTCCCAGGCCAGAATTGAAAATAAGCTGACATTTTACGATGCCGAAAGCTGGATCCTGTTTGAGGATTATAAGGAAGCTATTCAGCAATATCTGAAACTGACAAAGTTCTATCCGGACAATTCAAATTACAAATACAGAATTGGTCAGTGTTATATAAATATACCGGGTGAAAAGGAAAAAGCTATAGGATTTCTTGAGGATGCAGTTAAAAATATAGATCCTAAATACAAGTCAGGACGATTCAGGGAAACTGGTGCCCCATATGACGCATTATATTACCTGGCAAATGCATACAGGGTAAATAATCAGCTCGATAAGGCACTGGAAACCTACAAGGTCTTTAAAAAGAACCTCGATCCAGAAGTTTACGATTCTACGATTGTAAACCAGCAGATACAATCCTGTCTTAATGCCAAAGAACTTATTGGAACACCGCTTTTCCTAAGGCAAAAAAACCTGGGCAATGTAATAAATGAGGCTAATTCTGATTTCAACCCTGTAATATCTGATGATGAAAATACAATGATTTTCTCACGAAGCGAGGCATTTTATGATGCCATTATGTATGCATCAAAAACCAATGGAACATGGAACGATCCTTTGAATATGAATGAGCTTCTGAAAGTAGACAGGGATATTTTCCCGACTTCCATTTCCAGCGATGGCAAGACAATTTACCTTTACAGCTCGGAAGATTACGACGGAGTAATTCTTACTTCAACATTTGAAAACGGCGTCTGGAGTTCCCCGGTTAAGCTTAATGGCAATATCAATACAAAATACTGGGAGTCACATGCTACCATATCGCATGATAATAAAAAGCTCTATTTCACAAGTAACCGCAAAGGCTCTATGGGCAACAGCCTTGATATCTATGTATCTGAGAGAGACAGCACTGGCGACTGGGGACCTGCCGTGAATCTGGGTCCCATGATCAATACACCATATAACGAGGAGACTCCTTTTCTGAGTAAGGATGATAAAACACTCTTTTTCAGTTCAAGAGGGCATTTCAATATGGGAGGATATGATATCTTCTATTCTACCCTGCTTGACAACGGGCAATGGTCAGCTCCCCTGAATGTAGGGTATCCTCTTAATTCAACTGATGATGATGTTTTCTATAAACCGGTTAACGACGGATTTGTTGGCTATTTTGCAAAATACGACCCTGACGGTTTTGGAAAACAGGATATTTACAGGCTGGAGATCTATTCTGATGAACATCCGCGGAAATTCCTGATAAGAGGTATGGCAAGAGTATCTGACCTGATGTCGAACTTCAGGGACAGTATTAAGATCGTGGCAATGAACATTAAGAATCCTGATCAGATGATCGTTGTCTATACTAATCCTGTTACCGGAGAATATGAATTTGAAGTGCCACAGGGCAGATATAAAATAACTTACGATTCTCCCAATGGTAAAAAGGTTACAAAGGATCTGGACCTTGCTCTCACAAATCCTTCTGACAGTTTTATTATGCCGGGGACCATTTTACCTAAAACTGATTTCGTTGCCGATCTTCTTGTTGAAAGCAACAAAACAATCTCAGTTGTCAAGGGTGATTCGATACTTTTTCCACTCAAGGTTGAGCCAAATTCAATTCTGACCATTGAGCGTTGGACAGGAGATTCACTGGTCTCAACAAAAAGTTATACAATAACCGATTCGACTTTTAACTATAAAATGGCACCAGTGCCGGGCGATAATAAAATTGTCTTCAGCGTAACCGATAAGTACAGTAATGTGTCAACAACTGATGTACTTATAACAAGACAAAAACGAATCGTATCACAACCCATTGTACGTCCGGAATATAGCAGAATTATTGCCGGGAGGCAGATCGATGCACTTGAAGCTATGCTAAAAAACCGCGCTGATAATAATCTCAGCAGAGTGATAAACAGGGCAGATCTAAAAAACCGGCAGATGAGTAATGTTGACGATCTTATTGCTTTTATAAAAGAAGAGGCAGCCAAAGATAATATCAGCCCGGAAGAGGTTGACAAAACTGCCCTGAAGGTTGCTTCTATGGATAATGTCCTGACCCAGGCGGCTGTCGACTTGCTTGCAAAATATGCAGAAGGCGATATGAAAAAAATTCTGGAAGACATTGACATATATAAACTTAACCTCAAAACATGGACAGATCTTCAGCAATATGTTCTTGATAAATCAAATGGTAAAATTACGGCTGATGACCTTAATAACCTGGTAAAAGAAATACTTGCGGGACAGACTCCTTCTGTAGTTGTCATTAAAGAAAAGATTAAAGCATACAGCGAAGGTGCTGATAATAGACAAGTCATTCTGAAAGCCGTGGAAACAACTGATGCTAAACCTATTCTAAAAGCAGGCAAGTGGCTTCAGTCTGTGTATTATGAGTCAGTAAATCAGGGTCTCAGCAATGATCAGTTAGCCGGCATGTTGGCACTTATCAGCACATTCCCCGGAACTAAAGCTGAAACATTTGCAGGTGATCTCGCCATAAATTCTGACGAACCATTGCGGTCGTGGATCAACGGGCTTGACCTTAAAAAGGAGAAAATCAAAACTCCTGCCGGACTGATACTATATCTTTTACAAAACAAAGATAAAGCCGGTGTTTCTGATGAGGTTCTTTTCAGCAGTCTTGCAAAGCATATTGCAGCACAAGATATTCCTTCTGAAACCATAAAAACACAGATGATTCCCGAAAAAGGAACAAAACTGTGGTTCCTCTGGTTAATTCTGGGCGCGGGAATAATATTCATTGTAGTGATTTTCAGCAGAAAAAAGAAAAAAGAGGTGAAAGAATAAAATTATGGCCGGTAATCGCCGGCCATTTTTGTAAAATAAAATACACAAACTATTAATTTAGGGAATAATTTAATAATTTTGACAGCAAAACCAGTAGTTATGCGCAGACTATCCCTTTTTTTTATAATTATAACTCTCTTTACTGTTTCTCTTCATGCTCAGGATCTTAAACCTATGCAGGAGACATTCATGGAAGCAGAATATTTTTTCATGAAAGGAGACTATCCTGATGCCCTGCCTTTCTACCTGCAGGTTTATGAAAAAATGCCTGATAATGCCAATATAGCATATCGGATAGGTGATTGCTACCTGAATATTGACGGTAAAAAAAATCTTTCAATAAATTACCTTGAGACTGCATCAAAAAACATGTCGGCTAAGCGTAAGGAGGGTTCTGTATCACAGCTTTCTGCCCCCTATGATGCATTATATGATCTTGGTATTGCCTATCTGATTAATTACCAGTTCGATAATGCAAAAGATGCATTTACCCGTTATTCCGGAACTCTTTTACCTGATGATCGTGAGAACCTTGATTTTGTCAATCAGCATATTAAATCATGCGATATAGCAAAAGAATTCCTGGCACATCCAGTTTCATTTACCGAGGAAAATTTAGGAGAGCCCTTCAACGATGAAAAATCAAATTTCAACCCGGTCATTTCTGCGGACGGAAAAACCTTTGCTTTCATGGTTACTCTTAAGTTCTATGATGCTGTCATGCTCTCAAGGCTTACTAATGGTAAGTGGAGCATTCCCCTGAATATAACACCCGAACTACAGTCCGATGGTGATATGTACATTTCCTGCCTTTCAGCGAATGGAAACCTTCTGTTCCTTTCAAAAGATGATGATTATAACAGTGATATCTACTTCAGCACTTTTAGCGGGACCAAATGGGGAGCGACAGTTAAGCTGAACAGGAACATCAATACCAAATACTGGGAATCTCACGGCTTCATTTCGGAGGATGGCAGCCAGCTGATCTTTGCTTCCGACAGGCCCGGGGGATTCGGCGGACTTGATTTGTATGTTTCAAAAAAGATAAATGGAGACTGGGGACCTGCTGTCAACCTTGGTCCTGAAATAAATACTCCATTTAATGAAGATCGTCCTTTCCTGATAAACAACGGGAAGACACTTTTTTTCAGCTCTCAGGGTCACAGGAATATGGGTGGTTACGACCTCTTCAAATCTGAACTTCAATCAAATAACCTTTGGAGTAAGCCTGAAAACCTTGGCTATCCGATCAATACTCCGGATGATAATATATTCTTTATGCCTGTCGGAAACGGAAAATCCGGATATTATTCTGTTTACAAGGAGTCAGGAGGAGCAGGGAAAAGAGATATCTACAAAATCACTTTTAAATGAAATCAGATCATTACAGCAGTTATTTATGTTTAATAAGTATTAATAAAATTAGATCTTTATAAGAGTTTTTCATATTTAAAAAATGTTATATTTGTTTTGATGAATAAATTCAGGGCAAAAATAATTCCTCTTCAGTTGCAACTTATAATTCTGATGATCTTCTCCGTTGCTGCTTCAGCTCAGTCTACCCGGGAGTTGAAAGAAATTTTTTCTCAAGCTGAATCTTATTATCTCTACGAAGAATATGATCTTGCCAACCAGCTTTATATCCTTCTTGATACTCCTGATAATCTTAATATTAAATACAAAATAGGAACTTGTTACCTAAATATACCGGGGGAAAAGGTAAATGCTATAGCTTACCTTGAAGCGGCAGTAAAGAATGCCAGCTATGAAGCAAAGGTTGAATCATTTTCAGAAAAAAAAGCCCCCCTTGATGCTTATTTCTTCCTGGGAAAAGCCTACATGATAAATAATGAACTTGAAAAAGCGTTAGCCACGTTTCAAAAATTCGATAATCTTGCAAGAGGTGCAGATGTTAAGGGAAATATGAAAAACCTGGAATATGTGGGCCAGCAGATACAGGCATGCAAAAACGCCATTGATTTTGAAAGCAAACCTGTCGAGATGAGTAAAAGGATGCTTGGTGGTGGCTTCACTGAGGGTTCTATGAATGAGAATCCGGCTGTTAGCTTCGATGGCAACTCCATTGCTTATACTGAACGAAGAGGTATGGTTAATGCTATCATGTACTCCAGGAAAGAAAGAGATATATGGCAAACCCCAATCAATATCACTGCAATGATAAATGCAGGAGAAGACTGTTCAACATGTGCATTCAATAAGGATGGTACAGAGCTATTCATCTATAAAAATGATAATTATGACGGGAATATTTATTCTTCTCAACTAGTTAATAGTACCTGGACGCCGATAAAGAAATTGAATAAAAACATTAATACAAAATTCTACGAATCCCACGCATCAGTCTCGGCCGATGGAAAGAAGCTTTATTTTACCAGCAATCGTGACGGTGGGGCAGGAAGCCTTGATATTTATGTCTCGGAGATAGATGCTTCAGGAGACTGGGGACCGGCTGTTAATCTTGGAAATACGATAAATACACCTTATAACGAAGACACTCCTTTCATCACGGAGAATGATTCAATATTGTACTTCTGCTCAGAAGGACATACATCCATGGGTGGTTTCGATAATTTTAAGAGCACAAAGCTTGGAACCGCATGGAAGACACCTTCAAATCTGGGATTTCCGATCAACTCAACAGATGATGATAAATTTTTTCAGCCTGCCAGCAATGGCCGTAACGCATACTATTCAATAACTACTGATTATAAGAAGAAAGACATTTTCTATCTTGGACTGGGAAACATTAATGTCAACCAGATGTACGAGATTGAAGGGAAATATAGTTTAAAAGACACAACAATAGCATTTGATAAAAGTTACCTTATACAACTGATAGATAAAAATTCAGGCGATACTGTTGATATAGGCTATCCCAATAAGTTCACCGGCCGTTACAGTTTCATGGTGCCTCCTGGCTCTTTCAGATTAGTATATTGCGGACTGGGTTATTTGCCGCAGTCTGTTGATACAACGATTATCCAGGATAATCCTGCTTCGGTTATTGTTATTGATGCGACTCTTGAAAGAGATACAAGTATTACTCTGGCACCCCCTGAACCAATGGTTTATGATAAGATAGAACTTGAAAATATACCTATCGTTGCTTCTATCGATTCAAGTATACTTATCAAGAATATGAATGTTAATGATGTAAATGATACGAATATTAAGGATTCTGATGTATTATATTATACAGTTCAGGTAATGGCCCTTTATAATCCTGTTGATGTCAGTTATTTCAAACGTATAACCGATATGAAGGTTATGTATAACGATGCCGATAAATTCTACAGGTACACTACTGGTCGCTGTGCTTCACGGGAAGAAGCATCTGCATTAAGATTGGAATTGATAAGGAAAGGTTATCCCGAAGAAATCTTTATCAAAAAAGTATCTAAATAATGAATCGATTTAAAGGAGGTATTTTATTATTTACCTTCCTCTTTTGCTCATTTACATCCGGATTTACACAGCAGTTGTCTAAAAAAGAATTCATAAGGGCGGTCCAAAACGCCGATATTTCTTTTTATTATGATGAAGACTATGAAAAAGCTGCCTCAGCATATGAGTCTCTCCTGAAAATCTATCCCGAAAATATTAATCTTGCAGCCAAGCTCGGGATCTGTTATTTAAATATTGATGGTAAAAACCAGGAAGCTCTTGCTCTGCTTAAGAGGGCTTCCACTAATATTGTTGAAAAAGAGAAGGATTATGTTGAATATGGGGAGAAAGCTCCCCTGGATACGTATCTTTATCTTGCCGTAGCATATCTTGTAAATGATAGTCTTGAGAAAGCCCTGAACTTGTTTTATGACGCGAAGAAGAGACTGACCAATACCGATCTTTTCAGGGAAGACTATCTGGATAATCAGATCAGAGACTGCAGGTATGCGATGGAGATGAAGAAAAAACCGCTGACGATAATTTCCGATCTGTTTGTTCCATGGCTCAAAGACTACCCAGGTGCCTGTAACCCTGTGCTGGCAAAAAATGATTCTGTTTTCATCTTCACTCAAAAGAAGGATGAAAAAACACAGATATACTGCTCATACAAATCCGGCAAATGGAAAACGCCTGTCGACATCACAAAGCAGCTTGGCAATTATGACAGATTCTATTCAAACTCAATAACCGGCGACGGAAAGTTGCTGGTATTGTACATGGATGACGGAGATGACGGTAACCTCTATTTAAGCTACAGAAAAGACTCTTTGTGGACAAAGATAAAAAGTATTGGAAAGCCAATAAATACAATCTACTGGGAATCTGACGGTTTTATAACACCTGATGGCAAGAAGTTATTTTTTTCAAGTAACAGGCCGGGAGGAGCCGGGGAGCTTGATATATGGGTTTCGGACAGAAAAAATGATGGATCATGGGAATACCCCGTTAATTGCGGTGAAGTCATCAATACTCCATTTAATGAAGATACTCCTTTCTTCGACCCTGTAACGAGCTCATTGTTATTCAGTTCAGTTGGACATATTAGTATGGGAGGTTACGATGTATTCAGATCTGTTTTCAGAAACGGTGGCTGGACAAACCCGGTGGGTATGCCTTTTGCCTTTAATACCACAGATAAAAATATCTTCTTTATCCTCAATAATAATGCACCCGGATTTGTAACGAGTATTTATGATAAGAAAACAAAAGAGCGGAATATATATTCATTGGTAGCAATAGATCCGGAAGATGAGATAACCACAACCGAAGGTACTGTCACACTTAGCGATGGAATGGAAGTTGAACCCGAAAAAGCAACAGTAAAGCTTACAGATGCCAAAAAGAATACTTTGATACAAACAGTTCCTGTAAAAAAGGACGGGTCTTTTAAATTCGAAATAAAACCAGGAGATTATGTGGTTTTTGTAAGTCACCCGGGTTATGTAACTGATACAATCAATCTCAGCCTTCCTCTTTATTTCCTTAGTCATTATATGGTTATTAATTCTTCCCTGGTACCTGAAAAAGTGGCTGAGGGAAGCTTCCTGACTATTAAGAACATCCTTTTTGCTTTCGATAGTTATAAACTCGACGCTGAAGCAAAATCGGCGCTGGAAAAAATCAG
>Ga0315542_1001709_pt1 | contig 13645 bp, 15 predicted proteins | sample SalMarSW160120MG_FD_202541 | JGI IMG/M metagenome (GOLD analysis project Ga0315542, IMG submission 202541) | Salt marsh sediment microbial communities from the Plum Island Ecosystem LTER, Massachusetts, United States - Salt Marsh Sediment SW1601-20 ...
GTCCTTGGGGGAGGAAACCGACACGCTCGAGGACGTGTACGAGCCGTTTCTCATCCAGGCGGGATTTCTCCAGCGCACCCCCGCCGGCCGGCGCGTGACCGAGCACGCCTACCGGCACCTCGGCCGGCCCGTGCCCAAAACCCAGCAGGGATCCCTGCTGTGAGCGCGCGCTCGCCCCGCATCCGGGTCGCCGGCCTGGCCACCCGTGGTTCCCGGCTCCTGGTGGTGCAGCACGAGCGGGACGGCCGGAAGTATTATCTCCTCCCCGGCGGCGGCGTGGAATGGGGCGAGGGCTGCCACGCGGCCCTGCGCCGGGAGTTCGCCGAGGAATTGTCGCTGCGGCCCGCCGTGGGCCCGCTGCTGTTCGTGCACGAATCCTTGGAGCCCGGCGGGCGCCGGCACATTCTCAACCTGACCTTCCGGGTGCGCCTGGCCGGCGGCGTCCTGCGCGTGCACCGGGACCGGCGCCTGAAAGGCGCGCGCTGGCTGGAACGCCGCGAATTGCCCCGGATCGCTTTTTATCCCGACATCCGGCGCGAACTGCTCTCCGCCTGGGACCGGAGTTTCCGGGACGGGGCGAAATGGGTGGAGACTCCCTGGGAATAGGTCCGCCGCGGGATCCGGGCGGATTCCATCCCCGCGCCCCTGCCCGGCAGGGCGCGGATCGACAGGACGGCACCCCCATGTCAGTGGCAAACTGGTTGACGGCGCTGCGCATCGTTTTGATCCCCGTCTTTATCTGGATCCTGCTGCAGGGATACCTGCTCTGGGCCCTGGCGGCTTTTCTCATGGCGGCCTTGACCGACGTTCTGGACGGCTTCATCGCCCGACGCACGAAGACCACCACCCTCGGACGCTTCCTGGATCCGGCCGCGGACAAACTCATGCTGGTCTCGGCCTTCATCGTGTTACCCCTCATCAAGCTTCTGCCCGCCTGGGTCACGATGGTGGTTGTTTCCCGGGACGTGATCATCTCCTTGGGCTACCTGGTGCTCTACATGCACTGGGGCTCATCCCGGATCGCGGTCCGGCCCCTGGGGAAAATCACCACCTTCATCCAGTGCCTCGGCGTCGGCATTTTCCTGCTCGGAGGCCTGGCCGGGGGGGCGTATCCCGCGGTGACGGGCGCCGCGGCCTGCGGGGTCGCGGCCATCACCGTGGCCTCCGGCGTGGATTACATCCTCTACGGCATCCGTTATGCCGCCTCCCTGTCCGAGCACCGGGACGGACCCGCGGGCCGCCCGGGTCCCGCGTAGGGGACCAAAGCAGACGGGAGGAAAGGACAGCCGATGACGGAACCCAGCCCCGTTTATTTTGCCCCCTTGCCCGACCGGGCCGGACCCGAAGCCTTAGGCCGCGGCGCCGCCCGCGTGTTCGAGGCCTGTTGCGCGCCGGGCGTCATCGCCAAGCGGGATTTCGTCGCCTTAAAGCTCCACGTGGGCGAGCGGGGCAACGACACCTTCGTGCCCCCCGGCGTCTTCCGCGTTCTGGGCGAAAAAATCCGCAGCCGGGGCGGCCGGCCTTTTTTGACCGAGACCTCCACCTTGTACCGCGGCGAGCGCCAAAACGCGGTTCAGCACATTCTGCACGCGCACCGGCACGGTTTTTCCATCGAAGCGACCGGACTGCCGTTCATCCCGGCCGACGGCTTGGCCGGCAACACGGAAATGGAAGTGGCGATCCCGGGCGAACTGAACACCGCCGTGAAGATCGCCCGCGAGGTGCTGGTGGCGGACGCGCTGGTGGCCGTGGCCCACATGACCGGGCACTTGGCGAGCGGGTTCGGCGGCGTCATCAAGACTTTGGGCATGGGCCTGGCCTCGAGGATGGGGAAAATGCGCCAGCACTCCTCCGCCCAACCCAGGGTGGATCCGGCGGCCTGCACCTTTTGCCGGAAATGCCTGCAGTGGTGTCCCGTGGAAGCGGTGGTGGAGAAATCCGGCAAGGCTTTTATCCGGCAGGAAAAATGCATCGGCTGCGGCGAGTGCGTGGCCGTCTGCCGCTTCGACGCCGTGCGTTACAACTGGGGCATGGAAACCGACACCCTGGAAAAGCACATGGCCGAACACGCACTGGGAGTGGTCCAAAACAAACGTGGGAAATGCGTCTTCCTCGACGTGGCGGTGAACCTGACCAAGGATTGCGATTGCATGGATTTCCGGCAGCAGCCGGTCCTTCCGGACGTGGGCGTGCTGGCCTCCCAAGATCCGGTGGCCGTGGACCAGGCTTGCCTGGATCTTGTCCGCCGTCGCCATGGCCGCGACTTGGACGAGGTGTCCTACCCCGGGGTCAGCCGCCGGGTGCAGATCTCCCACGGCGAGGCCATCGGCTTAGGCCAGCGCCGCTACGCGCTCCAGACCCTGGACGGAGAGGTTTGATCCTGCCTCAGCAAAATGATGAGGCTCAGGGTTCGGGGGCGGTGAAGCCCCCGGCGGAAGTCGGAAGGAAAGCAGGACGCATCGGCTCAGGCCCCTGCAGGGGCCAGGGGTGGTCAGGGGAAAAACCCCCTGACTCCATGAGGGGTGACCGCGAGCCGAAGAAACTATTCCGGCTTTCGGCGAGAGCCAGAGGGGAAACCTCCCCGATGGAGAGCGAAGCGAAAGCGGCAGAGGGAACCTGCGACCGAAGGGAGTCCCATACGATTCCCCATCCGGTCGGGGTGGTTCCCCTGAGAGCTCCGCTCGGAAGCGGGCCCTATGGCCCGGCCGCGATTGCGATTGACAGCCCATGCCATCTTTGTTACACTCATCTCGAATCGCGATAAAAACCAATAATACCAGGGGTTTTTAAGGAGTTTGGGTGTCATTCGAGCTGCTGCTTTCCATTCTCATCGCCGTCCCGGGATTTTTGCTGGCCATCGTCTGTCATGAAAGCGCCCACGCCTGGGTGGCTTCCCGGCTGGGCGATCCCACGGCCCAGATGCTGGGCAGGGTCTCGCTCAATCCCACGAAGCATATCGACCTCTGGGGCACGATCATCCTGCCCTTGATGCTTCTGTTCATGTCACGGGGCAGCATGATCTTCGGTTACGCCAAGCCGGTGCCCGTGACCTCCCAGAACCTCCGCCATCCCAAACGCGATTCCGTGCTCGTCTCCCTGGCGGGCCCGGCGGCCAACGTGTTGCTGGCCACGGTGATCATCCTGCTGGCCTGGCTGGGCCAGATGCTGGGTGTGATGGAAAATCCCGGAATCCGGCGCGTGTTGCAGGCGGCCGTGAACATCAACCTGATCCTGGCGGCCTTCAACCTGCTGCCCATTCCTCCGCTCGACGGCTCGGAGCTGGTGGCGGCCGTGCTGCCGGGACCGTGGGCGTACCGCTATTACCGCCTGGCGCCCTACGCGTTCCTGATCCTGATGGGACTGTACGTGACCGGCCTGCTGCGGATCATCATGATTCCCATCTATATCGTGCTCCAGCTCCTGCTGGCCCCCTTCGGGGATCCATTTCAAGCCGGGCCCATGCTGTGACGCGGCGCCCCGCGTGACGGAGTCGAACGGATGAGCGTTGCTTCCCAGGTCATTCTCAGCGGCATGCGGCCCACGGGCAAGCTGCACCTCGGGCACTTGGAAGGGGCCCTGAAAAACTATCTCGCCTTCCAGGCCGGCGGGGCGCAGTGTTTCTTCATGATCGCCGACTGGCACGCCCTGACGACCGAATACGCCGCGCCGGCGGAGATCCGGAAAAACACCCTGGAGCTGCTGCTGGACTGGCTGGCCGTGGGCCTCGACCCGGAACGGGCCACGCTGTTCGTGCAATCGGACGTTCCCGGGCACGCCGAACTGTTCGTGATCCTGGGCATGCTGACCCCCCTGCCGTGGGCGGAACGCTGTCCGACCTACAAGGAACAGCAGCAGGAAATGACGGACCGTGATTTGTCCACCTACGGCTTTCTCGGGTATCCCCTCCTGCAGGCCGCGGATATCCTGCTCTACCGGGCCACGCACGTGCCCATCGGCGCGGATCAGCTGCCGCACCTGGAAATCACGCGGGAGATCGCCCGGCGTTTCCACCATTTTTACGGCGAAGTCTTTCCCGAACCGGCCGCGGTGCTGACCGAAAGCCCCAAGCTTCCCGGGATCGACGGCCGCAAGATGAGCAAAAGCTACGGCAACGCCATTTTCCTGTCGGATCCCGCGGGAGAGGTGGAGCGCAAGATCATGCAGATGTACACGGATCCGAACAAGGTGCGGGCCGACACGCCCGGAAATCCGGACCACTGCGTGGTCCTGGCCTTTTACCGTTTGTACCGGTCCGACCTGGCCGGAGGGGTGGAACAGGAATGCCGGGCGGGCCGGCGCGGCTGCGTGGCCTGCAAGCGCGCGCTGATTCCCATCGTGGAGGCGGTCTTGGCGCCCCTGCGCTCCCGGCGCGAAAAACTGGCCCAGGCCCCGGACGCCCTGGAAAAAATCCTGCGCCGCGGCGCCGCGGCGGCCGGCAGGCGCGCCGGCCAAACCCTGGAAGCCGTGCGCGGGGCCATGAACTGGCGCGCGGCCCCGGCCGGACGGGAGGCCCCATGACCTATCGCCTGAACCTGGACGTCTTCGAGGGCCCCTTCGATCTCCTGCTGTACCTGATCAAGAAGAACGAAATCGACATCTATGACATCCCCATCGCCTCGCTGCTGGAGGAGTTCCTGGCCTACGTGGAGATGATCCGGGAACTCGACCTGGACGTGGCCGGGGAGTTCATTCTCATGGGCGCCACGCTCATGCACATCAAGTCCCGCCTCCTCCTGCCCAAGGAATCGCTGGACCTGGAAGGGGACGTCGAGGCGGACCCCCGCGCCGACCTGGTCCGGCAGCTGCTGGAGTACAAGCGCTACAAGGAAGTGGCCCGGCAATTGTTCGAACGGGAACAGTCCTTTCGCGAGGTTTTCTGGCGCGAGACCGAACCGGACGCCGCCGCTGCGGACCCGGGGCCCGCGCCGGAGGAAGAGACATCCGGCCCGGAGGTCAGCCTCTTCGAACTGTTGTCGGCTTTCCGCCAGGTCCTGGCCTACGCCAAGCCGGAGACGATCGGGGAGATCAACCGGGAGGAAATCAAAACCAGCCAGAAGATGAACGAAATTCTCGACCGGCTTGAGGACGCGCCCAGCCTGGAATTCTTCACCCTGTTTCGGGAACAGGGCAGCCGCTACGCCATGATCACCCTGTTTCTGGCCATCCTCGAGCTGGTCCGCTTGAAAGCCATACGCGTGGTACAAGACTCCATGTTCGCGCCGATCAGCCTGACCCGTGTGGACGAGTTCACGGCCAGCGTGCGCGAAGCCATGGTAACCTTGGAGGAGTAACGATGGAAATTCAGGAAGCCAAAGACATTATCGAAAGCCTGCTGTTCGTGTCCGACAAGCCCCTGTCGCTGGCCGCTCTCAAGGCCGTGCTGGAACCCTTGGACCGGCAGACCCTCCTGGCCTGCCTGGAGGAACTGAAAGCGGAGTACGAGCTGCAGCACCGGGCGTTCCATTTGGTCGAGATCGCCGAAGGCTACCAGCTGGCCACCCGGGCGGCCTTTGCGCCCTGGATCCGGAAACTCTACAAGAGCCGCCTGAACAACAAGCTGTCGCGGGCCGCCCTGGAGACCCTGGCCATCATCGCGTACCGCCAGCCCATTTCCAAGGCGGAGATCGAGGACATCCGCGGCGTTTCGGCCGACGGCGTCATCAGCTCCCTGCTCGAGCGCCGCATGATCCGCATCGTGGGGCGGAAGGAGGCCGTGGGCCGGCCCCTCCTGTTCGGCACGACCAAGGAATTCCTGCATTACTTCGGCTTGAAGGACCTGTCGGACATGCCCGAGCTGAAAGACCTGCAGGAGATGCTGCAGGAGGACGAGAACGGAAAAAACTGGGAGGTCAACGAGCAGGGGGACCTCGTGGCCCGGGGCAAGGGCGAGGAGCAGGAAATCACCGCGGAAGGCGGGCCGTCCTCAGGGCCGGAGGCGGCGGCCGAACCGCAGCCGCAACAGCAGTCCGAAGCCGCCGGGGATTCCGACGCGGCGGCGTCCGAACCGGTCTCCGAGAAAACCGAGACCGTTTAAACGGCGCACGGTCATTGAATCCGGGAGGTGATCGCGGTGTGCAATCCAGAAGCAGGTTTGCCGGAAAGCGGATGGGATGCGGGAATTATTCTGGCCTGGCGAAGACGGGCCGGGGGAACCGGGCCGCAGTGGGAAGGAACCTCGGGATCCTGGAGGCCCGTGCCGGACAAGGCGCACAGCAAGTGGCGGAATCCGGATGCCGTGGATGACGACGAAGATGACGAGAAAGACACCGAAGAAGAGGATGAGGATGAAAACATCATCGCCGAGGAACGGGATGAGATCTTCGGCTTGGATGATCCGGAAGAGCTGAGCGAGGAAGAGGAAGAGGAAGAGGAGGAGGGGGAAGAAGAGGGGGAAGAGGACGAGGACGAGGACGATGACGATGACGAGGACGAGGAAGAAGAGGACGACGACGAGGACGAGGACGATGAGGACTTTGACGAACCGGACGACTTGGAAGCGGAAAAGGACGCGGACGAGGAAGAGGACGACGATGAGGACGAAGACGAGGAAGAGGACGAAGACGACGAACTGGAGCAAAAAAGGCGCTCCTCTTTTTACAATTGAGCTTCTCCGGCAACGAGCCGCCGCGCCGCGCATTTCGGGAACGGTTTCCGGCGCATGAATTCCCCGGGGGAAGCGGACGGGCTGCGCTTGAACCGTTTCCTGGCCGACAGCGGGGTGGCTTCCCGCCGCGACGCCGATGAACTGATCTTCTCAGGCCAGGTCACGGTCAACGGCCAGGTGGCCCGGTCTCCCGCACTGCGCGTGGATCCGCGCCGGGACGCCGTCAAGCTCAACGGCAAGCGCATTTGGCCGCAAGCGGCCGTTTACGTTTTGCTCAACAAGCCCGAGGGCTACATTTCCACGGTGGACGATCCGGGACGCCGGCCTACGGTTTTGGACCTGGTGCGGGGAGTGCGCTCGCGGGTTTATCCGGTCGGCCGCCTCGATATCAACACCTCGGGACTGCTCTTGCTGACCAATGACGGGGACCTGGCCGTCCGGCTCACCCATCCGCGTTACGGTTTCCCGAAAACCTACCTGGCCAAGGTCAAGGGCGTGCCGGGGCGCAACGCGCTCTCGAAGCTCGCGGCCGGCGTGAGGATTCCCACGGCCGAGGGAGTGTACGAACGGACCCTGCCGGCCAAGGTCCGGCTCGTCAAGCAGTTCAAGCGCAACGCGATGCTGGAAATCACCCTGACGGAAGGACGCCAGCATCAGGTGCGGAAAATGTGCGCCGCCGTGGGCCATTCCGTGATCCAACTGACGCGAGTCAAATTCGGCTTTTTAACCCTGGCCCATTTGCCGTCCGGACGCTGGCGTTACCTGGCGGCCGAGGAAGTCCGGCGCTTGCAGAGTTCTTTCAAGACGCCGGCCTAAGGCCGGCGGGTCTGCCGGTCCCCGCCGCGTTGCGGGGAAAAGGAGGATTGCGATGGGCGTCAAGGAACTCCGCCGCGACATCGATCGCCTGGATCGGAAAATCGTCGAGCTGCTGAATCAACGGGCCAAGCTGGCCGTGGAAATCTCCCACCACAAGCGCCGGCTCAACACCCCCGTTTTCGCCCCCGACCGTGAAAGCCAGTTGCTGCGCCGGCTCGAGGCCCTGGGAAAAAAAGGCCCCTTGACGCCGGGCGCGCTGCGAGCCGTCTACCGCGAGATTATTTCCGCCTCCCTGTCGCTGGAAACGCGCCTGAAAATCGCCTACTTCGGACCCGAGGCTTCCTTCACACACCAGGCGGCCTTGAACCAGTTCGGCGGTTCCGCCGCGCTGCTGCCCGTGAAAAGCATTCCCGACGTGTTCCGGGAGGTGAACCGGGGGCGCGCCGATTACGGGGTCGTGCCCATTGAAAACTCCACCGAGGGCGTCGTCAACCACACTTTGGACATGTTCCTCGAATCGGAAGTGCATATTTGCTCGGAAATCTCCATGCGCATCGGCCAGAACCTGCTGTCCACCGAGACCCGGCTCGGGGCGGTCAAGAAAATCTATTCTTTCCCCCCGCCGCTGGCGCAGTGCCGGGCGTGGCTGGACGGCAATCTGCCCGAGGCGGAGATCGTGGAGGCCTCTTCCACCAGCGCCGCCGCGCGGCTGGCCAGCCGGAACGCGGGCACCGCCGCCATCGCCTCGCGCCTGGCGGCCCGCCTGTACGGACTCAACATCCTGGCCGCCGACATCCAGGATGCGGCGGACAACGTCACCCGGTTCCTGATCCTGGGCCGGCAGTGGCCGGGTCCCACCGGCCGCGACAAGACCTCGCTGATGCTTGCCATCAAGGACCGGGTGGGCGCCCTGTACCACATCCTGAAGCCTTTCGCCCGCTACGGGGTGAATCTGACCAGCATCGAATCGCGCCCGTCCCGGGCCCGGGCCTGGAACTACGTCTTTTTCATCGATTGCCTGGGCCATGTCCAGGACGAAAAATTGCGCAAGACCCTGGTGGCGTTGAAGCCCCTCACCTCCGTCTTGAAGGTTTTGGGTTCCTATCCGCGGGGTGGCAAGGCGTGAGCCCGGGCGCGCCCGCCCTCCGGCCGGGATTGGAGACCTTGGCGCCCTATGAGCCGGGAAAGCCCATCGAGGAGGTGCAGCGGGAATACGGCCTGGCCCGCGTGATCAAGCTCGCGAGCAACGAGAATCCTCTCGGCCCCTCGCCGCGGGTGCTCCGGGCCCTGCGCGCCGCGCAGAAGCAGGTTCATTTCTATCCGGACGGCAGCTGCCACCGCCTGCGCCAGGCCGTGGCCGGGCGCCTTCGTTGCCGGCCGGGGAACCTGGTCTTCGGCAACGGCTCCAACGAGCTCCTGGTGCTCCTGGGTCTGGCCTTCCTGCGGCCCGGGGACGAGGTGCTGACCTCCGATTCCAGCTTCGTGGTGTATTACACCGTGCCGAAACTCATGGACGCCCGGCTGGTCACCGTGCCCCTGCGGGAGTACGCCTACGACCTGGAAGCCATGGCCGCGGCGATCAGCGCGAAGACCCGGATCGTCTTCATCGCCAATCCCAACAACCCGACGGGCACGGCGGTCCGCCCGCGGGACCTGGAGCGCTTCCTGGCGCGGGTGCCCCCCGGCTGCCTGGTGGTGCTCGACGAGGCCTATCAGGAGTACTTGGACGCCGGCTTCCGCACCCCGTCGCTGGGTTGGGTGCGCGACGGCGGCAACGTGGTCGTGCTGAGGACTTTTTCCAAGGCCTACGGCCTGGCGGGCCTGCGCGTCGGGTACGGGATCGCGCCCCGGGAGGTGGCCCAAGCCGTGGAACGGGTCCGGCCGCCTTTCAACGTCGGCAGCCTGGCCCAGGCCGCGGCCCTGGCGGCCTGGTCGGACGCGGCTTACGTGCGGCGCAGCGTGGCGCTGGCGCGGCGGGAACGCCGCTGGCTGGAACGGGCGCTGGCGCGGCGCGGCTACGCGCCGGTGCCGTCCCAGGCGAATTTCGTCTTCCTGCCGCTGCCCTCCGGCACAGCCCGGAGTCTATTCACCCGCCTCCTGCGTTTGGGCGTGATTATCCGCCCCGCGGGGGAGGCCTCGGTCCGGATCACGGTCGGCACCCGCCCGCAGAACGCGAGACTGCTCCAGGCGCTGGAAAAAATTTCGCCGGCCCGCCGGGCCCGGCCGGACTGACGAGACCCGGGGAAGGGAACAAGCCATGATCATCGTCCTGCGCAAGGATGCGACCGAGGAGCAACTGGCGCACCTGGTGGAAAAACTGAAGGAGAAGGGACTGGCCGCGCACATCTCGCGCGGCGTGGAGCGCATCATCGTCGGCGCGATCGGGGACGAGCGGGTTTTGCAGGCCGTGCCCCTGCAGGCCTTTCCCGGCGTGGAACAGGTCCTGCAGATCCTGCAGCCCTTCAAGCTCGTTTCGCTGGATTTCCGGGCGGAACCGACCGTGGTGCAGGTCGGCGGCGTCAAGATCGGGGGCGGCCATTTCGCGGTCATCGGCGGCCCGTGCTCGGTGGAGAACTGGGAGACCCTGCTGGAGACGGCCCGGCGGGTCAAGGCCGCGGGGGCCCATCTCCTGCGCGGCGGCGCCTTCAAGCCCCGCACCTCGCCCTACGCCTTCCAGGGCTTGGGCGAGGAAGGCCTGAAACTGCTGGCCCGGGCCCGGGAGGAAACCGGCCTGCCGGTGGTGACCGAGGTCATGAACACCTCCCAGGTGGACCTGGTCGCCGCCCACGCCGACATGCTGCAGATCGGGGCTCGGAACATGCAGAACTTCGACCTGCTGAAGGCCGTGGGGGAAATCCGCAAGCCCGTTCTGCTCAAGCGCGGGCTCGCCGCCACCATCAAGGAATGGCTGATGTCCGCGGAGTACATCTATTCGCGCGGCAACTACCAGGTGGTTTTATGCGAACGCGGGATCCGCACCTTCGAGACTTACACGCGCAACACGCTGGATCTTTCGGCCGTGCCGGCCGCCAAGGAGCTCTCACACCTGCCGGTGATCGTGGATCCTTCGCACGGCACGGGCAAGCGCAGCCTCGTGGCGCCCATGGCCTTGGCCGCCATGGCCGTGCGGGCCGACGGCTTGAGCATCGAAGTCCACCCCCGCCCCGAGGAGGCGCTTTCGGACGGCGACCAATCCCTGCTGCCGGACGACTTCGTCCTGCTCATGCAGGAACTCAAACGCCTGGCACCCGTGTGCGGGAGAACCTGGTAGCCATGGGCAAGACGGGGCGCATCTTTTCACGCGTGGTCATCGCGGGCGTCGGGTTGATGGGCGGCTCCCTGGGCATGGCTCTCAAGAAACGCGGCCTGGCCCGGGAGGTCGTCGGCCTGGTGCGGCGGCGCCCGGTCATCGCGCGGGCCCGCGCCCTGGGCGCAATCGACCAGGGCACGCAGCTCGCATCCCGGGCCCTGGAGGGAGCCGAACTGGTGGTGCTGGCCACCCCCGTGCGGCATACGCCGGATTTGCTGCAGCAGCTGACGCCCGACCTGCCGCCCCGCTGCCTGGTCACGGACCTGGGCAGCACCAAGGTGCGCTTTCTGCGCGAGATCGAGAAGCGGTTTTACCAGCCGAATTTCGTGCAAAAAACCGTGCCGCCGGCCCCGAAATTCAACTTCGCCAGCTCCCATCCCATGGCCGGTTCCGAGAAGACCGGCGTGGAGGCCGCGGACCCGGACCTGTACACGGGCTCCACCTGCCTGCTGGTCCGCACCAAGCACACCAGCGAGGAGTCGCTGCACCGGCTGTCCGTTTTGTGGCGGGCCGTCGGCTGCCGCCAGGTCCTGACCCTGTCCCCGGAGGAACACGACCGCTGGGTGGCCGCGGTTTCGCATCTGCCGCACGCCCTGGCCGCGTGCCTGGTCAACGTCCTGGCCGAGCTGAGTGCGCGGGACGCCCGCATCCGCACCGCCGCCGGCAGCGGCTTCCACGACACCACCCGCGTCGCCGCGGGCTCCCCGGCCATGTGGCTGGATATCCTGCTGGACAACCGCGAGGAAGTCTGCGCCATGATCGGCCTGCTGCGCCGCCAGCTGTCGCGCCTGGAAACCGCCCTGCAGAGCGGGGAGGGGCGCCGGCTGCTCGAGCAGCTGGAGCAGGCCTCCCGCTTCCGGCAGGGAATGGAGAAAACGTAGCCGTGTTGGTCCGCGAGGTCCCGCCTGCCCGCCGCCTGCGCGGTGAGGTGAATATCCCCGGCGACAAATCCATCTCCCACCGCGCCGCCATCCTGGGCCTGTTGGCCGAGGGCGAAACCCGCATCCAAAACTTTCTGAAAGCCGGGGACTGCCTGAACACTCTCAAGGCGTGCGAACAGCTGGGCGCCGGGGTCCGCTGGGAGGACGAGACCCTCGTCATCCGGGGCTGCGGCCTGCGCGGGCTGAAGAAGCCGGCAGGCCCCATCGACTGCGGCAATTCCGGCACCGGGGTGCGCCTGCTCGCCGGCGTGCTGGCAGGGGTGGATTTCGGCGGGCCGGTGGAGATCACCGGGGACGAGCAGGTCCGCCGCCGGCCCATGAACCGCGTCATCGAGCCCCTGACGAAGATGGGCGCGCGCATCGAATCCGAGCCCGGCGGCCTGTGCCCCTTGCGCATCCAAGGCGGGAATCTCAAGGGAATCGATTACGCATCCCCGGTGGCCAGCGCGCAGGTCAAGTCCTGTATCCTGTTGGCGGGCTTGTTCGCCGGCGGAAAAACGAATGTGACCGAGCCGTCGAAGTCCCGCGATCATACGGAAATCATGCTGCGTTATTTCGGAGTCAAACTCCTGAAATACCCGATCCAAAAGCGTATGCCCGATGCCAACAGCCCGACGGCTCATGCCACGAAAATCGGAGTGCAAGGCGGCCGATCTTTTTCAGGGAAGGATATTGCCATTCCTTCGGATATATCTTCAGCCGCTTTTTTTATCGTCGCTGCCGGGTTGCTGAAAGGATCAGAACTGGATATCCCGGGTGTGGGGATTAATCCGACGCGTACGGAATTAATATCGATATTGAAGCAAATGGGCGTTTCCATTGCTTATGTAAAAAAGAAAAAACATGCTGGCGAATCTGTCGCGGACATGAAGGTTGCCTCGATGGTTAAACCCCCGCAGGCCATATTCTATGAAACGAGCGCAGAAAGAATTCCCTCTCTGATTGATGAAATTCCTATCCTGGCCGTCGCGGCAACCGCAATTGAGCAGGGCTTGACAATCCGAAATGCCCGGGAATTGAGGGTGAAGGAAACAGACCGAATCAGCGTATTGACCGGAGAGCTCAGACGGGTGGGTGTAAAAATCGACGAGTTTGAGGACGGCATGAAAATATATGGCGGAAAAATTATCGGCGGGGACGCGGATTCCCACGGCGACCACCGCCTGGCCATGAGCCTGGCCGTGGCCGGCCTGGTGTCGGAACGGGGCGTGAGCGTGCACAACCCCGACTGCGTCAACACCTCCTTCCCCGGTTTCTGGGAACTGCTGGATCAGGCGGCGGAGCGATGAGCCGGAAGCTCATCGTGGCCATCGACGGGCCGGCCGGGGCGGGCAAGAGCACGGTCGCCAAGCTGCTGGCCGCGCGGCTGGGCTACACGTATATCGACACCGGGGCCATGTACCGCGCCGTCACGCTGAAAGCCATGCGCGCAGGTGCGGACTTGGCCGACCAGGCGGCGGTGGAGGAGCTGGCCAGGCGCGCGCGGATCGAATTCGCGCCCGGCGCGGCCGGCCGGGTATTGCTGGACGGCGAGGACGTGTCCGACGCCATCCGCACGCCCGCGGTTTCGGTCAATGTTTCGGCCCATGTGGCCAGCTATCCCGGCGTGCGCCGCGAACTGGTGGCGGCCCAGCAGGCGCTCGGCCGCCAGGGCGGCGTGGTCATGGAGGGCCGGGACATCACCACCGTGGTTTTTCCCCAGGCGGAGGTGAAGATCTATTTGGACGCGGACCAGGAGGAGCGCGCCCGGCGGCGTCACGCCGAACTGGCGGCGAGCGGCCGGCCGCAGCCTTTTCCGGAACTGCTGGCGGACCTGAAGCGCCGCGACGTCGAGGACGCGAACCGGCCGGGCGGCGCCCTGCGGCTGGCTCCCGGGTCCGTGGTCCTCGACACCACGCGTCTCGCCGTGGACGAGGTGGTGGAGCGGCTGGCGGCGGCCGTCCGGACGCGAGAGGCGCAGGAGGCATGAACCCC
>Ga0315542_1001710_pt1 | contig 13644 bp, 15 predicted proteins | sample SalMarSW160120MG_FD_202541 | JGI IMG/M metagenome (GOLD analysis project Ga0315542, IMG submission 202541) | Salt marsh sediment microbial communities from the Plum Island Ecosystem LTER, Massachusetts, United States - Salt Marsh Sediment SW1601-20 ...
CATACAATGCGGCCCGCACCGTAGCGGCCCTGTGTCTGTGGGTGGGCGGCTCGGCCCCGCAACGCCTTCCATTTGTGATCTGGGAGATGAACGGTCCTGGCCTGGACTTCGGGGACACCTTCGTCAACGAGATGCGGTATCCGTACTACTACCGCTCCGAGTCGGTGGGTGAAGTTGCCACCAAGAAGTCCCGCAAGTGGGGCTGGCACTCGACCCGCGAACGCAAGGCTCTGTTGTTGCGGGCCTATGAGCGGGCGTTAGTCGAAGGACGTATTATCAACCACGATAAGCAGTCACTCGACCAGGCCAAGACCTACATTACCCATCCATCGGGCTACGTCGGCCCAGCCGAACTATCGGATAAGAGCAAGGCCGAGTACCTCGGCCACGGCGACAGGACGATCGCCGATGCCTTGACCGTGGAGGACAAGGACGTGATGAAAGCCCGGCCCCACGACGGCAAGGACGCCCCGGCTAATACTTGGGGCGGGCGATTCAATACCTGGAAGCGCCAAAAGGCTAAAGCCAAGAGCAGCTGGCAGAAGAAGTTTTCTTTTGCGTAGGAACGAACGATGGCCGTAGAAATCACCGCTGCACGTATCGCCGAATCCGTCCGCGAGGGCTTCAAGCGCGTCGAGCGCTTCCGCAAGGCCAGGGCCTTCCACATCAAGGCGTATGTCGGCGATTACTGGAACAAGACCTACGGAACGACCGGGGAGAACCCGATCAACCTCGTGTTCCTGGCGATCCGCTCGCTGGTCCCGGCCCTCGTCCAACAAGAGGGTGTCAACGAGGTTCTCACTAAGATACTCGCCCAGCGGGATTTTGCCGAGAAACTTGGCCTGGCCCTCGATGACTTGCAAACGCAGTTGCACCTGTCCCGCATATATCGCACGGCAATCGTGGATATGGCCGTGGGCGGCCTCACTACGATCAAGACCTCCATTGCCCAGAGCGGTCAGTTGTTCACTGTGGCCGATGATCTGGATGTGGATGGCACACAGATATACTCCGAGCGTATCGATCTCGATGACCTAACCGTGGACCCGACATGCAGAGCATTCGACAAGGCCGCATTTCTGGGCCACAGAATCCGCATAGAACGCTCCAAACTGCTAGAAGCCGATGGTTTCAAGCGCGATCTCGTTATGCGACTGCCCCGGGCCGGCTTGAAACGCACCGAGCGGGCCGAGGACCTAAGCAAAGACGACAACCAGGGCGCCGCAATGGCGGACTTGCAGGACTTCGTCAACGTGGTGGAGTTGTGGGTGCCCGAGGCCGAGAGTGTCTGCTACATCCCCGATCCCGAGGAGGCGGCGTTCTCTGACTTCCTAAAGGTCGAGGAATACTACGGCCCCGAAACCGGGCTTTATACCTTCGGCGCCATCACGCAGCCCGTGCCCAACAACCCGTTCCCGATCGCTCCGGTGGGTGTGTGGCGTGACCTGGCCGACATGGCCAATAGGCTGTTCAAGAAGGCGATGAATCAGGCCGATCGGCAGAAGAACATCACGTTGTACCGCCCGGCCAATATCGACACGGCCGAGGCCCTGCGTGACGCCCAGGACGGCGAGATGTTGCCCTCGGAAGACCCGGATGGCATCGCTGTCAAGAGTTACGAAGGCCCGTCTGCCGAGACCGTGGGCATGGTCAACGGCCTCTATGGCTGGTTCAACCTCGTCGCTGGCAATCCCGACCTTATGAGCGGGGCCGGTATCAACGCCGAGAAGGCCACGGGGCAGCAAATCCTGCAACAGAACGCCGCGATCGGCGTGAGCGACATGCGGGATATGGTCTACGACCTGGCGGCTGAGGTAAGCGGCAAGCAGGCATGGTTCCTCTATAACGATGACCTGATGTTTCAGCCCGGTATGCCCGGTATTCCGCTCATCAAACGTCTGCCGGATGGCCGGGAGAAGCAATTGTTTCTAACACCCTCCGATCGCTCTGGCCCGTTCGAAACACTCGGTTTCAAGATCGTACGTCGTTCGATGAGTGTGGTGGACCCGATGGTGAGGGTGCAACGTGTGACGAACTTCACGCAGAACATCGTACCGCAGGCGTTCATGTCTCTGCAAGTCGCCATGCAGGCAGGACAACCGTTCAACATCCAGCGGTATCTGACGCGGGTAGCCGAGGACCTCGGTATCATCGAGATCGTGGACGACATCTTCAATGATCCCGATTTCCGCACCCGGATGGAGTGGTACGCCAACATGGGCGCCGGCAAGGGCCAATCGTCCAAGGTCGGCGGCTCAAACACTACACAGAATGGCGGCTTCCCGATCGGGCGCGCCCCGGCGCAGACGCCGACTCAAGACTTCAACCAGAACGCCCAGGCGACCGCGGCCGTGGGCCAGAGTGCCGCTGCGGCGGGAGGAATACAATAATGGCAACCTCAGTACCAGCACCGGAACCGAAGTATTGGCCTGAAGACGATGCGCGAACCATCATGCGGGCGCAGGAGATACTCAACGACCCCAAGCGTAAGAAAGACGCTCTGGTGGAACTCAAGAAGCAGGCGAAGGCGGCGACCGCGGCCGTGGCTCATGCCCAAGCCGTGAAGGACGTCGGTACGTCACTCAAGAGTGTGTTCGGGGGTAAGTGATGTTCGGATTCGGAAAACCAAAGGCGATAAAGGGCCTCGGCAAGCCCCGCAATCAGAAGGAAAAGAACGCGGTGGGTGGTGCTCTATATGACAAGTATCCCCAGATGTTCAAAACCGATTGGGGCAAGCCTAAACGAAAGGCCAAGACTGGCGTGGTTGCGGCCGTTAAACGTCAGCGCAAACAAGAGAAAGCAGCCTTGAAGGGCGCTTTGACCGATGCCGAGATCAAGAAATTACGGGGGAGCAAGTGACATGCCCTGCTACGAATACAAATGCCCTGGCTGTGGCTGGAACGATGAAATCGTAAAGCCCATGTCCGCGTCCAACACCGTCGAGACCTGTCGCCAATGTGGCGACGTGATGGTGCGAGATTACGCGGCCGAGGGTGTGCATTGCAGTGCCGATAGCTACAGCCGCGAGATTCATTCCGATGCCCTGGCGATCTGCGCCAATCAGCGCGAGGAACATCAACGGCTCTACCCCGATGTTCCGCTCGATGCGGCCGATCGGCCGGTATTCAGCAACTTCCGCCAACACGACGAGTATCTCGCCAAGCGCGGGATTCATAAACCCTCGGGACGTATGAAACGTCCCGGCAAACGCATTGCTTGATTTGGAGGGGCGATAACATGAACGTGAATTGGCGTTGGCCATCAACACCAAAGAATGGTTTAAGGCCGTGGTATTCAATACTTCGCGCCATATGCGCCTACCCAATAGTTCTTGTTGGTGCGTATTTATTGCTGTTTGGCGCAATGATTGGGTGGGGTGTGGATGAAGCACGTAAACTAAAACACGACATAAATCTATAGAGGAGCGACAACATGGGTGATGAAGCCAAGAAAGCCGCAGACGAGTTGCGGGCAGAACTCGATAAGATCGATTTTGAGGGCGGTATAGCCCCCGCAGGCACGGCCCCTACCCCGCCGTCCGAACCGGCTAAGCCGGCAGCCGAGCCCGAGCCTACCCCGGACCCTGAACCAGAAGGTGAGCCCACGACTCAGGATGAGCCTGAGGGCGAGCCCAAAGGACAGGACCCGGCAGCCTCGGGTGACCCTACCCCGGACGAACCGGACGAAGACGCGGCAGCGGCCATCCCCGATAACCACTATCGGGCAGCCTTGCACATGGGCATGAAGCCGGAAGACATCGCGTCGTTGTACGATGCGAACCCGGACTTCGCTCTCAAGACCCTGGCCAAGTGCCACGAGATGGTCAACGCCAACTCGCAGCAACTCAGTGCCTTGGGTCGCAAAGCGCGGGAGATGCAACAGGCCCCCGCCGATCCGGCAGCTGTCCCGGCCCCTAAAGAGGACTCGTTCGTCAAGCGGCTGCGGGAGAAGTACGAGGACGACCCGATCATCGATGTGATCGCGGAAATGCGCCAGGAAAATACCGCGTTGCGCCAGCAGCGTCAAGCGCCGGCCCAACCCCAAGCTCAGACCCAGGATCAGAACATCGATCAGTTGGTCGCCATTAGGCAGCAGGTCAACAATTTCTTCGCTGCTGATGAGATGGACGCCTATGGCGACTTCTACGGCACGACGTCGCAGTCAGGTGAGTGGGGAGAATTGGACCCCGGCCAGCGGGCCAACCGCACGGAGGTGTGTGATCGGGCGCAGTTGATCCTCGATGGAGCAGCATTGGCAGGGATGCAGGTGAGTGTCGTCGAAGCGTTGGAACGGGCACACTTGGAGGTGATGGCGCCGCGGGCCGAGGAGGTCGTGCGGAATCGCATCGCCCAAAGTCTCAAAAAGCGATCGAAAGGTGTGACATTAAAGCCTTCAGGATCGCAGACGCCCGCAGCCTCCGACGGCAAGTACAACAAAGCCGAAGCAGTCAATGAAATCGGGGCCATGATGAAGGAAATTTTCAGCTAGGCCCCTTAGGAGGTTTGCATGTATACCATCGACCAAATCTCCGGTCTACTCGCTACGACGCATACCAAGTACCCGAAGCAGGAGCTTACGGTGACTTGGGATGACCACCGTTTCGAGGCCGCGAGAATCTTCAACGAAGACAGTATGCAGAAACAGGGTGGCACCAGCATCACTGGCAAGGCCATCCTGAGCCCCAGGGGCAACGCCCGGTACATCGGGTTCTATGAGAAGGACGAACTCGGTCAGGGCGAGACGCTCCACACGTACACCATGCCGTGGTGCCGTATGACGACCAACTGGTCGTGGGACGAGTTCGAAATCCTGATGAACAAAACCAATCCCGAGGGCTTCATCGACCTGGCCAAGGTCAAAGAGATGCAGGCCATGTGGGACCTGGCGAACTTGTTCGAGGAGGCGATGTGGCAGTGCCCCACTTCGTCCTCGGACGACAAGCTGCCGCGCGGCGCGCCCTACTACATCCGGATGATGACCAAGGACGAGACCACGGACGGCTTCGTGGGTCAGACGATCCGCTATCGCAACGGCACCACGGGCACCGATTGCTCTGGTATCGATGCCTCGATCTACAGCCAGTGGCGTAACTGGGCCGCGCTCTACACGGCGGTCAACAACGATTTCGTCAAGACCTGTCGTATCGCGTTCAACCGCTCGAACTTCCGCGCCCCGTTGGGTGCCGATCAGTTCGAGGTTCGCAAGGCTGCGAAGCGTCGGGTCTATACCGGCTTCAGCGTCAAGGAGGACTTGTTCGAGTATCTCGACGCCAAGGATGACGTTCACCAGACCAAGGAGACCTTCGGTCGTATGATCGTCGGCACTGGCACTGACGTGCTGCTCAACGGTCACGACGTCGTGTCGATCGACTCGCTCGAAGGGGCGGTTGATCCTGAGACAGAAAGCACAACCGATCCGCTGTACTGCATCGATTTCAGTCACTTCATGCCGGTGACGTATTCGGGTTACTGGATGAAGGTCACGGGTCCGGTACACGGCGGCACGACTCAGCACAGTGTTTGGACGATGTTTAAGGATGGTGCTCATAATGTTCTATGCGACTCTCCGAGAGCCGCAGGTTTCGTTATTCACAAGGCCATCACCTCCTAACAGGAGTGACCTAGAGTACTTGCAGCACCACTGTGCTGCCTAGAAAGGTAGGTAACGTATGTACGTTAACTATGAAAGTGCGGGCCTGGCTGGTCAGCCTTCTCCGTCGATCTGGGCGTCCTGCCCGGTTGACAAGGCGCTCCTGGCCCCCGAGGAATTGGGTTACGTGTTCGACGACTTTGTCGATCCCGTGTCCACCGACAGTAGCATTCCCAACTGGGAACTCGCTGGCGATAACGCCGACATCGACAACGTGGCCGATGTCGTCAACGGCCAGATTCTCATGCAGGGTTCGGGCACCGATAACGACTCCTGTACGATCTTCAAGAACGATATGTACCTGCTAACCAAGAACAGCGGCAAGCGGTTCTGGTTCGAGGCGTCCGTAAAGCCGACCAATGCTGGCACCGCCGACGATTATGCTCTGTTCGTGGGCCTGATCGAGAGCGTCGGCGCCACAGCCGAGATGATCGCCGATGACGGTGCGAGCATCATCGACGAGGACTTCGTCGGTTTTGCGGCCCTCAGCAACGCGACCACGATTCAGGATTGGGATGCCGTTATCAACATCGGCGGCAGCGCCAACTTCCCGGTCACGGTCGAGGCCGACGCCGGCGAGATCGGAACCAGCTATATCAAGCTGGGCATGGCATTCGACGGCCAGCAGACTATCACGTTCTACGTTGATGGCGCTGTTGTCGATACCTACGACATCGACAATCTCGATTCCGATACCATGAGCCATGAGTTCACCGTGGCCCTCGGTGTCAAGCAGTGTGAGGCGACGGCGGCTCTCGGCATGTATGCCGACTGGGTCCGGTTCGCTTACGACAAGCAAAACCACGGGAGGTAATCATGGCGTATCCGCATACGATCTTGGAGAACATGGATCGCATCCCGGCCCCGGCCGCAGCGACCACTCCGCGCACGATGTATGCCACGGAGGACGGTATCGTACAGTGTTACGGTACGACTGTCCCGACTGATGCCTCCTCGGGTTATGCGCCCGGTTGTGAGTTCGTAGATATCACCAACGGGGCGCGGTACATCAACGAGGGGTCCGCGACATCGTGTGACTTCAACAAGTCCAACACGACCTACAACGTGTTGGGCCAAATCGAGGCTGATGACCTGGCTGGCACGGCGGCTGGCGCAGGTCCGAGTCCGCTGATCTGGGATGACGCTAAACTGCTCGAAGTACTGCTCGATCCGACAGCCGGATTCTACTACTTCAATGACTACCTCGGCGAGATCGATACCACGACCGCCGATGGCTATGTCATCACACAGGTCAACTCTGGCGCTATCGCCCCCGTTACGGATGAAGACGGTGGCGTGTTGCTGGTCGATTCCGGTGGCCACAATGCCGCCGACGACGGGGTGAGTGTACAGCTTACTAACTGTATGTTCAAGCCTGTCGCCGGGCGGACCATCCGGTTCGAGGCCCGCGTGAAGTTCAATGACAACTCCGCTAACACTGGTCAGTTTGCTATTGGGCTGGCCGGTGTGGACACCACTATCATCGCGGCTGGTGTTCTTGATGACGTGGTCGATAAGGCACTATGGTTTCACCATGCGGCTTCGACAGCGGACAAGATGTCCGTCTGTGCCGCTCGCACCAGTGCTGAGGATATTGATGCCGATAAGGCCACCACTGTGGACGACACCTATATCAAGTTGGGTTTCGTCATCAATGGGGTTACGAGCATCGAGTGGTATGCGAACGGGGTGCTGGTTCATACTAGTTCCGCAGGCGCTAACATCCCGAATGCCGTTATGTGCCTTACCTATGTTGCACAGGTTGAGCAAACAGGCGCAGACTCACAGATGTCCGTTGACTGGGTCCGTATCTTGCAGGAGGGGGCGCGCACCGCGTAAGACGCTCCTCTGGGGGTAGTTCCCCCGGTTCGACGGGTGGGTTGCGTACCTCGCCCACCCGTTTCTCTGGCCCTATCGTCTAAGGGTAGGACACCGGCCCTTCAAGCCGGCAATGGTGAGTTCGATTCTCCCTCGGGCCTTAATCTTATTTTTGGAGGAGCATACCATGATGACACTGAAACAAGCCCGTGACGCGATCGACACCGTTTTGCAGAACGTATCGCTTAAGCGAGCCGACCACGATCTACTCCGCGAGGCCCTTGAAATGTTGTACGACGGGGCCAAAGAGGATGAGGAAACTAAGAAGGACGCCGACTGATGAGTGAACCGACCGCAGCCCTAAGCCTATACGACCTGGTTCTCACCGTGGCCAAGGCCGCCGAGGTGGCCTATTACGGCGCCGATGGCGACGAACGGGCGATGGTCCCGGTAGATGCCGTGGAACTCGATCGCTGTCTCACGGTGGTCAATACGGCGATCCGCGACTTCATTGCCCGCGCCCCCGTCAACGGCTGGCAGTGGCGTAAGCGGCTGATGGAGGTCGATATCGTGCGGGGCTACGAGGGCACCGCCGCTGCCGGCACTGCCACGAGTCTTACCGATACCGACATCGCGGGTGACTACGATGACGATTACTTCAACGGCTACGTCCTGCGGATCACGGCGGGCACAGGCGAGGATGAGTACGCGACCGTCACAGACTACACCGGCGCGACCGGCAAGTTCGATTTCTCTGGCGGACTGTCGGGTAGCTCTACCCCGGACGATACGAGCGAGTACCGCATCTGCCGTTCCACGCAAGTGATCGACTCCGATCCGGCCCGCTACCTGCTCAGCCAGGACTTCCAGGGCGAACATACCGGGCCGATCACCTTCAAGGCCGACTCCAATGCCTGTGGGATCGAGTGGACCAGCGAGGGCGAGCTTCGCAAGAGCCGGGAAGTCTCCGTACAGACGGGTGATGCCCCGTTCCTCGCGGCTGTGCTGCCCTACAGCACGCGCCGTCGCTGGGAGTTGCTCGTCGATCCGTCGCCGACCAACGAACATACGGTCGTGTTCCCCTACCTGGCCAACTTCGACAAGCTCGAACTGATCGTCGGCACGGCCTCGGCCGGCGATGCTACCAGTCTCACCGACGACACCCTGGCCTGGCTCTATCCGGACGACTACTTCATCGGCGATACGGTCAAGATCATCAGCGGCACCGGCAAGACCAGCTATGCTATCGTGACCGACTACACCGGGGCTACCGGCGCTTTCGCCGTGGCTGACTGGCTCTATCAGTCCGGGGATGCGGGTGGCACGGACCCGAGCAGCGATAGCATCTACTACGTAGAGCCCGCCGAGAGCCACCCGGCCGGGATGCAGTTCGATTTCGCCATCGAGTCAGCTTGTCTCATGCAGACGGAGCTTGAGTTCACCGATGTCAAGCGGGGGTTCACGGAGAAGTTCTTGCAGGTGGACCTACCCGCGGCCTATCGGATCGATGGACGCAGCACACCCCGTTCGTTAGGCGTGATGAAGTCGGGCAGTGGCCCGCGCACGCATTTCGCCAACCGTGACATTGTCTACTACGAGTAGTAATTATGGACATACATTTCCCGTTTAACGGCCAGCACAAAGGCGCCCTGCCTGGCGCCCAACCCGAGAACACGGCACCCGTTATGCAGAATGTGCGGCCCTTCTGGCAGGGCCGTCTGCGGGGCGGGCAGCGACCAGGCTTCAAGAAGTGGGGTGAGGGCACCCTGATCGGCGGGGCCAATCAGCCGGTGGTGTCTATCTGTAGCGTGAGTACGGTGGATTGATATGGCAGAAGTCTATACCAATGAAGGGGGGGTGGGGCCGTATTCCAGCCAATCCGCGCTCATAGGCGATGATTATGTTAACGGGTCTCCAGTCTACTCAAACATAGAACGCGCCCAAGAGTTCACACCTGACTTCGATGCTACCATCACTTCGGTGTCTATCTACTGTATCAGGGTGGTTGACAATGGGGGAAGTTTTCCCGGCACGCTTACGGCGAGCATATATAGCGGGTCGCCGGGTGGTGATGTGCTGTACACGGGAACTGTGGATAGACAGACAGCACCAGATTCAGAAGACTACTTGTCCGTATCTCTTACTGGATCGGCCGTATTGTATAACGGCGATACCTATTATGTTGTGGTATCGGATCCGGCGGGACATCAGGAAGCCGTACCTTTTGATGCCGAGGAGGAGTACATCCGTTGGCTCGGTAAAACAGCCACGATCGATCCTGGAACATCATGGTGGAAACATGACGCTATTTCGTGGACGGCTTTAACATCGCAGCCCGAATTTCTATCTATAACTGTGTATGGTGATGCCGCGTCCGCGGCCCCATCGAAAGCTACCAACCCCACGCCCACCGATAGCGCCACGCCTGGCGTGGATTTTTCCGACTACACGTTGTCATGGGAAGATGGGGGCGGGGCCGATACCTACAACCTCGTGGCCGTATCCTGGGATGGATACTCAGGCACGGTCGCCTCGGGCCTTACCGAGCCAACCTATACGTTTGGCTCTACCGATCCGTTGCGGCCGAGCGGAATATCTGCTGTGTTACAGTGGCGGGTGGACTCGGTAAATGACGAGGGCACGACCACGGGTGATACGTGGCAGTTCGACCCTCGACCGGCTAAAGTCACGACTCCCTCGCCGGCAGATGATACTACCAGTCAGGGTATATACCTGGCTACACTGGGATGGGCTACTGCCGATCAGGCCGATACCTACAAGGTTTACTTCGAACAGGGGGCCAATGACTACGTCGGCGAGACGGCTGATACGAGCATTGCCTGCCCGATCAATACGCTGGCCCGCAACACAGCTTACCCGTGGCGAGTCGATTCGGCCAACATATTCGGCACGACTACGGGTGATACCTGGACCTTAACGACATTGGCTCTGGCCTATCCTATCGGGTCCTATGAGTTGATTGATGGCGGGGACACCCCGGATGCCGGGGGCACGCCGGGTGAAGACTTCTACTGGACGGGCGAAAACAATATGGCCACGATACATCGGTTGATTGCATTGGCCGGCAATGCCATATGGTACACGGAGTATTGATATGAGCTTTAGCGACACAATTGAAGGTAACGTTCTCGATCATTTCTTTGGCCTCGCCACTTGGACAGCCCCAGCCGCTATCTATGCGGCTGCCTCCACGGACGATCCTACCGATGACGGTAGCGGAATCGCTGAGCCGAGTGACACGAGCTACGCCCGTGTGGCAATCGGTATTGGGTCAGATAACTGGACGCGTACCGATAACTCGGCGGTTAACGACAATGACGTGGAGTTCCCCGAAGCGTCAGAATCATGGGGCACGATCGCCTATCTGGGTTTCTTCACCGCAGCCGAGGGCGGTACATTCCTAGGGGCCGCGGCATTGACGGCATCCAAAGCTGTAGGTACTGGAGACACGCTACGATTTGCGGCCGGTGAGGTCGAGGTCACGCAGGACTGAAATGTCGTATTCGTTAGTGGACAATTTTGAGTCGGGCGAAAGCAGTTCGTCAACTATGGATGCCGTAAACGATTGGGCTGCTCAGACGTTTACTGCCAGCAAGACTTACACCATCACACGATTGTCTGTCTATGTTGCCAAGGCTGCCGGAGGCGATGCAGGCACGGCTACTGTAAGCCTAAAAGCGGTAAATGGTAGTGGAATACCTACTGGAGCGGACCTTACGTCGGGCACGTTTGCCGCATCTACGTGCGTGGAAAGCCCGTCGTATGGTTGGATAGATGTAGACGTAACCGAATATGAAGTTACCGAGGGAACGCAATACGCCATTGTAGTACGGGCAGATTCGGCCAGCGGGGGCAACGCCCTTTATTGGCGCGACAAGTCTACTGATCCGGCCTATGCCGATGGTGCACGTTTTTTCGATACCGACGGAGGGGCGTCTTGGAACGGTCCGTTTACCGGGGACATGTATTTTCGCACGTATGAGACACCTGCTGGAACGTATGTCGATGCCTCGGCTACTATGGCTGGCGTAAGCACCTTTGCGGCCACAGGGACAGTAGTTGGTTTCAAAGATGCCTCGGCGGCTATGGCCGGCACGAGTGTATTCGCTGCCACGGGAACTGTAACCAGGACCTCTACCGGCATCCAGAACAATCCGGGTCGCACGCTACGCAGGTTGGTGGCCATCAACAACAACTGTTTGTACTACGAGGATATCTAATGGCCGCAGGGGATATGGTTAAACTCGCCGCTTCGGATGATGATATCGACACCACCGATCAATGCCGCGCCTTCGAGGCATATGGCAAGGTTTTCGTCGTCAACGGGGCCAACCTCAAGGTAGCCGACTTCACCAATACGAAGATCACCACGGCCAACATTGGGGCCAATCCGCCCGATCGGGGCAATCAACTGACAGGCGGTACGAGCGGAGCGATCATGTACGTGGACTACGTCACGACACTGACAGGGGCCTGCACGATCTACGGCAAGAAGATCACCAGCGCCAAATCGTTCGAGAGCGGCGAGACAGTGACGGGCACCGACGATGACGACAACGCCATCAGCTTCGTGCTTAACGCCGACGAGACGGCCCCGTCGCCCCCGCACTGGTACGACTGGACCGTGTACGGCGGCGATGAGGATACCTATGGCTCGCTGCCCGATCAGGCATACTTGGGCTGTCTGTCCGGCGGACGCTGCGTACTAAGCGGCGATCCCGACTATCCGCATGAAGCCCCGACCTCGGCAGCGGGCAACCCGTGGGACTGGAACATCTATCGCACGACCTCCGATCGGGCCACGGTCATCGGCAACGGCCCGGCCGGCACGATCGGCGATGTAATCCGAGCTCTGATCCCGGCCCGTGACGGACAACTAGTAATCGGCTGCGCCAATTCGATGCACATCGTCGTAGACAATCCGGCTTTCGGCGGGCAAATAGTGGACATAAACGACACGGGCATCTTCGGCGCCGAATCGTGGTGTTTTGACGCTGACGGCAGTTTGTACTTCTGGGGCACAGGCGGTATCAATCGTATCGCCCGTGGCGTGAGCCAGGTCGAGCACCTAAGCCAACTCGCGTTGCCTGATCTGGTACAGGACACGGGGGCTAACCCCTCCACTCATCGTATCTCACTCGGATATGACCCTGATCGCAACGGCGTCAAGGTGTGTGCCACCAAACTATCGGATGGTAGTAGCTCGAACTGGTGGCTCGACCTCCGCACGCTGGGTTTCTTCCCCGACACCCACGCTGACGAACAGGGTGTGTACTGCCTGTTCCACTACAATGCCAACGATCCAACACTCGCCGGGCTGCTGTGCGGCTGCACCGATGGCTATATCCGCGTCCACGATGATGAGACCACCGACGATGACGGCACGGCGATCGACAGCTACATCGGTGTGGGCCCGATCCCGCTCGCCGATAGCGGTCGGGATGGTTCAATCGCGGCGTTCGACATGGTGCTGGCCGGTGCCGCGTCGGGTGATGACGATGCCTCTGATGGCGTGACGTTGGAGGCGTGGAGTGCAGACACAGCCCGGTCTGTGATTAAGCAGCTCGCGGCCGGCACGAGCCCGAAGATATCTCTGTCTTTCGCCGGTCCGGGTCGTATTAGAGGTGGTAAGAAGCGCCGGGGCGTGCGCGGGGCGTACGCCGGCATCAAGGTTGGCAATAGCAACTCAGGGGAAACCTGGGGCATGGAGAAACTCATCATAGACGGCGGGGCGCCGGGAAGGAGGCTCAGATGAACCTGAACCCATATGCACTACAATCGGCCAGTTATGGCATCAATACGGTCAATTCCCTGGGCGCGCCAGTAAAATCGGCTGCTCCCACAGCCGACGTAGCGGGTGTCAACAAAGCCTTCGAGCAGGCGATCAGCACGCTCTCCGGGGCCGGTAGTGATGTGGAGAAGGTCTATCAGGCGGGTAAGCGCCGCACGCTGAGTGACATCGCCTCACAATCGATTAACGCCGGTATGGCCAACACGCTTAACCTGCCCGCCGCCAGCATCGCCTATGACGAGGCCAACCGGCCTGGAACCAACGTGGCGGTTGCTGGGCAGAAGTCGGCGATCCTTACTCAACTCGGGCAGACACTTGCCGGCCTCTACGGCACGAACGTGGGGGCGAACACGGCGGTCACTACG
>Ga0315542_1001712_pt1 | contig 13634 bp, 9 predicted proteins | sample SalMarSW160120MG_FD_202541 | JGI IMG/M metagenome (GOLD analysis project Ga0315542, IMG submission 202541) | Salt marsh sediment microbial communities from the Plum Island Ecosystem LTER, Massachusetts, United States - Salt Marsh Sediment SW1601-20 ...
GGATCGCGGTTCCAGATCAGGACCGGCGAGGAGGATCGGGGAACATTCTGAATACGCGCTTGATGCCAGAAAGCATTGGCACTTCCGGGCCGCCCGTTGTTCGTCACGCTGGTGACGAATTGAACATCCTGGCCCGCCAGGCCTGACAGATTTATATTCAGCGTGGTTGTTTGTCCATCGTAGGTTTCTCGCCATGTCCCCAGGTTCACCACATCCCCGCTGCTGGTCCGGTATTCGAGATGGAAATTCACATCGCATCCCTGGCTGGCGGCCAGACAACCGATCTCAGCCATGAACCGGTCGCCGTCAGCCACCTGGTAGTATGGGAACCTGCCGCTGATCCAACCGTTGAGATCGTTGTTCGGGTGGGTTAAGATCACCAGATCGTAAGTTTTGCCCGATTCCAGAACAGGTTGGTTGAGCAGTGTCACATAAGCATTGACGTCCCCGCTGATACCTGGGCAGGTCAGCGCACCTGTCTCGCCGAGCCAGTCTGCTGAACAGAAATTGGCTGTGAAGTCGTAAGCACTTTCGCTTCCGATCACGTTTGGGAGAACCTGAATCTGCGTGGAGATGGCCTGCACCGCGCCTTCCCCAACGCCGAAAAGTGTTCCTGCAGCATTACGCAGCATCCAGTTCCCCTGATAGCTGCCGGGTACGGTAGGAGCCGTAAGCCGGATCGTAAGATCAAGCGTGTCCCCGGGTTTTACATTTTGTGGCAGGCTGGTCACCGCCAGCGTCCCCAGCGTGGCTCCACTCACAAAAACCAGGTCATAATCAGAGGTCCAGGTGCAGGTACCGATATTTTTGAGGCGCCAGGTTTTATTGAAAACACCACCAGGGGCAAAAAGCGAACCATCTGCGACTGTGACATCTCCTACAAACTGCGCCCAATCGCAGGCAGCTGCTGCCGGGGTAGGCGTTGAGGGCTGCATTGTTTGGGTTGGAGATGGGAGAGGGGTGGTGCTGGGGAGCTGAGTTCGCACCGATGAAGCAGGGGTATCGGCTGGTACAGTGGCTATATCAGTTGGCAGGGTGACGGCTGTGCGACCGGCTGCCAGGGTCTTTTGGGCTGTCATCGTTTGAGCAACCACAGTCGCGATTATGGCGGAATCATCCGTTCCCCGGCTCTGTGAAGTTAGGGGTGCACAGGCACTCGACAAGACCAAAAGCAGTAAAACCAGCACATTTGGGCCGCGTATTTTCATGCTCCATCCGCTCAGCTTTCATCTCCAGACAATACCAAAAAGGGCCATATCAAAAGAAAATCCACCGACCTCTTCGATTGGCGAATTCTCACTCCTAATTATACATCTACGAAAACCTGCCTGGTCGCTTCACCCGAGTCTGGCACAAGCCACCAAAACGGAGTACAATGAATAGGATGCTGCCGAAAATAAGCAGCATCATTAATTGAAAAATTTGACGAGGAGTCCTTATGCCTTTTACCCCAACCAGAGACCGGATCAAACCAGAGGAAATCGATACCACTCCAAAGCGCCGCCCGGATTGGATCAAGGTGCGCGCGCCCTCTGGCGAGACTTACGAGTGGCTGCAGGGATTAATGCGCAGTAAAGCGCTGCACACGGTTTGCGAAGAGGCTATGTGCCCGAATATGGGTGAGTGCTGGGGGTCCGGCACAGCGACGTTTTTAATGTTAGGTGATGTGTGCACACGTTCCTGTGGATTCTGTGATATTAAACGCGGCCAGCCTTCACCGTTAGATTGGCTGGAACCGGAGCGCGTTGCCCAGGCCGTAAAGGCCATGGACTTGAAACATGCCGTGATCACAAGCGTCAACCGCGACGATCGCAAAGACGGTGGCGCACCGATTTTCGCTATGCTCATCCGGCGCATCCGCCAGCTTCATCCCGGTTGTTCGATTGAAGTCCTGATCCCGGATTTCAAAGGCAGCCTGGAAGCCCTGAAAATCGTGATGGATGCCCGTCCCGAGATTCTCAACCACAACGTCGAGACCGTGCCCAGGCTCTTCAAGAAAGTCCAACCGCAGGATAATTACGAATGGGCCGCAGCTACCTTGAGTAATGCCAAGAAACTCGATCCGGATGTACTCACCAAGTCCGGCATTATGGTCGGCCTGGGTGAAACACTCGCTGAAGTTAAGCAGGTCATGCGCGATCAGCGTAGTTGGGGAGTGGACATCCTTACTTGCGGCCAATACCTGCAGCCCAGCAAAAAGCACCTGCCCATTGCCCGCTATTACACCCCGGAAGAATTTGCCGAGATCAAGCGTTACGGGCTGGAAATCGGGTTCAAATGGGTGGAAAGCGGTCCCCTGGTGCGCTCTTCTTACCACGCCGCTGACCAGGTACGGGCGCTCAGCACTGTGCACCGCAAGCTGTATGGTGAAACCCAACCGGTCTGAATTAAACTAATAGAAGGCCCCTCCATTGCTCAGGGCAGAATACCACCTACCTGTATTCTGTAATACTTCCATTTGGTGTAATCCCGTCCGTAATACATCAGTGTAAATGTGCCCGTACTGCCTTTATTGAGGTAAGTATAGCTCCCATTCAGATAAGTATCCTGGCAGCCAATTACCTTAGCAGAGTCATTGTAGATTGTCCCCACCGGGCGGACGCATTCGACCCGCACGCTGTCATCGTTACGCACAGACCCTGTGATCTCCAAATCCTTATCGTTCAAGCTGGGAATGCTGCTGGTGACAGGTATGTCGGGCTGGCGTTGTCCACCGATGGTATAGGAGGATGTATCGAACTCATAAGTCGACCAGTTCGATGGAATCTCGGTAAATGTGATATCGAAGCAGGTCTTATCTCCTGGCTTCAGACTGTTCAGGTAAAGAGGCGTACTCTCTGAGGCCAGCGCTTTCTTATCTTTGTTTAACAGGGTCGCTGTGATGACCACGTTGCTGATGATATCGTGCCTGTCATTCTGGATTTCGCCCAAGATGTGCAAGTAACCGGAAGATGAGGACTTGTAAGAGCTATGATTTTCGAGGACATAAACACGTTCGGGAATATAGGTGGATTGTTTATAGACAACCGGTGAGAATATCATGTAATTCTGGGAGGCGCGGCTTTCTCTGGCAGCCAGAACGTCGCGTTTGGAATACCCAATGGACAGCAGTGCGACAAGGATCAAGAGCACCAGCCCCTTTGGGAAAGATCTGCGCAAGCGTATCAAAGAGAATAAGTCCATTTTCCAGATACTTACGGATAGCCATACATTGCCGCTGCGTATGGGGGAATTATTAATCAGACGGTTGATCCTCATAAGATTTTCTCTGTTCTATTGAATCTGGGGTACAAATTCAGCATACAACCTAATTTGCTGGTGGACAAGTGATGAATATCACTCCTTGCATCACTTGTTGCTGAAACAAAAGAACCTCCCACCAGACTTAGCTGATAGGAGGTTCCAAAGCGCGGATCGTGAACTAGAACAAACTCAATACAGCCTGGGATGCCCAGGTGAATAAGGGCTCCGAATACAAGCTCAAGACCACCGTTCCCACAGCCGCAAGTGCTGTAGTCGCATACAGCCAGGTCTCCCGCCGGGCCACAGGTTCACCATCGCGCATATACATGACCACCACCACCCGCAAGTAATAATAAGCCGAGATCAATGACGTCAGCACGCCGACGATGGCAAGCCCGACGAATCCCCCTTTCAGCACTTCGCTGAAGAGGAAGAATTTCCCCAGGAAACCCAACGTAGGGGGTACACCGGTGAACGAGAGCATAAAGATTGCCATTGCAGCAGCCAGGGCGGGATATTTACTTCCCAGGCCGGCATAATCATCCAACTCCAGGCCTTTCCCCTCGGCCTTCTCCAATGCGATGACCACAGCCCAGGCGCCGAAATTCGTAAACGCATAAGCCAACAAATAAAACAGAGCAGAGGCTACTGCCCCAGCAATCACATCTTTCTGCCCAAAGGGCACCAGCGCCATGAGAATATATCCGGCGTGAGCAATACTGGAATAAGCCAGCATACGCTTGATATTCGTTTGTGCGACGGCCAGGAGATTCCCCAGCGCCATTGTCAGGGCTGCCAGCACCCAGAAAATGGGAGTCAAATCTGCGGACAGGGACGGAAAAGCGAGCACAAAAACCCGCAGCAGAGCCGCGAAGCCGCCGATCTTGGCCCCCACGGACATAAAAGCAGTCACCGCAGAAGGTGCCCCCTGGTAGACATCCGGCGTCCACATATGGAAGGGGACGGCCGCCACCTTGAAACCCAGGCCGATCAATATCAGGCCAGCCCCTACGGAAAGCAGCGTCAGGTTAGCCGCTCCCGAGGCCGTGGACTGCACCACACCATCCAATGCGGTGGTACCTGTGGCCCCAAAGACCAGTGCGATACCATAGACCATGAAACCGGCAGAAAATGCGCCCAGTAAGAAGTACTTAAGAGCAGCTTCCTCAGAATCCGGGCGCGGTCGAGCAAAACCAGCCAGGACATACAGCGGGATGGAGAGCAATTCCAGAGCCAGAAAAACCATGATCAAATCGGCGGCCGTGGCCATCAACATCATCCCGCTAATGGCAAACAGCATGAGCACGTAATATTCGCCGCGCTCGATCTGCATGCGCTTCAAATAATCATAAGCCAGGGCTACCCCTACCAGCCCGCTGGCCAACAATAAAATGCTAATAAAGGTGGAAAAACCATCCTGCACCACCATGCCGTTGAAGGCCGCAGTCTGCTTGCCGATTTGAGGGATCGAAGCACCCAGCGCGGCGACCAGGCCGGTGGCGGCCAGTAGTGCCGTCCAACCCTTGCGCTCGCGAGGGATGAACAGGTCCACCAACAATAACAAACAAGCCCAGGAAACGAGCACGATGAAAGGCAGCAATGAAAGAAGATCGACAGAGCTCATAAAGTCCCTATGCAAATATCCCGAGGGATCGAGATGAAATGATTTGCAAGATCACCAAAATTCGATTCTCTGGAATCAATGCATGGTCAAGGCGGCTGCCTGTATAGCGGTCACCAGCTTATCGACAGCGGGGCCCATCAAATGAAAGAATGGGCGTGGATAAAGCCCGATCCAGAAAATGAGGATCAGCAATGGAACCAGGGTCAGGATTTCAAGCGGAGAAAGATCCTTCATTTTCTTGTTTTCATCGCTTTTTACGGGTCCCAGGAATACATTTTGATACATCTTGAGAATATACACCGCGGCCAGGATAACGCCAATCGCGGCAATGCCAGCGAACCAATACGAGCCCAGGATATTCGAATCGAATGCGCCCAGCAGGATCGAGAACTCACCCACAAACCCGTTCAGCCCAGGCAGTGCCATCGAAGAGAGTGAGACGATCAAGGCAAAAGTGCCGTAGATCGGCATCACCGACCAAAGACCGCCGAAGGCATCCATATCACGAATATGGCGCCGCTCGTAGATTACGCCCACGATGAGAAACAAGGCACCTGTGCTGATACCATGGTTGACCATCTGCAAGATAGAACCCTGCACGCCGTGGCTGTTCAAGGCAAACATACCCAGGATAACAAAACCCATATGGCTGATGGACGAATAAGCGACCAGCTTCTTCATATCTGTTTGGGCGAAGGAGACGATTGCGCCGTAAATAATCCCTACCACAGCCAGGCCAGCCATCCAGGGTGCAAGCTTTACCGTTGCCTGCGGGAAGAGAGCGATATTGAAGCGCAGGAAGCCATACGCGCCCATCTTTAGCAGCACACCAGCCAGGATAACGGAACCGGCGGTAGGCGCCTCTGTATGCGCATCCGGCAACCAGGAGTGCAGCGGCCACATTGGGACTTTAATGGCGAACGCCACTGCAAAGGCCAGGAACAACCACAACTGGATATCGGATGGGATATTGGCGCTGGTGTTGGTAACCAGGCCGGGTAACGAGAAGCTTTGGCCTTCGATCCCAAGCCACAATATAGCCAGCAGCATCAAGATGGATCCAGCCATGGTGTACAGGAAGAACTTGATCGCAGCATACATACGCCGCTCGCCGCCATATACACCGATTAAGAAGTACATCGGCACCAAGCTGAATTCCCAAAAGATATAAAACAGGAACAAATCCAGCGACACAAAAACGCCGAGCATCCCTGTTTCTAACAGCAGGAAGAAGATCATATAGCTCTTGACGCCTTCTTTGATCATCGTCCAACTGGCGAGAACCGAAATCAGGGTTAAAAATGTGGTCAACAAGAGCAGCAGAATGCTGAGTCCGTCTACTCCCATCTGAAAGGTGATATTGAATCCAGCGACTTCAATCCACGGGATGTTAACGACCAACTGCAGATCGGGGTTGTTCGTACTGAACAAAGAAAGCACCCAGAGTGAAATGCCAAAGTTAACCAGTGCAGTAAGTACTGTAACCCAGCGGATAGCGTTCTTCGCCTCAGGCTTCAGGAAAAGAATGATTACAACACCGACCAGGGGGAAGAATGTAAGCAGGGGGAGTGACCAAGCGTCCATAGAATATCCTTTTTTGATTAAACGTACGATTTATTCATACACAAAATTTGAGTGTTTTCCGCGAGCAAACTCAAGATCAGATCTCTCAGTGTACAAGCAGCAGATATCCGACGATCAACACAACACCCAGGAACACCATTAATGCATAATTGCGCACAAATCCACTCTGGATGCGCCGCATGATTACCGCGGTCCCCTGGACCGTGTTGCCCATATTATTTGCGATTGCATCGATAAAGCCCAAATCGATGGTTGTCGCCATCAGATTAGCAAGCTTGCGGAAACCATCCGTGATCACGGTGTCGTGCAAGAAATCTGCCCTGGCCAGCTCAGGTCTCACTTCCAATTTTCCAGGGCCTGCCAGCAGACGGGCGAGGGCTTTATATGGTTTGACGATGATCGTATCGTACAATTCATCCACCCACCATTTGTTTTCGAAAACGGTGAACACCGGGCCTAACATCGAGCGCAAGGGATCATCCACCCGTTTGGCTTGAGGTCGTTTCAACATCTCCTCATATCGCTTTCCATAGAGCATCCAGGCCAGGAAGAGGGCTACCACCCCAACGCTGGTCGCAATAAGCGAAACAATAATCTCGAAACTGCCTTCGTGACCAACTTCGATAGTGTGTTCGAGCCAGGTCGATAGAATATGTGAACCAGGCAGGTTCAGGACCCCGCCGAAAACGGTCAGCACAGCCAGGGCAATCAATGGAGTCGTCATGATTGCCGGGCTTTCTTTGGCAAAATTCGCGGCTGCGGAGCGCGATTCCCCAAAGAAGACCATCATGATCTGCCGGCCCATATAGAAAGCCGTCAGGAAAGCTGCCAGCAGCAGCATCCAGTACACAGCCGGATTGAGGTGCAGCGAGGCTTCCAGGATCTCGTCTTTCGACCAGAAGCCCGCCAGCGGCGGAACGCCGGAAATCGCTATGGCGGCAATTGTGTAAACCCAGAAGGTTGTCTTCATGCGATTACGTAGCCCACCCATATTGCGCATGTCTTGCGGATCAAAGTGATGACCGCTCCCCTCCGCTTTCAAGGCCTTTTTCCCTTGCGGATCGTGTTCGGCGGCATGGTGCCCGTGTTCAACACCCTGGATCACAGAACCGGCGGAGAGGAAGAGCAGCGCTTTGAAGAATGCATGTGTGATCAAATGGAACATGCCGGCGGTGAAGGCCCCCATCCCCACCGCGGCGACCATATAGCCTAACTGGCTGATCGTGGAATAAGCCAACACTTTTTTGATATCAAATTGAGCCACGGCGATCGTTGCCGCAAACAAAGCCGTCAGCCCGCCCACCAGGGCGACAGAATTTTGGGCTTGCGGAACCAGCACATACAAAGCGTTGGAACGAGCTACCAGGTACACGCCGGCGGTGACCATTGTCGCGGCGTGGATCAGCGCCGAAACCGGGGTCGGGCCGGCCATCGCATCCGGAAGCCAGACAAAGAGTGGCAGTTGCGCGGATTTACCCGTCACGCCCAGCAGCATGAACAGGGTGATCGCCAGGATGGCCGTCGGGGCGGCTGCCGCGACTGCCGGCGCCTGTTCAACCACCGTTTTGAAATCGAAGGTACGAAAGAACACAAACATGGTAAAAGCGGCCATCAAAAAGCCAAAGTCGCCGATGCGGTTGACCACGAAGGCTTTCTTGGCTGCGATGGCGTTTCCGATACCATCTTTGCCCTTGTCGTACCAAAACCCGATCAGCAAGTAGGAACACAGACCTACACCTTCCCAACCGACAAAGAGCATAATATAGTTATCGCTGCTCACCAGGATCATCATCATCATGATGAACAGGTTCATGAATACAAAGAAACGCCGGTAGCGACCCGGATCGCCATTAAAACGCACGTCCGAGTGCATGTAGCCGATTGCATAAATGTGAATCAGTGTGCCCACCCCCGATACAACCAGCATCATGGTGACAGAAAGCGTATCTACCTGAAATCCCCAGTGCAGATTAACTTCACCGGCCATGATCCAATTAACAATCGGGATTACCTGGCCCTCAGGATGTGAAATCAAAGATATCGCCTGGAGGACGGCAACCACGAATGCCAATCCAGCAGCACTGCTGGCAATCGTTCCGATGGTTTTCTCGCTGAAACGTTCGCCAAAAATCATATTGATCAGCAAACCTGCCAACGGGAAGACAATGATCAGGGGCACAAGCATGAAGAACTGTGGCCCAATTGCAGAGACTTCACTGAATAACATATGCTACCTTCTTTAAAATAATTTTAGATCTATGACTCTTACGGATACATCTATCTGGACGAACGGCATTTTCTCAGCCACGCAGGCTGCTGATCTCATCAACGTTAATACTTTGCTTTGTATTGAAAATCGCCACAATCAACGCCAGACCTACGGCTACCTCAGCAGCCGCTACAGCCATGATAAAGAACACGAACACCTGCCCGCTCAAAGCTTCAAATCCACGCGCAAAAGCCACAAACGCCAGATTTGCAGCGTTGAGCATCAATTCCACCGACATAAAAACAATAATTGCGTTGCGGCGAATTAATACCCCCAGCGCCCCAACGATAAACAAGATGGCAGAGAGACCCACGTAGTATGAAATTGGTATCATTCTTCCTCCTCCGTGATCCTTGAAACGCGCTACGTTTTCTTGGTGAGAACGATTGCCCCGATCATAGCAACCAGGAGCAAAACCGAGGTCACCTCAAATGGCAGCAGGTATTGGTTAAAGAGCATATCCCCAACCATCGCCGGGCTGCCGAAGTTGGCCCCAACCGCGCTTTCGGGGACCAGCTTTACACCGCGAAAGAATAAAAGATAGCCCGCCTCAACCAACAAAAGCGCTCCCAGTCCAACCGCCAGTGGCTGCTGCCAGCGCAGCGCTGCGCGCTGACGCAGTCGCTCGACACCCAGGAGCATGATCACAAATAAGAACAGGACCATGATCGCGCCGGCATACACGGTCACCTGCGTCATCGCAATAAACGGCGCGCCTAATGTCAGGTAGAAAACGGCAATTGTCGCCATGTCCAGGATCAAGAACAAGGCTGAGTAGACCGCGTTTGAACTGAGCAGCATCCCAACCGCGGAAACGATAGCAATCAGGGCCAACCCAAAAAAGAGGATCAAATTAAGGCTCATTGAAATACTCACATATTGTACCGAAGCATTTGAAATTTGGCAGCGCCAAACTGGCGTTCCACAGCCGCTTCGTAGATTCTCATTTTAATCTGTCGGATCCTGCATTAACGGTACCGATCGAATAAATTTGCCGGGCTCAACCTTCTGTGGGGTTATTTTACCGCCATCTTTGACCGGTTCCAAAAGCATCTCCTTAGTATAGATCGCCTGGCGGCGACCGGTAAATGAAAGCTCATAATTATCGCCCAGGACGATCGCTTCCGTTGGGCAGGCATCTTCACAATAGCCGCAGAAGATGCAGCGCAGGAAATTGATCTCGTAAGTGCTGGCGTATCGTTCGCCAGGCGAGAAACGCCGCTCATCCGTATTCTCGGCTGCTTCAACGAAGATCGCATCTGCCGGGCAAGCCGCAGCACACAACGAACAGCCGATACATTTTTCCAGGCCGTTGTCATAACGTTTCAGGGTATGGCGGCCCTTGAAGCGCGCATGCACCGGCCGCTTGACCTCCGGATACTGCACGGTCACCGGCTTTTCAAACATCGAGCGCAGAGTCGTTAACAACCCTCGAGCAATCTCGGTAAACATGCCTTCAACCTCCTACCAACACCATAACGACCGCGGTGGCGAAAACGTTAAACAAGGCCACTGGAAGCATCAGCTTCCATCCGAAAGCCATCAGCCGGTCGTAGCGAATGCGTGGCAGCGTGGCCCGCACCCAGATCATCAAGAACAGCAGCACAAACACCTTGGCAAACAGGTATAGCGGACCTAACCAGGGAAGCATGTCGACAAACAGGCCCTGAAATCCACCCAGAAATAGCGTGGCGGCAATGGCGCTGACCGCGATCATCTTGATATATTCAGCCATGAAAAACAGGGCAAATTTCATCCCTGAATATTCAGTGTGATAGCCGGCGGTCAGTTCTTGCTCGGCTTCCGGCATATCAAAAGGCGCACGGTTTACTTCTGCCAGGGAGGCAATAAAAAAGATCAGGAATCCCAGGGGTTGGTAAACCACAAACCAGATATTACGCTGGGCTTCAGCAATATCCAGCATGCTCATCGAACCCGCCAGCATGATCGGGCCGATAAAGGCCAGCCCCAGGGCCAGCTCATAGCTGATCATTTGTGCCGAAGAGCGCAGTCCGCCCAACATGGCGTATTTATTATTGGAGGCCCAGCCTGCCAGCACGATGCCGTAAACTGAAATTGAGGCAACTGATAGGATGTAAAGCACGCCAACGTTGATATTTGTCAGGTACAGGTTGATGTTGCGGCCGAAGAGGTTGATCTGTTCGCCCCAGGGAACGGATGCCAGGATGATGAAAGCCGGGATAACCGTGATAACCGGGGCCAGGATAAAGATAATTTTATCGGCCTGGGCCGGGATCAATTCTTCTTTAAAGATCAATTTAATGCCATCCGCGACGGGCTGCAGCCAACCACCGGGACCGGCACGATTGGGGCCAACCCGCACCTGGATGCGTGCCAGGGCTTTGCGTTCGTAGAAAGTCGTATAAGCAAAGCCGGTCAGCAGGACAAAAATCAAGATGGCCGATTTGATGATCCATTCGATAATCAAGGCAGCATCCATACCAAACCCTCAGTCAAATCTCCAAAGCACACGCTGTGAACGCAACAAATCCAGAGCACATTCAAGCAGCCATCTGTTCAACGACCCGAATCGCAACCGTTACAGGAGCGCTGATCGGGAAACCAAAACTGCGCGGCAGCAAGACCAAACCCGCGGGAGTATCGCTGTTCAGGCGAGCAGTCACCAGGGCATTAGCACCATTAAACGTAACCTGGATCAGCGCGCCATCTATAATCCCCAGGCGGCCAGCATCATCGGGGTTCATCACAGCAAAAGGTTCGGGGATGCGTTGCTCAAGCAGCCTCGAGGGCAGCAACGTCTGGCCATGATCGTACAAACGCGTGATGGGCACGCCAAGCAGCCCATCCGGGGCCGCTTGCAGAACCTGTGGCTCGATCCAGCCCAGTGAAATCGCTACGCCTCTTTGAGCTGCAGGGATTAGTTGCAGCCCCAGGCCCTGGCTGTTCTCGTAGCCTGTTCCGCCATAATAAAGATTTTCTCGCTCAACCGGCGGCCACTGCTCGACAACTTCAGCCAGCCGGCTGAAAGAGACCTCGGCGTAATCCGGCACCTTTTCGGCAATACGTGCCATCACCTTGGAAGCCAGGCGTTCTTCCAAATTCAGCTCCAGGCGGTTGCCAATCCGTCCGGCAATTGCGAAATCGGCAAAAGTTCCCGTCGCTCCAGGGACGGCAGGGTAGAAGCGCTGCACTCTGCGTTCACCAGATGTATAGCTGCCTTCCCGCTCGGTAAATGCCTGTACAGGCAATACTACATCCGCCAGCTTGGCCGTCTGAGTGAGGTAAAGATCCTGAACCACCATGAAATCCCCGGATTCTGCCAGGTCAGGATCGTCCCCTGCTGGGTCAGCCGCAGCCACATACAGCACCTTGGCTGCCCGGATGGCAGACTTGAGATCCTCCAGCGGGCGAAAACCCATATCCCAGGCGCCTTGATCGTTCGCCCGCTGCCACACAGCCAGCAAGCCATTGTTTGCCCGCCCCACGTGATCAGTCAACAGCAGCAAATTGGCGCAGGCCTGCGCCAGGGCCCGCGATGATTCCAGGCCGGTCCCTTCACTGCCAAACAAGATCACAACGTTCTCGGCATCCCGTAAAATGCTGACGGCTGCCTGCAGTTCCTGGCTGCGCAAGAGACTCTGTACGGCTTCAGGGAGATCAGGCCGCTTGGCTGAAAGGTTGTTGGCTATGGCCAGAACTGCGGCTGCTTCCGATCCATAAGGATAGCGCAGCTTGTGCAGCGCATAGCGATCCAGGCGTGTCTCGCGCGGGTTAGCGACGATCAATTTTGCGCCTCGTTCAGAGGCCTGCTTGACCCGCAGCCACCAGATTGGGGCTTCTTCCTGCAAATCGGAGGCCACAACCAGAATAGCGGTTTCCGGCCCCATCGTGCTGAAATTTGTCCCCTGGCCCACGCCTACCTGGGCAGTCAGGTTGCCGCCAGCCATCGTGCTATACAACGCGACCTGCCCACCCACGCCTTCCGTAAGCTGGCGCAGGTTGAACAGATCCTCATTCGAAAGGCGCCCGCCTGCCAGGGTCAGCAATCCTTCACCTGCATCCCGGAAACGCTGGGCTACCAGGTCTAATGCTTCGTCCCAATTCGCCGGGACCAGGTCGCTGCCCCTGCGGATCAAAGGATGGAGCAGGCGCTGCTGCTCAGAGCCTTTATCGTTCTTGCCATAATGGTAACCGAAGCGCCCTTTATCACAGATCCAGAGCTCATTCACCCATTCATTCTGGCGCGGCATGACACGCTTGATCACCCAATCTCCGCCTGAGGCAGCCTCACGGCGTACATTGAAGGTGATATTGCACCCAACCGGACATTGCGTGCAAATCGAGGCGGCAGACTTCAATTCCCAGGGACGCGCCTTGAAACGAAAATCCGCCGTTGTCAGGGCACCTACCGGGCAAATATCCGTGGTATTGCCAGAGTAATACGAATCGAAGCCAGGTTCTGAATTTGTGACGATTTCCAGCGAACGGCCGCGCTGATAAAAACCGATCACGGGGTCGGCAACAATCTCGCTCTGGAAACGCACACAGCGACCACACTGGATGCAGCGCTCACGATCCAGAAAGATCAGCTCTCCCAGGGGAACGTGCTTGGCAAAATGCATCTTCTCATCGTAAATATAACGCGATTCCCCGGGGCCGTAAGCCATGGTCAGGTTTTGCAGCGGGCACTCGCCACCCTTGTCACAGATCGGGCAATCCAGGGGATGGGAGGTTAGCAAGAATTCCAACACATCTTTGCGCCCCCGGGTAACCTTTTCGTTCATACCCGACACAACCATTCCTTCAGAGACCGGGGTCGTGCAGGCAGTTTCGAGCTTGGAGCCAAAACCAATCTTCGCTGAGCCATCCTCTTCCAGCAGCAATTCTCCACTGGCACGGTCGTGCATCGGCCGGCCGACATCCACTAGGCAC
>Ga0315542_1001714_pt1 | contig 13628 bp, 12 predicted proteins | sample SalMarSW160120MG_FD_202541 | JGI IMG/M metagenome (GOLD analysis project Ga0315542, IMG submission 202541) | Salt marsh sediment microbial communities from the Plum Island Ecosystem LTER, Massachusetts, United States - Salt Marsh Sediment SW1601-20 ...
CATTAAGAAAATTAAGGTAATCGCGGATAATAAAAATTTTTTCATAAGCGGAGTTATTAATTATTAGAGCTGTTTTAATTATAATAAACAAACAAAAAAGAGGCAATCATTGATTGCCTCTAAAAATGAGCATTGAAATCACCAACTGAATTTGAGATCAAAGTTTTGGGGATTTTTTTGGACCTGCAGAGTTACATTTTTGGCGCCTGCCAAGATGGCTAATTCTTCCATTTTGCCGGCTAATTGCCAGGCAAATGGTTCAGCCATTTCGTCAATCATGTCAGTGGCAGCCAGCGTTAGCTTAATGTGAATGTATCTGTCTTTTTTCTCGACAAGCTGAGTGCCAGAGTCAATGTCCCTGAAAAAGTTTTCATGAAGCTGAATCAGCTTGAGGATACTGGCAGCTGGATCATCGGGGATAACCAGATTCTTGTAAGTTTTAAGCAGCTCCCTGGCAATTAGCCGGCCAAATTGGCGCGTTGTCTGCAGATTAGAATCAGCAACAACTTTGAAGATTGCTTTACCGAGGCGCTTAAAGGATTCCAATGGATACCACTGGGAAGGTAAAATTTTTGAATCAACAATCTTCCAGTCTTCAGGCTTTAAAAAAGGTTCAAATTCTGTCTTTTTGTCCTTATTCGCCCTTATAACTTTGACATAATCAGTTAGCCATGTGCCTTTAACTCTTTTCATCATGCCTCCTTCTGTATGTTTTAGATTTTTCACCTTACCATGATTAATTGTTAAAGTCAATATCATAAATTTATGCTTTAAACTTGTTCAATTTTATTTTTTTGCTATACTTTTTATATGACCATTTGGCAAAAAAGACTTTTAAAATTCTGCATACGGGTTTTGGGGGTAATTATATTAATTGTTATAATTGCTCTTTTTTTGTATTATCATTTTTATTTTAAGAAAGATAACTTGATGAAATATGTACCTCAAGATGCAACTGTTTATGCAACTTTTAGATTAACTGAACAAATTAAAGAAAAGCCTTTCATTAATAATTTTTTCAAAAATCTAGAGCAGGATATGGATTTTTCCGACCCGGACTTTAATTTACTGAATAATTTTGTGGGTTATAATTCTGCGTTTGCGCTTATTCCCCATACTGAGCAGCAGGATCTTAAATTCGATTATTTATTGATTTTTAATTTAAAAAAAGGAGTTCAAGTGCCAGCTTATTATCTTGATAATTTGAAAGAACATGGTTTTTATTATGATACTTTGAACGTTAAAGCTTTAGAAAGGAATATCTTATTGGTTAGTAATTCTGCTAAAGTCCTTCAAGAAGCTAAAAACACTGCTAATCAGGAAAGTCCTTGTTTAGTTGATAAAGTAAGTGTAGTTTTAAACCTAAACAAATTAGATCTAGACTATACTGGCAAATTATATATTAATTTAAAGGCGATTCATGATTTTGGCCCTATGATAAAAGATCTGCCAACTAAATTACTATTGCTTTCATTAAGTCAGGAAAAGGCTGATCAATTATTTTTAGGCATCAAATTAAATCAGGATAATATAGTTATAGAGAGTTTAATCGGGGATTTGCCCAATAAACCACTTTTAATGACTAATTTGCCAGCAGATTTTCTTTTTAGTTTTAGATTTTTTAGTGGTCAGCAAAAAATTAACGATTTATATGAGATGTTACAGCAAATCGATTTTGCTTATTATGAACAATTAGCTCAGAAGAAGCAGGTGCTGGAATCAATATATGGCTTTGATCTGGAAAATGAGTTGCTGGCATTTTTAAATGGCCAGGCTCAGCTAGTTGGTCTAGAAAATAATAATTATTTGTTAGCTATTCAGCTGGATCAAATTACTGACGTGCCTGATAAATTAGCTAACCTTGAGCAAGTCATAAGGGGCTATTTAGCAGTTAAATATCCTATTGAAGAACAAAAACAATTGCCCGATTATACTTATATTACCCAAATTGTTAAAAATCCCAATGTCCCGGATTTTACTTCCGAAATTTTTTATAACTTTAATTTAAGGGTAATTAAATTTCAAAATGATGAATTTGCTTACTTTTATACAGATGATGTGATTTTTTTATCTAATTCTAGCGATAAAATTAAGGAAACAGTTGCAGGCCAAAATTTAGTTAATCTTACCCAATCAATTACTTGTTTTAATAATAAAATGCCTAATCTTAGTCAAAATTTATTTATAAAAACAGAATATTTAACTAAATTTTGGTCTGGCTTTAAATATCTTAAAGGTATTTTAATTAATGAAGATTTAGCTAATGATAAGGCAATTTGGTTATGTTTAGAGTGAATTTGATGTGCGATGTGGAAAATCTGGGGAAAATTATGGGGATAAATAATTAGGCTTTAGTAATTAGTAATTAGTAATTACTAATTGGTAAAATGTTAGTATTTTATGATGCTTGGCTAATTTTAGGTAAATTTATAGGGTTATTAACAATGAAAAATTGACAAGATGTCCAAGTTTTGCTATATTTATATTAGAAAGTACAATATTTAGAAGTCCTTTTAAACCAATTTCAGGGAAATTTTGCTAAAATTAGACTTCTTTAGCTAAATCTCTCTGCCTTTTACTATTTTTTACATGGGTAACCTGGGGTGCCCACGAAAACAAAAACAAAAGAAAAATGGTTAATTAGCTTAGGCCATGCGCCTTAAAAATGGTAGAAGGCTTCACTTCACATCGCTTCAGGGGAGTGTATACAAAGACTCCATTTTAATTTTAACATGTCGCTGTAAGGGCGAGTGCTAAAAAAATGGGATCTTCGAAAGGGTCCACAGCCACTTTAATAAATATAATAGGGCTATGTCGGACCCTTTTTCATTTGTTAAAATTTACGTTTTACTGTCATTGGCTTGATTTAGCTTGACAAGGAGTCTTGATTATTTTAATATATAGTTTATAATAATTAAAAGCCAATTGATTATATAATGCGGGTTAAAAAATAGCTTTAATTAAAAATATATGAACCAAACAACTCTAGAAAAGATAAAAAAGGATTTATTAAACAGAAAAGAGCAAATCGAAAATGATTTGGCATCTTTTGCCAAAAAAGATAAATTTGTCAAGGATAATTATCGTTCTGAATTTCCTGATTATGGCGATAAAGAAGATGAAAATGCTGGTGAAATTGCTCAGTATACTGATAACCTTTCTATTGAATATTCATTAGAAAAAACTTTAAGAGATATTAATAAAGCTTTAGACAGAATTGCCAAGGGTACTTATGGCAAATGTAATTATTGTGGCAAAGAAATTTCTGATGAGCGTCTTTTAGCCAGGCCTGTTTCTTCTGCCTGTGTTGAATGTAAAGAAAAATTAACTAGCCAATAATGAACTGGAAATGCTTCCGGAATAAATTTATTTTAATCATTGGTTTTAGCTTTTTGCTTTTTTTTGTAGAAAGTTTAATCAAATATGTTTTTCTAAATAAAATCCCTCATGAAGGATTTTATTTGTTGTTTGGTCTGATCCAAATTAATTTATTTACTAATACGAATATTGCCTTTGGTTTGCCCTTGCCACAGTTTTTGATTATTATTTTGGTGATTGTTATTTTGATTTTATTAGGTTATCTATGGTGGCTGACTTTATGGCAGCAAAACTGGCTGCAGCTTTTGGCTGTTTCTCTGATTATCTTAGGTGCTTTAAGCAATTTGCTTGACCGATTGATTTTCGGCTATGTGATAGATTATATAAATCTTTTTTTCTGGCCGATTTTTAACTTGGCAGATGCGATGATTATTGTCGGTATAGGACTTTTCTTTATAGAAGAAATTAAGAAATAAAATTAATGGTTCTATTTTAAAAAAGACGCAAATTTATGCGTCTTTTGACATTTAGGCTAAGATAAAAGTAAAATTAAAACATGCTTACTAAATTAAATTCAGTTGCCGTCATTGGCTTAAATCCCCAGCTGGTTGAAGTTGAGGTTGATGTTTCTTCTCAAGGAGATCCAAGTAAATTTTTTATTGTTGGCTTGGGCGATACAGCTGTGCAAGAAGCTAAAGAAAGAATTCGCTTAGCCATAAAAAATTCGGGATTTCCTTATCCTTGGGATAAAAAGAAAGTTATTAATTTAGCGCCGGCTGATTTGAAAAAAGAAGGACCGGCTTATGATCTGGCCATGGCTGTCGGAGTTTTAATAAATGAGTTAGGGCTGTTTTTGGATTTAAAAGACAGCTTATTTATTGGCGAACTTTCTTTGGAAGGCAATTTGCGCTATACTAACGGCATTTTGCCAGCTGTTATCTTTGCTAAAGAAAATAATTTTAAAAAAATATTTTTACCCTGGATTAATGCGCAGGAAGCCAGGTTAATTGAGGACATTGAAATTTACCCTGCCCGCAATTTAAAAGAAATTGTTGATCATTTGACCGCTAAAAATTTAATTGAAAATTTTAAAGATAAAGTTAGTATTAATTTAGAATCAGAAGAATTTGAATTTGACATGGCTTATATTCAGGGACAGGAACATGTGAAGAGAGCTTTGGAAGTTGCAGTGGCTGGCACCCATAATGTCTTGATGAGCGGACCGCCAGGTTCAGGCAAAACTTTATTAGCCCAAGCTGCGGCTTCAATCATGCCACAAATGTCCATGCCTGAAATTTTAGAAGTGACTAAAATTTATAGCGTAGCTGGCTTATTGCCTTATAATCAGCCTTTAATTAAAAAACGGCCTTTTCGTTCGCCTCATCACTCAGCTTCAGCTATTTCTTTGGTTGGCGGCGGCCGAGTTCCTAAGCCAGGCGAAATTAGCTTAGCCCATCGCGGTATTTTATTTTTAGATGAGTTTCCAGAATTTCCCCGCAAAGTACTGGAAAATTTAAGGCAACCACTGGAAGATGGCGTTGTTTCTATTTCGCGCGTTTCAGGCACTTTAACTTATCCGGCCCGATTTATTTTAATTGCTGCTCAAAATCCCTGTCCTTGCGGTTTTGCTTCTGACCTGGAAAAACAATGCACTTGTTCGCCAGCGCAAATTATCAAATATCAGCAAAAAATTTCCGGTCCACTGCTTGATCGTATTGATTTGCATGTTGAAGTCCCGCGTTTAAGTTTTGAAGAATTAAGCAAAGAAAAAGTAGCTGAAAGTTCAGAGCAAATCAGAGCCAGGGTTGCCAAAGCCCAGCAAATACAGCAAAATAGATTTAAAGGACTAGGCCTTTTATATAATAGTGAAATGAAGCCCCAGCAGATTAAAATTTTTTGCCAGATTGATCAAGCTAGCCAGGAATTATTAAAAAATGCTGTTAATCAGTTTCATCTTTCAGCTCGCGCCTATCATCGGATTTTAAAATTAGCCAGGACCATTGCCGATTTAGAAGCAAATGAAAATATAAAAATTCAGCATTTAGCCGAAGCGTTGCAATATCGTTTTAATTAACAAACTTAATTAATATTTATGCCTAAGGGCGAAAAATCAGCGTTTAACAATCAAAATGAGGATGATTTTTCTTTTGAAGATATTTTCGATTTGTCTGAAGCAGAAAAAACAAAAAGTCCAGAAGAAAAGGAAAAAGAAAAAAAAGATCAATTGGCTAAGGAAGTCGCTTTTCATCTTTATGACGAGCTTCATGATGCAGAGCAAGGCAAAGATATAGCTGATAATTTAAAAGATTTAATCCCAGGGGGAGAAGGAATTATCAAAAATTTAAAGGCATTAAAAAAAGTTGATCTAATGCCTGTTTTACAAAAATATTTTAAGGTTAGAGAAGAAGAGGGGCCTGAAGCCTCTAAATTATATTTATTTTTTGATGTTAAAAACCCTGACATTGAAAGCTTAATAATTAGAGTAGAATCTGTTTCTAACTTTTTAAATAAAGATATAATTAGAGATTTGATTGAAAGAGACGAACTAGAACAAAAGTTTAAAAAAATTGATGATTTTATAAAAAAGACAAAAATCCAGCATGATGAGTCAACTGGTGAAGAAATTGCTTTACCATTTGGCCGGGTTTATCTTTCATATGCCAATACCTTTGATGAATTGATGGATGAAGATAATATTAGGTATCTGCGAGGACAAAAATTAAGTTCGAGTATTTCAGAAAAAGTTATTGCAGAACGGCTGGAAAACATTAAAGATAAACTGGCCCAGATTATTGATTGGGAATTGGAATCATTAGATAAACGAGAATTTGAATATGGCCAAATGTCAGAGAATAAAAGGGAACAATTAAAGAAGACTTTGAAAGATTTTAAGCATTTTGATGTGGCAGAAATATTCAATATAAAAAACTTGGCTTTTATCGGCCAAATTATAGAAAACCGGATTAGATCTTTTGATCAGCTCGAAGCAGAATATGAAAAACTAAATCGAGAAATCAGTAAGTATTTCCCAACCGCATTTTGATTATTATTGTTTTCAAATATAACGAAAAAAGGCGCCGTATTTCTGCGGTGCCTTTTATTTCTTGATGTTTTCCTTGAGAATATTCTCAATATTTTCCAGTTCAGATTTGGTAAAGCCGCTCACCCTGACAGTAATTGTGTCACTGCCGACAATGCCGATACTGGCAGAGCTTTCGGGGTTAGCCAAGAGTGAAAGAAAATATTGCTGTAAAAGTCCTTTTTCTTGTTCTGAAATTGTTTGGCCCTTTTTTAGGGGCATTCTCAATGTTTGGTTTTCATCATTGCCTCCGGCTAAGAAGTGAAAGTAGGCAATTTTAGAGAATATCTGATTGACAAGCTCAATATCCATTTATTTCCCTCCTTTTGTTTAATCTATATTTTAACTTAACATAGTTTAGAAATTTGTCAAGGGCATTCTGTTTCGAATAATAATTTTAGCTTTTATTTGATATAACTTAAAGGATTATAAACTTTACCATTAAATCTGACTTCAAAGTGTAAATGAGAGCCAGTAGAATGGCCAGTTGAACCTTCTTCGCCTAAAACTTCGCCGCGAGCGACTTTCTGCCCTTGTTTAACATAAATTTTTTGCAAATGGGCGTATGTAGTTGTCTTGCCGCCGCCATGATCAATAATTACATGATAGCCATAGCCAGTATTTAAATAGGCAACTTTAATTACAACACCATCATCAGCTGCCCAGATTGGATCACCAAAATCGCCATCAATATCAAGGCCAGTGTGTCGCCAGCTAAAGTATTGGGAAATGCGCCTAGCAGTAGTTGGCCAAAGCATTTTTGTCGGATCAGATAATGCAGGCGCTGTAGGCTGGAAAATTTGAGTGATAGAAGCAAGTTTGGTTTGCGGCGGCGATACATAATAAGGCTGGCCTTCTGGTATGATCAAAATTTGTCCGACTTGCAGATCGCTTTCATCGGCCAGTTTATTAAATTCAATAATTTTTGTTTCATCAGATTGATATTTTTTAGCAATTGCTGCCAAAGTATCGCCTTTTGCCACTTTATAACTAATACCACTGGTTGGTAGAATGATTAATTTTTGACCAGGATTAATAATGCTGAACTTATTTAAATTATTTTCCCATAAAATAGTATCAGAAGTAATGCCAAAATTTTGTGCAATAGAACTAATTGTATCTCCACTTTGCACAATATATTCAATGGATTTATCGCGTTGTTTCTTTGAAGCTTCTATGGAAGCAAGTTCTGGCTTGACCAAAGCTTCGCCCTCTCCGCTAAAAGATAAGCTTGTTGCTTCCGGGGATGTTTCTTGCGTTGTTAATATCTGCTGAGGAGCAGAAATCGCAGGAGTCCCAGTGCCTAAATAGCTGGTAACTTTGGGCTGTGAAGTTTCTATTGTTTCTTCGATGTAGTCATCTTCCATATTGCTGCCAGTAGCCAAAGCATATAAAATACTTTTTTCGCCAAAACCTTCAGCGCGAGTTTCTCTGGTAAAGATATTAGTAAAACTAACACTAACGACTAATATGATAATGACTAAATGCGGTAAGTATTTATTAATAAATAGATAAAGAGGTCTAATCTTATCTGAAGGAAAAATAGCTTTGCTTGATTTTTTCCCAAGGAGATAGATTTTATAAAGGTTAATTACAATCAGTTTATGGAAAAATAAGCCGATAATCTTTAGTGGTTTCCATAAAACACTTTTTAACAAATTAAAAAAGGACTTTGTAAATTGACTAAAGCCTTTAATAAAGAGAATCAGTACTTTGATAAAAAAATATTTGATTCGTTGACTAATATATTTGACCCTTTTTCATTTTGCCAGGCAATTTTAGCTAAACTGAGGTTTTTTTATTGCTAAAAATACCTTAAAAACAAAATGAAATTACACGTTTTAGTATAACAATGCCCAGAATATATGTCAAGGTTATATTTTTCGATTTTATTGACAGACAAAATCAGGCAAGCTAAAATGAAATAGTAATCAAAATGAGCATAAAATTTTATGCTCATTTGGTCTTTAATTATATTTTTTTAACTAATTTAATAGTTATAATTTATGGAACCGAGTATTATTTTTGCTTTAATCACAGCAATTTTGGCCATTATTTACGGATTGATTTTGATTAAGCTGGTTTTGAAATTACCGCAGGGCAATGAAAAAATGCAAGAAATAGCCAAAGCTATTCAAGCCGGCGCCAAAGCTTATTTAAATCGTCAGTATAAAACGATAGGTATAGTAGCTATGGTTTTATTTATTTTAATTGGTTTATTTTTAAGCTGGCTAACAGCTCTGGGCTTTTTATTAGGTGCTGTTTTTTCTGCTTTAGCCGGTTATATTGGTATGAATATTTCTGTTAGAGCTAATGTGCGAACTGCTGAAGCAGCTAAGCAAGGGTTAAAGCAGGCATTGAATGTTGCTGTAAAAGGAGGCTCTGTTACAGGTTTTTTAGTCGTTGGCTTGGGCCTTTTGGGTATTGCTTTGTTCTATACTTTAACTAGAGATTTGCAAGCTTTGATTGGTTTGGGTTTTGGCGGTTCATTAATTTCAATTTTTGCTCGTTTAGGCGGCGGTATTTTTACCAAAGCCGCTGATGTGGGAGCTGATTTAGTTGGTAAAGTTGAAGCTGGTATTCCTGAAGATGATCCAAGAAATCCGGCAGTGATTGCTGATAATGTGGGTGATAATGTGGGTGATTGCGCTGGCATGGCTGCTGATTTATTTGAAACTTATGCGGTGACAGCTGTGGCCACTATGCTTTTAGGCAGTTTAATTTTTATTAATTTAGAAAATGCAGTTTTGTATCCTTTAGTTTTAGGCGGTGTTTCTATTATTGCTTCAATTATTGGTAGCTTTTTCATTCGCTTGGGTTCTAAGAAAAATATAATGAATGCTTTATATAAAGGCTTGATTGCTTCTGGTATTATTGCCGCTGTGCTATTCTATCCTGCAACTATTTGGTTAATGGGCAGTAATGACCAGTATAATGTCTTAAATATTTATTTAGCTTCTTTAATTGGCTTACTTGTGACTGGTGCAATGGTGATAATCACTGATTATTATACTTCAAAAAAATTCAAACCAGTTCAGGATATTGCTAAAGCTTCAGAAACAGGACATGGCACAAATATTATTACTGGCTTGGCTGTTTCCATGAAATCAACAGCCTGGCCGATTATTGTGATTAGTGCGGCTATTTTGGGAGCTTATTATTTGGCAGGATTATATGGCATTGCTGTAGCTGCCATGGCTATGCTGTCCATGGCCGGTATTATTGTGACTATTGATTCTTACGGACCAATTACTGACAATGCCGGTGGCATAGCGGAAATGGCAGGATTGCCAGAAGAAGTGCGTAATGTAACAGATCCTTTAGATGCTGTTGGCAATACAACTAAAGCTGTTACCAAAGGTTATGCTATTGCTTCAGCTGCTTTGGCTGCTTTAGTTTTGTTTGCTGATTTTACCCATGCTTTAGGCCAAGGCTTTACTTTTACAATTGATAATCCCCGAGTTTTAATAGGTTTATTTATCGGTGGTCTTTTGCCTTATTATTTTGGGGCTTTAGCCATGCAGGCAGTAGGCAGAGCAGCTGGCAAGGTGGTTGAAGAAGTCAGGCGCCAGTTTAAAGAAAAACCAGGCATTATGCAAGGCACTGAAAAACCAGATTATGGAAAAACAGTTGATATTGTGACTAAAGGCGCGATTAAAGAAATGATTGTTCCTGCTTTAATTCCTGTTTTGGTCCCGATTATCGTTGGCTTTACTCCATTTTTGGGTGTTAAAGCTTTAGGCGGTCTTTTAGTCGGTTCAATTATTACTGGTATTTTTGTGGCCATTTCTATGACCAGTGGTGGTGGGGCTTGGGATAATGCTAAAAAATATATTGAAGAAGGCAATTACGGAGGTAAAGGCTCTTTTGCCCATCAGGCTGCTGTGACCGGTGACACTGTTGGCGACCCTTATAAAGACACAGCTGGTCCGGCGATTAATCCGATGATTAAAATACTTAATATTGTGGCTTTGCTTATTGTCGGTCTTCTTTTACTTTAAATAATTAATTTAATTTTATGGATGTCCAACAAATTTTAATTCAGTATCCCTGGCTAATTATTGTGCTGGTTTTATGGACCATACCCTGGAAAGGCGTGGCTTTGTGGAAATCAGCGAGAAATGGCCAAAAGTGGTGGTTTATTGCTTTGTTCTTAATAAATACTTTGGCTATTTTAGAAATAATTTACATTTTTGTTTTCAGTAAAAAGAAAAATAAGCTTCATGCTTAATCCTTAATTCTTAATCCTAAAAATAAATGTCTTATCAAATTAATATTTTTAAAGCTACCAGAGATAATTCTTATTTCCGCCAAGTACTTTTTACAGGTGCTAAAAGCCAGTTAGTAGTTATGAGTATTCCAGCTGGCGGTGAAATAGGCGAAGAAATTCATAATAATGTCGAGCAAACTTTGTTTTTTCTTAGCGGCAGTGGTAAAGCTATGCTAGATGATGCAGAAACTCCCATTGGCGAGGGCGATGTGGTGGTTGTTACCCCAGGCACTAAACATAATTTTGTTAATACAGGAAAAGAAGATTTGAAAGTTTATACTATTTATTGCCCGCCTAATCATATTGACGGACGTATTCATAAAACTAAAGCTGAGGCTGATGCTGATGAAGAAGATGAGGAATTTGGCCATAAAGTAGAATAATCATTTATATAAAAAATTCTCTGTTACGCAGGGAGTTTTTTTATTGACATTTTTATTAAAATATTATAATTTTAAATATCACTTAAAAAAGGTCCTCCTTCGCTAAAGCTATGGTGGACGAAGGGAGGTGATGAGTCTTGGCTAAAAGCCGACAATTCAGAAGGATCAGGTATTATAATTTTGGCCGTATAAGGCGGGCTCGTTTATTAGCAGATGATGCTCACGCAGGGCAATATCGCAAAGAGCGTTTAAGCAGAAATCGTTTGTCTTATTCAGTGCATACCACTGGCGTAGCTGAATATCTGATGGCCATGGGCGCTGATGAAAATCTGGTTATTGCCGGACATTTACACAATACGTTGGAAGATACGAATTTGACTGAAAAAGAAATCTTGGAAAATTTTGGCTCTTATGTTCTGGCTCTAGTCAAATTCGTAACTGAGCCAAAAGGCAAATCATGGCAGGAACGCAAAGAATATAAAATCAATGTTCTGAAGCAGGGTTCCTTAGCCACTAAAATGCTGGGAGCAGCTGATCATTGTGACAATTTGCTAAGCATTTTGGAAGCTATGCGCAAAGAAGGGTTGTCAACCCCTGAAGAATTCACTCATTCTAAGGTTTGGCAAAATTTCAAGCAGGCTTATCAGCAGCAAAAGTGGTATCATCAGGAATCCTGCAAGGCAATTTTTGCTAACGTGCCTTATGAGGATCTGCATCCCTTATTTGGCAAATTGATGCGTTTAGTAGAAATTATTTTCGGAGAGAAGATTATCTCTGATCCTAAAATCCGGCGCAAAGTGCAACGCCGTAAAAAAGAATGGATTAATCCTTATCAGCCAAGAAAAATTAAGCGTAAGCAAAAGCCCTAGACGAAAATCTGTCATGGGCTTTTATTATTTTATTATTTATTTTTAGCCTCTTGCTGCGCCAACCATATCTTCTGCGTCTGACAGCTTAACTGACAGTAATTTTGAAATACCGTCATCACCCATGGTTACGCCATATAAAACATGAGCATAATGCATGGTAACGCGGTTATGAGTAATGACCACAAATTGAGTCTTTTTAGCCAGTTCTTCTAGAATAGTGGCAAATCTTTCAGAATTAGCTTCGTCTAAAGCGGCATCAACTTCATCAAGTACAATAAAAGGAGATGGGTTGTTAAAGATAATGGCGCAGATTAAAGCAATAGAAGTTAAGGCTCTTTCGCCGCCGGAAAGCATATTAATCACTTTTATTTTTTTGCCAGGCGGCACAGCTTTAATTTCAATACCAGAATAACTTTCTTTTTCTCTTTCTTTAATCCTTTTTTCAAACTTATCAGCCTGAGCTAAAACGCCTTCTTGCTCTTCTTCTCCCTCTTTCCCTTCTTGTTCTTCAATTTCCGCAATTTTCTCTTTTTTAACATCTTCAGTAGTAACTTTTATTAATTCGGCCTGACCGCCATTAAATAAAATTTTAAAGTATTTTTGGAATTCTTTATTGATTTCTTTAAAGGCTTTGTCAAATTGTTCTTTAATGGTTTTATCAAGTTCTTCAATGATTTTTTCTAATGACTTAATGGCTTCTTCTAAATCTTCCATTTGTTCAGTAATAAAATCATAACGTTCTTTAATTTCCTTATATTCAGTTTGTGTTTCCTCATCAATGCCGCCGATTATTTCCAGCTGGCGTTTGAGCTGTTCTATTTTTTGATAAGCAGTCTCTTCATCAATATTACTCTCTAGTTTATGTTCTTGTATTGTTTTCAGTTCTATTTGATCATGTTTGATTTCAGTTTCTAAATCTTCTAGTTTGGTTTGGTATTTGGCTAATTCTATATTATATTGATTGATTTCTAAGCTGTACTGGTTTAAATTGGCTTGTTTGTCCTGGAATTGTTTTTGCAAATCGATTAAATTTTCTTTCTTGTTTTGTTCCTGCAGATTGAATTGATTGACTTTTTCTTCTTGCGCTTTAAGCTGATTATTTAAATCTTCAATTTTAGCTTCAATTTTTTTTAATTCCTGTTCAATCTTTTGATTAAATTCTTTTTTGCTGCCAGGTTTAAATTGGGCTAATTCAATTTCCTTACTATTTTTTTCTTCTTCTTGTTTGGCTTTAGTTATTTCTTGGTTAAGCGAATCAATCTTTTCTTTTTTAATATTTAAATTTAGATTAATTTGGCTGATAGTTAAATTTAAATCATTTTTTTCCTGGCTTAAATTTTCCAGCTGATTTTGCAGGTCAATTAAGTTCTGCGAATCTTGTTTTTTGACTGTTTTTAATTTTTCTAAATATAAAGCCAGCTTTTGAGAGATTTCTCTGGCTTGGTTTTTTATTTCATTCAATTCATCTAGTTTCTTTACCTTTAAAAGTTTATTAACCAAATCCTGCTGCTGATTAAAAATATATTCCAGCTCTTTTTCTTGTTCAAAAGGCAGTTGCGTGGTTTTTTTAAGCTGGTTTAATTCTTCTTTGACGCGAGCCAATCTCTGATTGATTGTTTCAGCTTTAGCCTGATTATCTTTAAAATTGATTTCTTCTTGCTCAATTAATTTTTCTATCTCTTTGATCTTTTCTTTAAATCCTTGCAATT
>Ga0315542_1001715_pt1 | contig 13627 bp, 8 predicted proteins | sample SalMarSW160120MG_FD_202541 | JGI IMG/M metagenome (GOLD analysis project Ga0315542, IMG submission 202541) | Salt marsh sediment microbial communities from the Plum Island Ecosystem LTER, Massachusetts, United States - Salt Marsh Sediment SW1601-20 ...
CAAACCTCGGGCCGAGCTGCAGGGAAAGCAGTTTGCCCTGTTCCCAGAGCAGGGCGATTGGTATGCGTTGAAACTATTACTGCTTGGTTTCCTGCCCCTCAAGGTTGCTTCGCTCGACTCGCTGCGCCTGACCGTCCGCCAGATCAACGGTCAAAAGATCCTGGGAATGCAGCAATATGGGCTCGAGCTTCCTTTTGGAGTGGAATTCTCTCCTATCCCCATTCCAAATGCATGGCGTGAAGCTGCGGGGGAATATCACCTGACAAATGAGGGAAAACTGCCGCCCTTTAGCACTTTGAAACTGACGCTGGAGGATGGCATTCTGTTCCTGAAGACTGAGGCGCGCAAGCTTGGCAAGATGGTCCTGGTTCTGCAGCCCGTTTCAGATACCGAGAGCAAAATCCTTGGTTTTGGACGCACTGGCGGGCTTGTGGTCGAATTGCTCCAGCAGAACGGCAGCCGCGCGCTGAAATTGCTGGGTATGGTATTTGTTATTGAGGGGTAAGCAGACCATTTCCGTCATATTCTCCTGACCAGCAGGAGACTCATATCATCGTACTGGCTGGTCCCCCCCATAAACTCATCCACTGCGGCGATCAGCCGGGGGACGAGTTGGTCTGCGGCCTGCGATTCGGCTTGCAAAAGCACCCGCCACCTGGGCTGGTCGAATAACTCATTGGCTGAATTCGTGGCGTCGATGATGCCATCGGAATATATCGCCAGCAGATCATGCGCTTCAAACTGCCAGCCTTCGATGCCGAAATCCATCCCTTCCAGTGCGCCGGCAACCGGCCCGGTAGGCTTGAGCTCGGCTACGATCTTACCCTCTCGCAGCACGTAAGGATGGTCGTGGCCGGCGTTCAGATAGCACAGTTCCCCACTTGTGGTATCCAACACCCCAAAAAACAAGGTGGCGAACATAGCCGAATCGTGCACCTGGCAAATATAATTATTGGCCAGCCTGACGGCTTTCCGCAGGCGATCCTCTGGTGGCAAAGAACTATCCTGGCTGGTCTCGCCCGTGATCTCGTCCATCATCACACTCGAGCGCAGCAGGCTGCGGAACAGCGCCATATACATGGCTGAGCCAACCCCCTTATCTGTCACGTCACCCAGCAGCAAGCCCAGCTTGCCCGGCTCGATCTCGAATACGTCATAGAAATCGCCGGCGACCTCGCGCGCTGCTCGGAAGAACGCCGAGATCTGCCAGCCCGGCGGCTGTGGGATCACCTGCGGCAGAAAGCCGGCCTGGATCTCTTTACCGATCTCCAGCTCGCGCTCCAGTGCCTGGGTGTAACGTTTTTCCATATCTCGCAGGCGCTTCTTTTCCAAAGCCGAGCGGATGCGGGCGTGCAGTAATATCGGTTCGAAGGGCTTGGGCAGGAAATCGTCGGCCCCCATCTCGATACCTTTGACCACCTGGGGCAGATCGCTGTTGGCCGAAATGATCACTACGGCCATATCACGCCATTCCGGCTCAGCTTTGATGCGCTCCAATACCTGGTAGCCGTTCATGCCGGGCATCATTATGTCCAGGAAGACCATATCCGGCAGGAATTGGGCCACCGCCTCCAGGGCTTCAATACCATTGCTGGCGGTCAGGATCTCGACCGGTAAGCCTTCCAACTCCTGTTCCATATAATCCAGGTTGTAAGGCTCGTCGTCCACCAGCAGTAGTCTTGGCCGTTCAACCATCATTGCCCATTCCTCAGCAGATCGGCCAGCCGGGCCATCAGCAGGTCTTCATCGAGCGGCTTGGTCAGGTATTCATCACAGCCGGCTGCCAGGGCCCTGGCGCGGTCACCGCTCATGGCATGTGCCGAAAGCCCGATTACCGGGATATGCTGCAATGCCCGGTCAGATTTGATGCGCCGGGTGGCTTTCCAGCCATCCATTACCGGCAACGACATGTCCATCAAGATCAGGTCCGGTTTCTCCAGGAAGGCCAGCTCAACGCCCCTGGCCCCGTCACCAGCCGTGAGCAGCTCGTAATCGTCTTCCAAAAGCTGCACCAGCAGGTCCAGGTTAAATTCGACGTCTTCTACGATCAGAATCTTTTTCACGATGTCTCCATGTAATCTGGTAATAAGTAACCGGGCAATAAAGGAGCAGGCTCGCCCGAGATTGCTTCGGGGCAAGCGCAGCCCCTCGCAGCAACTGTTAGTGTCAGGCGACCGCCCGGGAGAGCTGGCTTAAGAGCTGCTCGCCTTGCAAGCCCTGTTTCAAAATCACCGCCGAAGCGCTGCGCTGCAGACGCTCGGCATCCTCCCGGCTGAGGGTTTTGGCGGTCAGCACTACGACCGGGATGTCGCTCCAGGCGGGGTTCTCACGCAGGCGCTCGATAACCTCGAAACCGTCCAGCCTGGGCATCATCAGGTCCAGCAGGACAACGTCCGGCCTGGACTGCGTTATGGCGCCTAATGCCTCCAACCCATCGGCGGCCGCCTGGACACGGAACTGCCTGCCCTCCAGGAGCTGGGTCACCATGCTGATCACATCCGGGTCGTCGTCTACCACCAGGACATTCTTCGGGTTAACGCCGCCGTTGGATTGTTTCAGGCGCTCCAGAGAAGCCAGAACTTCGTCCTCCTCGAGCGGCTTGACCAGGTAATCGGTGGCCCCCAACTGGTAGCCCAGGGGTTTCTTATCCACGATCGTGACCATCAATACCGGGATAGCGCGCGTCTGCGGGTTGGTCTTCAGGTCGTGCAGCACCTGCCAGCCATCTTTGCGCGGCATCATGATATCCAGGGTGATGGCGAAAGGCTGCAGCCGCCTGGCTTTCTGCAGACCGTCGTCCCCGTTCAAAGCTACGGCCACCCGGTAGCCAGCCTCCTCCAAATTTTCACACAGCAGGGAGACCGCATCCGGGTTATCGTCGATCACCAGGACCAGGTCGGAAGAATTCACGGTTTGCGAGGCGGCTGTAGTATAACTTTCCGATCTGGCCTCTTCCGCCTCGCTCTGAGCGACGGACGCTGCGCCCTTCCCATCTACCAACGGCAACCACAAGGTAAACGTCGATCCCTGCCCAAGGACGCTGTGTGCCTCCAGCTCTCCGCCCAGCAAATGCGCCAAATTGCGGCTGATCGCCAGGCCCAGCCCGGTGCCGCCGTACTGGCGAGTGGTGCTCGAATCAGCCTGCTGGAACTCCTCGAAGATGCGTCCCAGGGATTCCTGAGAGATGCCAATACCGGTATCGCTGACCTCCAGCGCAAGCCGAACCCCTTCTAGCCGGGCGCGGATGCGGATCTCGCCTTGGTGGGTAAATTTGGCGGCGTTGCTCACCAGGTTGATCAGGATCTGCTTGATCTTTTCGCGGTCCGAGGTGATCGTCGGCAAGCCCGGCTCCACTTCAGCCAGTATGCTGACCTGGCCTTGCTTGACCAGTGGCTGGCTGGTCGCCAGAACCAGGTCGATCAGGGGCTGCAGCTCGAAGCTGGCGAGCTGCACATCCATGCGCCCGGCCTCGATCTTGGCGATATCCAGGACGGTGTTGATCAACCCGAGCAGGTGCTCGGCGCTCACCAGCACCTTCTCCAGGTTCTCCACCTGTTTCTCCGGCAACACATCCTGACCTTTACGTTTGACGATGCGCGTGAAGCCGATGATGGCGTTCAGCGGTGTGCGCAGCTCGTGGCTCATGTTGGCCAGGAACGCGCTCTTGGCCTTGTTGGCATCTTCTGAAGCACGCCGGGCCTGCTCCAACTCCGAGATATCGTGGTAAATCACCACAACACCGATCTGCACGCCATCCACTACCACCGGCATGGCGTTGATCTCGACGTCGAACAGGCCACCCCCTTTACGCGCCCGTTTGGATTTGTAGCGCAGCAGCGAGCGCTCAGTCTTCTCCCCGGCGTAGAGGCGCGACAATTCGAGCGCCTCCGTCTCCATCCCGGTGTCGCCGGCCACCAGCTTGTCGATATCGCGTCCGACCGCCTCAGCTTGCGTATACCCGAACAACCGCTCAGCCGAAGGGCTCCACGAGATGATCTTGCGGTCCATTCCGATCGTAACGATAGCGGCAGGACTGCTGACGAAGAGCGCCTCGAAATATTCTTTCTGGCGTTGGACCTCATTGAACAGGCGGGCGTTCTCGATGGCGATGGCGGCCTGGCGCGCCAGCCCGACGGCGAACTCCAGGTCGTTCTTGCTAAACTCGCCGTGCAGGGCTTTATCTCGCCAAACGCCCATCACACCGATCACGCCGGCCCCGGATGTCAGCGGGGCGAAGATGATGGCCTCGTTTTCCTCTTCCTCAGTGCCAGCCACCCGCACGGTGCGTGGGTCGTTGGCCGGCTCGTTGACGACCTCTGCCACCCCGGTCTGGGCCACGTGCCCGGTGATCCCCTGGCCGAGCCGGACAACATCGCCTTTGAAAACTTCCGCCAGGTCACCAACCGCCACAACCGTCGGCAGGCTGCCATCCTCTTGCAGCAGGCGGATGACCGCGTCGCTGCCGTGCAGCACGCTCATCGCCCGTTGGGCGATTTTCTCCAGCAAGGTCTCCTGATCCAATACTTGCGTGATCTCACGCCCGATCTCGTTCAAGGTCGCCATCTCTTCGGCGCGACGCTCGGTCTCCAGGTAAAGCCGGGCGCTATCGATGGCGATAGCAGTCTGGCGGGCCACACTCACAAGAAAATCCAACTCTTGCTGGGAGAACAGGCCGTTTTGCAGCAAGCGCCACACCGCAATGGCGCCAATCACGCGGCCTTCCGAGATCAAGGCGGCTGCCATCAAACCTTCCGGCTCCTCTTCGAAGGAAGGCGTACCGGGGATCGTCATGGCGCGTGGATCCTGGTTTGGGTAGTTCACCAGCTCAGCGCCGCCTGACTGCGCAATCCCACCGATGATGCCTGCTCCCATCTTCAGCGAGGCAGCCATGATCTCATCCACGTAGCGGCCCAGGGCCACCACAGGACGAAGCATATCACCGGTTGGCTCGCGCAGGTACAGGGCGATATCCTGGACACGCATCATGTCCATCGCCCGGCGTGCGATCCCCTCCAGAACGGGCTCCAGTTCGTGCGTGCCGGCAATATCGTTGCCGATCTCGGCCAGGGTGGCCATCTCGTTGGCGCGTTTCTGGGTCTCTTCGAACAGGCGGGCATTTTCCATCGCCAGGCTCATACTGTTGGCCAGTGTGCTGAGCAGGCGCACATCCGCCTGGTTAAAAGCGCCTTCGCGCTGCATATCCTGCAGCACGATGCAGCCTATAACGCTGCCACCCATCACCAGGGGGACATAAAGCGCCGATTTGGGCGTCCCCGAACCCTGGGCCGGGCTGCTGCCGTATTTCCGGCTGGCAGCCGGCATATCCTTGTTGACCAGGATCGGCTGGCGAGCCCGGATGAGGTGCGCCAGGAAGCCGGTCTGCTCCAGCGGAAACGGCTTGAAAGTCACCCGCTCACCGTTCTCAACTGCAAATGGCACTCGCACCAGGTTCGTCCCGGGTTCAATATAGCCAATGACCACGTCAAATTTAGAGAAAATCGCCCGGATCTGTTCGCCCACCAACTCGTAAATCGCCTCCAGATCCATCTGTGCCACCAGGCCCTCCTGGATGCGGTTGATGATCGCCAGCTCGGCATTGCGCTGCTCCAGGTTGGCGTTGGCTGCCTGCAGGCTGGCGGTGCGCTCGGCCACCTTATTTTCCAGCGAGCGTGACCAATCGGCGTTCTCCAGGGCCGCGGCCGCCTGGTTGGCCAGCAGCCCGGCCAGGTCCAGGTCAGTCTGGTCGAATCGCCCAAAGACGTGGCGCATATCGCCGTAAAGCAGGCCCCACAACCGGTTGCCCGAAACCAGCGGCAATCCGATGATTGAGCGCTGAGCCAACACCGCGATATCCGTTTCGCCAGCCTCGCCGGCAGATTCCACCAGGATCGGGTTCAGACTCTTGAGCACTTGCTGTCGCACTTCGGCAGAGAAGCTCCGGACGGATTGGGCCTGCGCTGCCTGGATACCGCTGGCAGCACTCCAGGTGAAGTCCGGTGAGTCAAATTTGTCTCCCAATACCAGGAAAGCCCGTTCAGCCCCGCTCAACTCGACGAAATAATCCAGGATCAGCTCGGGCAGCCGCCCCGGGTCGCGCAGCGCTGTCAGGCGGGTGCCGGTCTCCACCAGGCGCTGGAAGATTTCTCCCAGGCTGGCAGAAGATTTTTCACGCATCAGGATCGGGTCGAGTGACTGCCCGGTACGCAGCGCCTGGCGTACCCATTCCAGGATCACCGCCCGGTTAGTCTCCATCTTATTCAGATAATTGCGCCGTAAACCCTCGTCACTGAGCGAAGCGATACCCTGCATGGTGATCTCGAAGGTGCTCTGCAAGATTGAGCTTTCCAGGGGATCCAATTCAGAACTTCCCGTCCCCTGCTCTCCGGATGGTTGGACCGGATCGGTTTGCTGGCGCGGCCGGGCGCGCAAGGCCTGATAGTATTTCCACCACACCTCCTGGGGTGCATAGCCAGAAGCGGCGTTATCGACCGATTCCATCACTTCCACCGCTTTGCGAGTGTGCTGCAAAGCTGTTTCTACATCGCCGCTGGCCAGATCGGCCGATCCCAGCCCGGACAAGACGTAAGCCTGTTCGGAGGGCAGGTTCACCTTTTCAAACGAGGTCATAGCCTGGTGGAATTTCTGCCTGGCTTCATCGACATGCCACTGCTCCAGGGCCAGGCTGCCCAGCCCGGCATGATAATAAACGGCCGAAAGCGCATCGCCGGTTGTATCAGCCAGCTCCAGGCCTTCATTTAAATGTCGCTCTGCTGGCCCGAAATCTTTGAGGAAAAGTTCGATGCGCGCCAGGCTTTCCAGGGTGGAAATCAAGGGAGGTAGAAGATCCATTTCGCGCAGCATCTCCACTGCCCGGCTCGCATGCCGGCGACCGGTGTTATATAACCCCAGGTAGGCATAATATAAAGAAAGGTTATTAAGAATGAGGGGTTGCGCAATCCGTAAGCCGGCCTTTTGGGCCACCCCCAGAGCCTGTTCTGCGTAATTAATCTTGCGAGCCAGATCGTTGTCCAGCAAAGATAGACTCATCAGCGCTGTGGATTCAACCAGGCGGATGCCCCGGCTGCGCGCCAGCATCAAGGCTTGCTGAGCCATCGCCTTGCCTGCTTCGGTTTGGCTCATCAGCCAGGCATAGGCGCTCAACGCCCGCAGGCACCAGGCTTCACCAGAACGATCTTCCAGCTCGCGGAACATGCTCAGGGCCAGCTCGAATCTCGTCTTGGCGGGCTCCAGTTTGTTTTGAGACAGAAGAGCATCTCCAAGAGCGCTCAAGCTCTCCGCCTCCAGTTTTTCATCACCCATTTGCCTGGATTGCTCGAGCGCCAGACGAGCGATCTTCTCACCTTCAGCAGCCTGCCCCAGGAAATTCAACGATCTCACCAGGCTGATATTGGCATTGATCAGGCGGGGCTGGTCACCGGCAGCCCGGGCAATTTTGAGCATACGCTCGAGATCCGTCCGTTGGGCGTGTAAGTTACCCAGGGCAAAATAACACTCTGCCCGCTCTTTGAGCAGCATGTAAGCCTGTTCGTCGCTAAGCTCCTCGTATTTCAGCGCCTGGGCATAAGCAGTGAGCGCCGCTTCGTGGTCGCAGGCAGTCTTGGCCTGCACAGCGGCGCCGATCAAATCTTCCAGTGAAGTAGGTAGTCCCATATGCATCCCCGTTGTGCGATTCTGCCACGCGAATTACCCCGCAGCCGCCACAATTCCAATGAATAGAACCTAATTTCTCTGAATTATAACAGCTTTGTGGTATTGCAGCCTCATTTTTTCATAGAAAAAGCTCTTAAGGCGGATTCTTGGCTTGCGCGCATTAGCCAGGAGCAGGATATAATCAGCAAAATTGCTTCAGCAATAATTCTATATCCAAGGATGATCAAGAATGCCAGCCAGCATGGTTCAACGTGTGCGAATGGTTTTCGAGCGCGGAAATTTTTCTCCGCTGCTCTTAGAAATAATTGTTTTAGGTCTGATTGGCACTATGATCTGGCTGCCACGCCGGGTCACGCTTAACCGGGTCGTGATTACCGATGAGATCAACTGGTTCGACCGCTCCGGTAATTTTTGGTTGGCGCTGAAGCAGGGGAATTACGCCGAGACGTATCAAAAAGAGCACCCGGGCGTGACCCTAATGTGGATCGGGGCGGCGGCCTACCAACAATCTTATCGGGATTATCAGATAGAAAATCCCGAATACGCGGATCGCCTGACACTCAATTATTTTGTCGATGGGGTCTCAAAGCAAAATCCTTTAGCGATCCTGGTCGAGAGCCGCAAGATCCTGGCCCTGGTCAATACGCTGATCTTACTGCTGGCATACTGGTACGCCCGGCGCATAATTGGGATTGGTCCGGCCTTGCTCGGGTTTGGCCTGATCGCCCTCGACCCGTTCCATATGGCTCTGACACGGGTAATGCACCTGGATGGCCTGTTGGCAGATTTCTTCTTACTTTCCCTGTTGGCATATATCAGTTATACGCAAGAAAGAAAAATGCCAGCCCTGATCGTCAGCGGCGTGAGCGCGGGATTGGCCTGGCTGACCAAATCCCCAGGGTTCATCCTTGTCCCCACGCTGGGGGTCATCGCTTTGCTGCAAGCGTGGCAGAAGCTGCGCCAGGAAAAGCAGATCCCACTGGTGAGGTTCATCTGGCAGGAGGCCTGGCCGTTGATCGTTTGGGGCTTGACCGGCGTTGTGGTGTTTGTTGCCGCCTGGCCGGCGATGTGGGTGGAGCCTTTAAATGTGTTGTCAAAAATGTTCGGAATGGCTGAAACATACGCTAGTTCCGGGCATGATTCTGATATTTTTTTCAATGGCCAAATTATTGCAGGTAATGATTTTGGCTTACGTTATTTCTATTTTTACCCCCTGACATTTTTATGGCGCGCTACCCCTCTCGTAATTGTCGGTTTATTTGCTTTTGTCCTGGGTTTTATCAGGCAGATCAAGCCTTTGGCCGATCCTAAAATTCGCCGGTTCAGTACAATCTTATTGCTTGCCAGTTTTGTATTTACATTGGTGATGACCTTTGCCCAAAAAAAGTTTGATCGCTACATCATTCCAGTCTATCCACCGATGGATATCCTCGCCGGCCTGGGATGGGTTGTATGCATACTTTGGTTGAAGGATAAACTCCGATTACGAACCAGGACGGTCGCCGTTGCAGTAATACCGGTTATGGTGATTATTCTTCAAGCCGCCAGCTCCCTGAGTCTATTCCCAGATATGTTTGCCTATTACAACCCGCTGATGGGCGGCGGTCGCAAGGCACCGCAGGTCATGCAAATTGGTTGGGGAGAAGGTCTCGATCAGGCAGCCTTTTATTTGAATCAAAAACCTGATGCAGAAAACCTGGTCGTGAGTTCCTGGTATGGTTTGGGGCCCTTTTCCTTCTTCTTTAACGGCAAAGTCGTTAATATCCCAACCGGGACAATAATCGACAGCGATTGGCAAGCCATTCACGCTTCTGATTACATCGTTGTATATGTTCATCAGTGGCAGCGGAACATGCCAGCAGAACTGCTGGCTGAGCTGGCCGACCAGACTCCCGTACATACTATCTGGATCAACGGCATTGAGTATGTGAGGATCTATAAGCAGAAGAAATGAATTACTACAAATTCCTGTTTCTATACTCCACGAAATAATACCAAAATGCTGCAAAGACGTTCAGCAGGATGAATGCCAGGAACCAGTTGTTCTTTGATTCGCTGGGTATGTAGTCATTATTGGCCAGGTCGACAAACATCCACAGCCAAAATGCAATCAAGGGCAGGCTAATGAGCATTGGGATTAGCTGAAGCATATGAAACTCGTCAGGTAATAGGCCCTCACCCCGGCCCTCTCCCGCGAGCTGGAGAGGGAGGGATCGATCCCGATTAAACGCGCTTTCGCCAGCGGGCAAGGGAACTGAGGGTGAGACGCAACGCAAGTCATGTGTCTCTACGGGCTCGCCAGATGGGATCGCGCAGGATGAGCAGAGTGAAGACGGCCAGGGTGGCGATTGCATAGATGCCGATCCCAAAGGAGAAGACCGGGTTGAAGGGCGTAAAGCCCAGGAAAACGAGGAAGGCAGTGGTCTGGTCATTGAGGGCATGCAGGTAGGCAGCCAGCAGGACGCTGCCCGTCTTGAGCACGGCGTAACCCAGGAAGACCGCCAGGCCCATCAAGAATAGCACTGTCAACAGCAATCCGAGCAGTGTGTAGCCCGGATAGCTGAAGCCCATCAAGATGAGCGGCCAGTGCCAAATTCCCCAGATCACACCCACCAGCAGGACGCCGCGCACCCGGCCCAGCTTTAGCAGCTCGCTTTGCAGATAGCCGCGCCAGCCAAACTCCTCGCCAAAGGCGATGACGATGGCCAGGAACGGCGCCAGCAGTACCGATTGCAGCCCGGCCATTGCCCGGAAGGTATTGAGGTTGAGACCCGGTGGCGCAGGGCTGGCCGCCAGGGAGCTGGGGCCCAAGCCGCTTAAAGCGTTGAGCACTACCTGAAGAACGTAAAAGGCGACGACCGCCAGGCCAAAGAGCAGCCAGTAGCGCCCGCTGCCTCCAGACCCGGGCCATAGCCTCGCGCCCGGCCGTGAAACGCAGGATGATAAGCAGCAGTGCTCCCAGGTAAGCCACCAGGTTCGGGGCGACAGCCGCCAGTTGCATGAGCGTACCACGGGCTGGCAAATACAACACGCCCAGGGCACCCAGGCCAAAGATCACTGTCAGCAGCAGGAAATAGTAATAGAACCAACGTCCCCTCCCAGCGGCGCGAGCGCGGTAGATGGGGCTCTCGGGGAAGAATAGCAGGCCTAGCAGGATGGCGCTGAACGCCGGCAGCAGCATCTGGAACTGCAGGACGGTGCTTGCCCCGGGGATGCCGAGACCACCGCGCAAATACAGGGCTAGGTCAAGCAGCCAGGTCAGGCTGAAGGTCAGGCCCAGGAAGGCGCCCACGTGGCGCCAGTTGGAGCCGAGATTTGTAACAACGTTGTTCGTCATTTTTTAAACCACAACCGGTAGGGCGGGTCTCCTATTTTCACAATTTGCCATTGCCAGTAGGGACGGGTCTGCCATTTTTAACGATTCCCCATTGCTCGTAGGTGAACATTTCCCGAGAGATATGTTTGCTATCAAGGCAGACCCGCCCCTACCTGTTATGCATTGATCCAATGAACGATATCCCGAACCACCTCCTCGCTGACGTGCCCTTCAACGAGATATTCCTGCGGCGTCGAAGGTCCCTCACCTTCTATGAACAGGTGAAACAGCTTGGGATACAGCTTGAGGTTGGCGTTGTCTTTGTCTCCCAGGGCCTTCTGCCAGGCAGGGTAATCGCCTGCCGCGGTGACCTGGTAATCGCGCCCGGCCTGCAAGACAAAGATGCGCATGTCCAGCGATTTTGCCACCTGGTCCGGATGGTAACCGCGCAGGTCGAGCCAATAGGCCGGGTAGATATTGAGCGGCAGGTCTTTGGCCGGGACCTGGTCGGACAGATTGGGATCTTTGACCCGGGCCACCCTGACCTTGAGGTCCTCCAGCTCAGCCTTCTGCCCCTCACCCGCGGCACCGGAAAGGCCGTAGATATAGGTGTACTGGTCGAGGATGGTGTCCTCCAGCGGGCGGGTCAGGCCGCCCATGATGATCAAGCCGGCAATCTGTGGGTCTTGCTGGCCGATGCGCGGGGCCAGCGTGGCTCCCAGGCTGCTCCCCAACACGTACACGCGGCCCGGGTCGATCCCCGGCGTCTGGCACAGGAGCTGGATGGCGGCCAGCGCGTCGTCGATGACTTCTTCCTGGACGGTCAGCCTGGCTAAGAGCTCAGGGGTGAACTTCCCGGCGTGAGCCTTGGTGCGTTTCTCATAGCGCAAGACGGCAATGCCCTGCGAGGCCAGGCCCCAGGCCAGGTCGCGGAAGATCTTGTTGGGACCGATGGTCTGGTCACGGTCATTGGGACCCGAGCCATGCACCAGCACGACCCCAGGGAAAGGTCCACCGCCTTGCGGCAGGCTCAGCGTGCCGGGCAAGGCCCATTCACCGCTGCCTACGTTCACCTCGAGTTCCTGGAAAGCTGCTATATTCACGTAAGCCGGTGGACGATAGGGCGAGGTGGACGGGGCAGGCACATAGTTCAAGCCGGCGATCTGGCCATCCTGGTTAAAACTCACATGGACGTCCATGGGACTTTTTTCGAACTGGCAGGAAGCCCTGACGATGATATATCCCTGCCTTTCGACAGCCTGGCAGTCCGATATTCCCTGGAAGGCACCGGCCAGCCCGATTAATTGCTCCCAGGCTTCTTCCAGCCTGTCTTGCGGGAAGGCGCGAGTCATATTGTTGTCAAATCGTTGGCTGGCAGCAGAAAAATCGCCTTTTACCAACTGGTAGATAAAATCCTGTGCCTCTTGTTTCAACTCATCGATTGTGTTCATGGTTATATTCCTTCTACTTCAATCCATATGTATTTGCGAACTCCAGTAAAGGGATCAACCACTAAGTGCACAAGGACACAAAGAAAATAATAAAAACACCTTCGTGTTCTTTGCGTTCTTCGTGGTAAAAATTCTTATCGTCCTTTTTTCTCCTCGACAGATGCTTCTGCATCGGTAGGCGGGGTGTCGACCACATCAGGCAGAGATAACAGTCCCAAGATGGTGCGCCGGCGTTCTGGCGAGGGTTCATTTTTCGTGAAAGGCAGCAGCGCAGCGTTGACTGCTTCGCCCATCTTTTGTTGTTCCTCTGCGCTCAAATAAACCGGGAACATGTGAAAGACGATTTTGTCCCTGGCGAAATCGACATCCCCCTGCTGGATATAGCGCACGTAGTAACCCAACTGCAGCCCAAGATATTGGGTAAACATGCGGATATAATCCTCGGGCTGGGCATCCTTTAGATCCTCCGCGTTCATGAGCATGTCTTCACTTGGAAGCGCATAGGTCTTTTCGATCGTATTGCGTACGCGCCGCTCGTCAACCACAACCAGGATGCCCGCCTCCGCCAGCGTGTTGATATTGCGGTAAAGAGTCGCCTGGGGGATGTCCGGCAATTCACTGGCCAGTCCTTGGGCGGTGACTTCCCGCCCGGCGGTGGCCAGGATGATGCGCAGCCTTACGGGGTGCAGCAGCAAGTCTTCTTTGATCTTATTCACGAGTCTTTCTCCGATCGTCTTCGACGAATCTTCATTATCATTTTTAGTTACCAAGGATTATTATATAACCATTTTTGAGAATAACAAGAGGTGAATTTCAGATAATCTATAACTCGACCATTATGGTAGAATTGAGGCGCTTACCCTTTTCTCTGGTTCGTCATAAACCACACTCCCACAAACCAGGTTCAATCGAATACCGTATCCGGGCACTACAATTTACTTTCATATTCCAGTTAAACAGGAGGGATTGAGAAATACGAATCTCGTCAGCTATCATGCCCGCAGGCGGGAGAGTTTAGGTGAGGGCTTCATCTGGTTGTCATCTTCGGGGTATATAATGATAAGGCTCTTTAACAGTTTCAAGGAGCTACTAAGGTAGCCACAAGCGAATGCAACAGGGCTTTGCCGCGTAGCCGCACATTGTGCACGAACTCGAAGAAGCCCAAATACCAGGGCAACTTCTCTTGAGA
>Ga0315542_1001720_pt1 | contig 13607 bp, 10 predicted proteins | sample SalMarSW160120MG_FD_202541 | JGI IMG/M metagenome (GOLD analysis project Ga0315542, IMG submission 202541) | Salt marsh sediment microbial communities from the Plum Island Ecosystem LTER, Massachusetts, United States - Salt Marsh Sediment SW1601-20 ...
GCCGCCGCTTCTGACGGGGCGCTGGGCCCAGAACCGCCTCGACCGAGCGCGTGACGCAAGCGCCGGCGAAATACGGCTCAGCCGTCATCTCTTCCGGCAGGCGACCAGTGCCGGCCCCGCCAAGGAGCTGCGGCTGTTCGGGCTCCAGGACGAGCTTCGCCGTCGCCACCTGGATCTGTGGGAAAACGCCACCAAGCGGCTCTGGCGCATCCATCGCTCGAACACGGTCGTGCGAGCGCTCGGCCAGCTCGTGTTCTCGGTCGGCTATGTGGCCTCGGTGCTGCTGGTAGTTCAGGGAGTGATCAGACACCGCGGACAGCCCGGCGACGTCGTGCTGGCGATCACGTTGGCTGCTCAGGTGAATACCCAGGTGTCGATCGGTCTCGGGCTCGTCTACAACCTGCAGGGAATGGCGAAGATCATCGGCCGCTATCACTGGCTCAAGCAGCTGGTGGCCGGCGACGAGCGCATCAAGCCCGACCGACCGACGCCGTCGCGGGCGGCGAAGGGCATCGTGCTCGACAACGTCACCTTCAGTTACCCGGGCACCGACAAGGTTGTGCTCGGCGGAGCGAATCTCGAGTTCCCGGCCGGCTCGACGGTTGCCATCGTGGGCGAGAACGGGGCTGGCAAGACGACGCTGGTCAAGCTGCTCTGCCGCTTCTACGAACCGCAAGAGGGTCGGATACTGCTCGACGGCGTTGACATTCGCCGCTTCGACATCGCCGAATGGCGTGAGCGAATCGCCAGCGGTTTTCAGGATTTCGCCCGCTTCGAGCTCGTGGCCCGCCAGACCGTCGGCGTCGGCGATCTGCCGAACCTCGACTCGGAGCCTGCGGTCGAGGGGGCACTCGAGCGCGCGCACGCGGAGGACATGATTGGTCGCCTCGATCAGGGTCTCTCGACCCAGCTAGGCAAGAGCTACGCCGAGGGCACCGAGCTTTCCGGCGGGCAGTGGCAGAAGCTGGCGCTCGGACGAGCAATGATGCGTGAGCACCCGCTCCTGCTCGTCCTCGACGAGCCGACCAGCGCGCTGGATGCACAGGCCGAGCACGAGCTGTTCGAGCGCTACGCCGAGAACGCCAAGCGGGTGGGCGCCGCCACCGGCGCGATCACACTATTCGTCTCGCACCGCTTCTCGACCGTGCGGATGGCCGATCTGATCCTCGTCGTCGCGGACGGAAAGGTATTGGAGTCGGGCAGCCATGCCGAGCTGATGCGGTTGGGAGGCCTCTACGCCGAGCTGTACGAGCTACAGGCGAGCGCCTACCGCTAGGCCCGAGGCGGCCGTTTCACGGCGCCAGCGGCCGCCCTAACCGCTCGGCGCTTTGCCGGTGCGCATTCGCAGCTCGTACGACCCCTGGCATCCACGCCTCGGCCGCCTCCCCGAGAAGTAAGCTCGTTCAGTCCACTCAGAGAGGTAGATGCACCCTTTCGTCCATAAGGAGATCGAGGAGCTGGGACGAGCGCCGGTCCTGGCCGCTGACGCTCCCCCGCGTGGGCCCTACTCGTTCGCACTCTCGGTGCGCGGCGCGAGCGACCTGTGTAGGCGCTTTCGAAACGGTGAGCTGACCGCTCTGGTCGAGAGCGGAAACTGCCTCGAGGTCGCTCGGGCGTGGCAGCGGCCCAACGGCACGATCACACTGAGCGCGAGCAGCGAGCGCGGCCTGGAGCGGCTTCGCTTCGAGCTCGCGCTCGACGACGACCACTCCGCCTTTCTCCAGCGCTTCGCCGACGATCCTCTTCTCGGGGTGACGGTTCGCGCCCTGCACGGACTGCGACCGATCAGACTCGCCACGGTCGCGCACGCTCTCCTGCGCGCGCTCTGCGGGCAGCTGATCACCGCCAGCGAGGCGCGTAGCATCGAGGCCCGCGTCATCCGAAGAATCTCGCTGCGCGATCCCGTGACCGGTCTCTTTGCTCCGCCGACACAGGAGCGGCTGGCGACGCTCTCTCCGGCCGAGCTGTGCCGGCTCGGCCTAGCGCCGAAACGCGCCGCGGCACTCGTCCGGGTTTGCCGCACGCTCGACCTAGAGCGGCTGCGCGAGCTGCCGTCCAGTTCCGTCTACGGGCGGCTTGCCCGTGAGCGGACAATCGGGCCGTGGTCGATCGGCGTGGTCTTCCTCGAGGGACTTGGTCGCTACGACCACGGGCTCGTCGCCGATCTCGGACTGGTGAAGCTCTACTCAGTGCTCGCCGGACGCTGGGTCGGCGAGGCCGAGACGGGCGAGCTGCTCGCTCGCTACGGAGAGTGGGAAGGCCTCGCCTCCGTCTACTTGCTGTGCGGATCGCGCCGCGGGCTGATTCCGCTCGGTCGGGGCGTGCTCGACGTGGGGACGGCCGCCCGAGCGGTGCCCCGGCGACGAGCCAAGCCACTCGCCTCGCGTGCCGGGCGAGGTATAGACTCCGCGCGATGAGCGTGGACAAGCGGCGTATCGTCGTCATCGGCACGGGCAAGATCGGAGAAGCTCTGATCAAGGGCCTGTGCGCGTCGGGCTGGCGCAAACCAAGCGAGATCATCGCCACCGACATCCACAGCGAGCGCCTGCAGGCGATCAAGGAGCGGTGCGGCGTCGAGACTAGCGAATCGAATCGCGACGCGGTCAAGGACGCGGGTTTGATCGTCGTCGCGGTCAAGCCTCAAGATCTACCGGCGCTGCTGAGTGAGATTGGCGACGAACTCACCGGCGAGCAGACCGTGCTCTCGGTCGCGGCCGCTGTGAAGACCAAGGCGATCGAGAAGCACCTCGCCGAAGGTGTGCCGGTCGTCCGTGCGATGCCCAACACCCCGGCCACCGTGCAGGAAGGCATGGCGGGCATCTGCGCCGGAGCGCACGCCGGCGAAGAGCACATGGCGCTGGCCGAAGACGTACTAGCCCATCTGGGTGCGGTCGTGCGTGTGCACGAGTACGACATGGATGCCGTCACGGCCGTCTCCGGCTCGGGCCCGGCCTACTTCGCGCTGCTCGCCGAGGCGATGATCGAGGCCGGAATCCTGCTCGGTCTCTCCCGCGAGGTCTCCACCCAGCTCGTCGTCCAGACGATGTTCGGAACGGCGAAGCTGCTGCGAGACGAGCACATCCACCCGGTCGAGCTGCGCGAGAACGTGACATCGCCGGGCGGCACGACGATCAGGGCCATCCGTGAGCTCGAGCGCGCCGGTATTCGCGCCGCCTTCTTAAATGCGATTCAGGCGGCAATGGAGCGCTCGCGCGAGCTCGGCGGCGACGACTAGTTGAGCCTCAGTCCGGCCGCCGGTTCGGCGTACGCCGACTCGAGTCACGTCATATAGTGCAGTTCTTATGTCCGCCTCCCCGGACGAGCACGAGACGCTAGACGTCCTGACGATCACCAGGCCCGACCAGCTCAAGGCGCTGGGGCACCCTCTGCGGCTGCGCGTGCTGGAGATGCTGGGCGAGGAGGCCGGGCAGGCGTTCACCAACCGCGAGCTGGCCGGCCGGATCGGTATCGACCCGGGTCACCTTCATTTCCACGTACGCATGCTGCTCAAGGCCGGCCTGATCCGGTTGGCCAAGGAGAACGGCGGCCGGCGCGAGAAGCCGTACCGGGCGGTCGCTCGGAACATCACCGTCGCGCCCGAGCTGCTGTCGGCCAACACAGTCATCAGCGACGTCCACTCGTCACTGCTCGAAGAGGTGCAGCGCGGTCTGGCCAAGTACTCGCAGACGGGGCGCTTTCGGGTTATCACCGACGCTGTGCGTATCGATCCCGAACGCCTCTCCGATCTGATCGATCAGGCTGTGAACCAGGCTCAAGCGGAATCCGACCCCAAGCTTGAGCCGATTGTGCTGACGGCCTTCATGCACCCGCCGGCAACGCACGAGTGAGAAGTGCCCGGGTCGAGCGCCCACCCACCTGACGAGGAATACGACTACACCCAACCCGTCCTGTCGTGATCTGAAGTAGTCGCACGCCGGCTCGTTAAGTCGTTCCTCGCGATGTCTGTCCTCGGGGCCATCCTCGTTCTCAGATTCGGGCCGACGATGGATTGCGAGCACTCCTCCAACGCCCGCCCGACACTGTTCGCGTCAGTGACGGTCATTCCGGCTCTATTCGCGTTCGGTTCCGGGTTGACTCGCGACTGCCCGCGCTGGGTGCCAATCCTTGCAATCTTCGCGCTCGTTCTCGAGGGGGCCTTCGCCTTTTCGCTCGGCAGTGCGCTGAGCGACTAACCTTCGAGAGTTCTCCGGCGGCGTACGACTTGCGGCTAACTGGTTCCGGCACTTCGACGGCCCTGGCGCTGATAGTCCCGCCTCACGGGAGGCGTCAAGATGTCGTCCCCATCCCTCTCGACACTAACCGAATCGCGTTCCGAACGTCTACTTCTCGCTCCACGGCTGCTCTTTCGCTATTCTTTGGCCAGCCGCGCTCTTCATCGGTAGCTCTCTGAGCGTAGGCGCGTCTATTCCTGGTGGTCACGGCGCGGCAACGCATGCCGCCCTCCCATGTCAGAGACGACAGACCAACTTCCGACAACGCTCGATCAAGCCGGCGAAGAAATCGTCGCCAGGGCTCGCCGCGCCGAACCATGGGCGGGCGAGTCGTTCCTGCGCGAAGGTGAGGATCCGGCGAAGGCGATGGCCGCGGGCACGGCTCGCCGGCGCGCGCTGGACGACGCGATCAGCGAGATCGAGGCGGGAAACAGAGAACCGTCACCGGAGTGGAAGGTCCGCTACGCGCTGATGCTCGGACTCGAGCGCGTGCTCTCGGAGAAACCTCCGCACCTGGCTTCAGGCCTGGAGTTGAGACGCCATCAGGTGGACGCGCTCGCCGGCATGCTGACAGAGTTGATCGCCTTCAACCAGCGCCAGGTCGAGGCCGCCTTCGCCAACGGCCACCTTCCCGACGAGACCGAGCTGGAGGAGGAAGAGGAGGAAGAGAACGGCTTCGGCGAGCCGCACCCCGGCGAGGAAGAGGAGCCATCCGAGCTGACGCCCGAGCAGGATCCCGGCGCTGTCAGGCGTTTCCGCTTCCGCCATCCGACCGCCTCGGGCAAGACGATCGCGGCGGCCGGCTTCGTCGAGGCGGCGCGAACAGTTGGTGTGCTCATTCTCACCCACCGGCGCCTGCTCGTGAGCCAGTTCCGCCACGATCTCACTGAGACCGGCTACGCCAAGCGCTTCTCGGATGTGATCCTGCGCGGGCACCGCGTTCGCAAACCGAACCCGATCACTATCCAGACATATGCCTGGTTCGCCCGCCACCACGCCGAGGTCGAGCCGACCGCCTATCAGCTGGTGATCTGCGACGAGGCGCACACCGCGCTGGGCGAGAAGACGAGCGCGGCCATTCGCGCTTTCCCGGACCCGGTCTTCATCGGCATGACCGCCACCGAGCAACTCATCGCCAAGCAGGTGTCGGATGTCTTTCCCGCCTCGGTGGACGATCTACCCTTGCAGGACGCTGCTCGCCGCGGCCTGATCGCGCCGCTTCGTTGCCTGCGCGTTCCGCCCGTGGCGGCGATTCACTCCGTTCCGATCGTCGGCGGCGACTTCGACGAGCGGGCCCTGGCGCAGGTCCTCGACCACACGGCGCTGAATCAGGCGGCCGCGAGTCTCTACCGCGATCGCTTCGACGACACGCCCGGCATCGTCTACGCCGCGGGGGTCGATCACGCCTACAACCTGGCCCAGGAGTTTCGGGCTGCTGGTCTCAAGGCCGAGGCCGTCAGCGGTCGCACGCCGCCGGTGAAGCTGGCCGAGACGCTGGCCGCCTACGAGCGCGGCGAGATCAACGTGCTCATCAACGCTCAGCTTCTGGCCGAGGGTTGGAACTCGCCTCGTGCCACGATCTGCATGCACCTGGCTCCGACGGCTTCCCGGCGCGTCTACCAGCAGAGAATCGGCCGCATCATGCGTACGCATCCGCGCAAGGAGGCCGGCGTCGTCGTCGACTTTGTTCCCAAATCCTCTACGCACAGCGAAAAGGTGATATCGCTCCACTCCCTGCTAGGCGCGGACTTCTACCGCGAAGGAGCCCGCGTGACTCCGGCGCCCAGGCGGCGAATGCAGCGCCGGGCGCGCCGCCGCCTCGCTCCGGCGCCCTGGCTGGTTCCGGTGACGCCAGACGTGAAGCGGCGTCTGGCGGTGATCGCGCGCGAGTGGCAGCGGATCGATCCGAAGTACCTCGACACCGACGAACAGCGCTTCTGGGCGATGATCGCCGGGCGCAGTATTCGCTTCGAGGAGCGAGCAGAGTTCGTGCGCAAGCTGATCGAAGGCAATACCAGCAAGGTGGCACTCGAACAGTTTCTCTTCACCTGCGCCGCCGAGAACCCGAATCGCCGTCTCCGTTTGATGGCGCTCGTCGATCGAGTCGCCACGCCGGTGGAACGGGCCGACTACGACGATCTGGTCACGCTCGTCACTCAGGCCCCCACCTGGGAGAAGGAGCGATTACAGGGAATCCGCGTGCTTCTACGGGCTCTCGCCGAGGGCAAGGCGGTCGCGCCCGAGCAGATTCTCGTTCGCTGGCTCTGGCGGTTGGCGCGGGCAAGCCGCAAGGCTCAGGATCGTAAGGCCAGCGCCGACTTCGCCGATGCCAAGCGCCTGCTCGGTGCCGTGGCCAACTCGCGTGGACGACGCCACGAAGAGAACGTCGCCCGGCTGGTCAACGTGGCTCGCGAACAGCCGCTGCATGTGGGAGCGGCCTTGCTTGCCTCGGCCGAAGGCTATACGCCGCGGGCAACTCAACTGATCGAAGCGGCGCGTGAGCGACTGGCCGGCTGCGATGCGATCGCGGCGGCGCTGGCGGAGAATTTACCGGCACCCAAGCTCCAGTCGTCACGTCGAAGGCGACGGAGAAAGCGGCGGACGGCAACGGCTCAGCAGAGCAAGGGCGATAACGCGAAAGCGAAGGCGACCAAGACGGACGGCCCGGATGCGCCGCTGCGGCAGGGTGCGCCGGCCGGCCCCGGCGAGAGCCAGCCGAAGGGCATCTCGGCCGTCAAGGCGGCGGCGGACGGCGGGCCGGAAAAATCGAGCGTGACTCCGCTTCCGGGAAGCGGCTCGTAGCTATCGAAGGGGCTCCTTCGGACTCGCCGATGCGCCGGCAGCGTTAGCCGGCGAAAGAACCGGAGTCGTCGTCGTTGTTCTCGCGATCGCGCAAGAACTTGGCCAGCTCTGCGGCCAACGACTCGCCACTCGGAATATCCGGCTCGTATCCCTCGGGCGACTCGCCTGAGTCGCTCTGGCGCTCGAGCGCTTCGATGTAAGACGTCGTCTCCTCGTCGCCCGCCACGGCCTCGCTGACGCTCTCGGTGTAGCTGTCCACGGCCTGCTCGAGCTCCTCCAGGTCGAGCTCCGTCCCCAGGAGCTGGTCGACACGCTCGCAAAGCGCGAGGGCCGCTCGCGGGCTGGGGGTGAGCGACACGTAATGCGGTACCGCCGCCCAGAAGCTGACGGTCTTCATCGCCGCTCGTCGGCAAGCATCCTGAATCACGCCCACGATTCCCGTTGGCCCCTCGTATCGAGAGGCATCAACATCGAGCTGATCGATCGAGTCGCTATCGTCTCCGCTCGCGGTGATAGGGGCCGGACGAGTATGAGGCACGTCGGCGAGAAGCGAGCCCAGAGTGATTACTCGCTCCACGCCGAGATCGCGCGCAAGTCCCACGACTAGCTCCGTGAAGGACCGCCAGCGCAGGTTCGGCTCGACACCGATGAGCAGAACGATGTCGTGGTCCCAACCATCGGGGCGAGCGTGGAAGAAGGCGTTCTCCGGCCAGGTGAGCTCGCGAGACTCACCGTCGATGAGCGAGACCTGCGGGCGGGTGGCCTGGAAATCGAAGAACTCCTCCGGATCGATCTCGGCGAAGCGAGTGGCGTTCCAAAGACGGGCCAAGTATCCCGCGGCAAGGGTTGCACCCTGGCCGCCGTCGTTCCAGCCCTGAAAGGCGATGATGAGAACCGGATGCTTGAGCTTTGGTCGAGAGACGATCTTGAGCGCAGTCATCTAAACAGTGTAGGTGGCCGCTGCGTTGACCGACGGCCGAAGTGTGCACAGGCGTGTGTTGACTCGCGCGGTCTGATTCGCTCAGCCCTCGAATATCGAGAGGAACGCCCGGCTGGTCATGCGAGTACGTCGGCACGACGAATGGATCCACGCAGAGCGGAGTGGCACCTACTGCAGCCGCGACGACAAGGGGCGTGCCGCCAGTGCCCTCACGCCCCCGAGGCCATCACGGCTGCTAGTAGTGCATACGCCCGCCGCCCGAACCCTTGACGACTATGGATGAGCTGTTGCTCGTCGTAGTCACAACGGTAACGGTCGCCTTCGCAGGCCTGGGCTTGTGCCTTGCTGCGGCCCCCGGACCTGCGAGGATTGTCGCAGCGAACACCGCGCAAAGCGCGAGTAGTAGCAGGAGTTTGGCCATTCTTCCCTCCTTCCTCTCAGAATCGAAGGTCTTGCATCAACTCGGCGGCATGTCGGTACAGGTGCGCCGCTTCTTCCGTGGTTCCGCGTACGCGGGCTAGGTCGCCCAGCGCCACATAGGTGCGAGACAGGTTGCTCGTGGCACGCACACTCTCGAACAGTCCCTTGACCTCTTCCAGCGCGTCTGAGGCCTCGTCGAGGCGGTTCTGTGCGAGTAGTGCCTTACCCAGCACGAGGCGAGCCTCACCGACCTGTTCGGGGTCGACAGCCTCGTCTCCGATCAACTCGATCGCGTACCGGGCCTGTTCCTCGGCCTTGGCCGGGTCGCCCGTCTCGAGATAGAGGCTGGCAATCGACGAGATAGCGCCACCACTCCACTCGTTGGCTCCGGCATCGAGGAAAATCTTGTACGCGCGCTTGAAGCTCGCGAGGGCGTCGTCGTTCTTGCCGAGCAGGGCATGGCAGAAGCCGAGGTTGTTCAACACCTTCCCGAGCTGGAACTGATCCTCGGCTTCCTCGTACTTCGCTCGCGCCTTCTCGGCGTATGTGCGAGCCAAGACGAAGCGGCCTTCACGCTCGGCGACGAGCGAAGCCTGCATGTAGGAGTAGCCGATGACGCGAGGGTCACCGAGCTGCTCGGAAAGCTCGACCGCGCGCTCGGCGTCTTCGCGCGCCGCTTCGATGTCGCCGACGCGTTGGTAGCAAACAGAGCGATAACCGAGAACTTGCGCGCGCGTCGAGTCGGCGGCCAGAGGCAGTTGCTCGAGCAGCTTGTGCGCTTCGGTCAGAAGTGAGATTGCAACGTGCGTGCTGCCGAGCTTCGTGCGTGCAACACCCAGCTTGAACAAAGCCTCTGCGCGAATGACGTCGTCTAGTTGCTCCTGGTCGACGACCTCGCGAGCCTTGGTCAGCGCCTCCAGCCCTTCGCGAACTTGACCCTCCTCCATTAGCGCCCAGCCCTCACCGAGCAGCCGTCGAGCAGAGAGATCGGCCGACCCCGACGCCGCTACGGCGGTCTTGGCGTCGGCGAAGACCTCGAGCGCGCTCTCGAACTCGCGCGCCTGCGCGTGTGCCTCGGCTCGCGCGAGCATCGCCTCGACCCGAGCACGGTCCTCGGTCGAGACTCCGTGGGAGAGGTAGCCGGGATCGATGCTGAGACGGGAGGCTAGGTAATCGACCGTGTCCGGCGTGGGCCGGGTTTTCCCGAGCTCGATCTGGCTGATGTACTCCTTGGAGAAACGCGCACCCGCGAGATCCGTCTGCGTCAATCCAAGCGCGACACGCCGCTGGCGCACTCGCTCGCCAAGCCCGATCTTCGGTCGTTGGCGTTCGGTTGCCGAGACGGCATGGGTGTCGGCGTGGGACTGCGGCATTGCTACCCCCCTGATACTCGTCGTCTTCCCATTTGGCTGCAATCACCTGTTTGGGTATTACCTATTCACCTCAGCGGAGAATATCCCGGCTCGACCCGTAGCAGAGAGTGGCCTGTGTCTTTGGCCGTCTATCAAGGCGGCTTTATGCGGCCTCTTTATGCTGCTCTTTATGCCGCTTTTGGGGTGCGAAGATCACTTGACTGAGCTACTTGACTCGGCTCATGAGCGGTCATATAGTGAGTCCACGCCGACCAAATCAGACGCCAGATGCGGTCGGATGGGAAGAGAGGCCAGCGACGATAGCTCCGAAGTCGTGGCTGGGCCGCAGAGCCACAGCTCTCGGTTCGTCGCCAAGGCCTATCTTCTGGGAGTGCCCCCTGGAGCCGCAGCCGGGGGTCTCCCCAAAACGGATTGAGCCCCGGGTGCCGCAGCCGGGGCTTTTTCCTTTGTTAGGCACCTAACGAAGCGAAGCGCTCCGCCACTTGGCCGCGCTCGGCGTCGCGGTCTGGCATCGCATCCACCGATCCCACCCAATCGGCGGGCCTTCATTCCGGTTAATGCCCGTTCGGCGCTTCGCGGAGGGTGCGTTACCTCCAGAGGCGACAGCTCGTCTGAAAGCGCTCAGGCCGCGCGGGCGGTGATCGTTGAGGCCCCCGATACCGGCTCCTCGTCGGGACCGGGTGGGCGAGGGCGAATGATCAGCGCGGCGAAGATCGCCGCGCTGAGCGCGATCGCCGCAGCAACGTGCAGCGCGCTCGAAAAGCCGTGCATGAAGGCGAGCGACGGTGATTGACCGGAACTCCGGGCGGAACGGACGCCGGTCGTGAAGATCGCCCCGAGAAGCGCAATGCCGAGCGAGCCGCCGACCTGTCGATAGCTGTTGAGCACGGCCGAGCCGACACCGGCCTTCGCCGCCGGTACAGCGCTCATCGCCGCCGCGGTCGTCGGTGACATGGCGGTTGCCATTCCGACGCCGCCCATGACCATCGGCACGACCACGCTCGCATACCCCGAGTTGACGCTCAGGCGCGAGTACAGGAAGAGAGAGAGCGCGATCAGCGTCATGCCGCCGGCCATCAGCCAGCGCGATCCGATTCGATCCGAGGTACGACCGGCGATCGGCGCGATCAACATGATCAGGATCGTCATCGGCAAGAAGCTGGCGCCGGCTCGCGTGGGCGAATAATGAAGAACGTTCTGGAGATACAGCGAGACGAAGAAGAGAACTCCGAACATGGCCATGGTGACGAGCAGAACGACGACGTTGGCGCCAACGAAGTTCCGTGCCCGGAACAGCGTCAGCTCGAGCATGGGCAGCCGTTGGTGCAGCTCGAGCAGGATGAAAACGGTGAAGGCGATCGCGCTGACGGCGAAGAGCGTGTAGATCAAGGGCGAGCTCCAGCCGTAGGTGTCCGATTCGATCAGGGCGAAGGTGAGCGTGAACAGCGCGACGCCCGAGGCGAGCAAGCCGGAGATGTCGAGGCGCCGCTCGCGCGAGCTGTCGCGCGTCTCGACGACGGCGATGCGGGAGAAGAGAATCGCGAGAACGCCGACCGGGACGTTGACGAAGAAGATCCAGTGCCAGCTCAGCTGCTCGGTGAGCACACCGCCGAGGAGAGGACCGATGCCGAGCGCCGTCGCCGCGGTTCCGGCCCAGATCCCGATCGCCGTTCCGCGCTGCCTGGGTGGGAAGGTGGCCGTGACGATCGAAAGGGTGGCCGGGTTCATGATCGCTGCGCCGCCACCCTGAATCGCACGAAAGGCGATCAACATGTGCGCGCTGGTCGACAGTCCACAGCCCAGCGAGGCGAGAGTGAAGATCGCCAAGCCGATGTTGAAGACGCGGCGCCGGCCGAACATGTCGGCGAGCTTTCCGCCGGTGATTATCAGGCTTGCAAAGGAAAGCGTGTAGGCCGCCACGATCCACTGCAACTCCGTCACCTTGATCTGGAGATCTCTCTCCATCGTGGGTAGGGCGACGTTCACGATCGTGTTGTCGAGCATGATCATGAAAAGCCCGATCGACACCGCGCCGAGCGTCCACCACTTACGGTTCTGGTCGTTGATCAAGCCTGCGAGCATCGCCTGTCTGACAAGCAGATACCCGCGGAAGGGCGACCGGAATCGCGCTCGAGAAAGCGGCTGGGCAGTCCGCCTGTTCGATCGGGCTAGGCGGGCTCACTTACCGGCTTCAGTTCTTCGGCGTGCTCGTGGTGGCGTTTGCGCACGAGCGTTACGCCGACGGCCACGGCGCCAAGCGCGATCGCGGCCGATACGAGCAGAGCGCTGTGCAACCCGTGTACGAAGGCCTCCTGCGCGATCGCCTGCTTCTGTTGAACGGTCGGCGCGGGAAGATGTACTCCCAGCGCCGCGGCTTTCTCCACCTTGGCGTGGTAGGCAGCTTGGGCCTTGCCGGCGAAGGACGAGCTTCCCGAAGCCATGACCGCACCGAGCAGCGCGATACCGAGTGAACCGCCGACCTGGCGGAAGCTGTTGAGCACGCCCGATCCCACCCCCGCCTTGTCTACTGGAACGGTCGCCATCGCCGCGGCCGTCGTCGGCGACATCGCCAGCGGCATTCCGATCCCCCCGACGATCATCGCCGGCAGGAGCTCGGGGTAGGTCGTGTGCAGGCCGACTCGCGAGAAGAGATAGAGCGATACGGCTACCAGCGCCATTCCCGTCGCGATCAGCCAGCGTGAACCGATGCGATCGGAGTAGCGCCCGGCGAACGGCGCCACGAGGATAACGAGGACGGTCATCGGCAGGAAGCTGGCCCCCGCCCGGGTCGGCGAGTAGCCGATGATGTTCTGGACGTAGAGCGACATGAAGAAGAAGACGCCGAACATCGCCAGCGAGACGAGCAACGCGACCAGCGACGAGCCGACGAAGTTCCCGATCCTGAACAGAGACAGCTCGAGCATCGGCAGCCGCTGGTGTAACTCGAGCAGTACGAACACGATCATCAACAGGCCTGCGATGACGAACAGGGAAACGATCAGCGGCGACGACCAGCCCTTGTCGTTCCCTTCGATCAGCGCATAGGTCAGCGCGAACAGAGAGAAGCCGGAGCTGAGCAGCCCCGGGAAGTCAAGACCCTGCTCGTGTGAGGTGTCGCGCGACTCGGGGATGACGATGCGCGAGACGACGACGGCTGCTACTCCCACAGGCACGTTCACGAAGAAGATCCAGTGCCAGCTCAGCTGTTGGGTCAGAACGCCGCCGAGCAGCGGACCGATTGCGAGCGCCATTCCGGCTGTTCCGGCCCAGACGCCGATCGCGGTTCCGCGCTGGCGCGGCGGGAAGACGGCCGTCACGATCGACAGCGTCGAGGGAATCATGATCGCCGCTCCCACTCCCTGAACGGCGCGCGCTCCGATCAGCACGTGAATGTTGCCGGCGCTACCGCAAGCGAACGACGAGATCGTGAAGACGGCCAGACCGACGTTGAACATCAGCCGGCGACCGAGCAGATCGGCGAGCTTGCCGCCGATGAGAATGAAGGCCGCGAAGGTGAGCGTGTATGCGGTGACTATCCACTCCAGCTCGGAGATGCCGATCTCGAGGTCGCGCCGGATCGTCGGCAGGGCGACGGTGACGATGGTGTTGTCGAGCATGATCATGAACAGCCCGAAAGAGACCGCCCCAAGCGTCCACCACCTACGGTTCAGCTCGTTAACGATTCGCATTCCATCCCCTCTCGATCGGCCAGGTCGTCGCTGGTCGCGCTCGCGCCGGAAGCTCTCAGCGAAAAACGAGCCCGCCCGACCAGCTCGACGGCGAGCACCGGAAATCGAGAGGGTAGCCGAACGGGTGGTTGTGCCCTTGCTCTATCGGGCT
>Ga0315542_1001722_pt1 | contig 13597 bp, 11 predicted proteins | sample SalMarSW160120MG_FD_202541 | JGI IMG/M metagenome (GOLD analysis project Ga0315542, IMG submission 202541) | Salt marsh sediment microbial communities from the Plum Island Ecosystem LTER, Massachusetts, United States - Salt Marsh Sediment SW1601-20 ...
TCAGCACCGCGTTCTCGACCAACGCGGTGTCCATCTGCCACGCCTGCGGTCTCGGCGCCGTGCGCCGCATCGAGCGGTCACGCCGCTACCGTCTTCGCACCGGCGAGCCCCTCTCGGCCGAGGCGCGGGCCGCCTTCGTGGCCGCGGCGTGCGATCGCATGACCGAGTGCTCCTACCCCGAGCCCCTCACGAGCTTCGCCACCGGCCGGCGGCCCGAACCGGTCCACGAAGTGCCGCTCCTCACCGAGGGCCGCACCGCCCTGGAAAGGATCAACCGCGGGCTCGGCCTCGCCTTCGACGACCGCGACCTGGACTACTACACCGCCCTCTTCTGTGACCACCTCGGTCGCAATCCCACCGACGTCGAGTGCTTCGACATCGCCCAGTCCAACAGCGAGCACTCCCGGCACTGGTTCTTCAAGGGCCGCCTCGTCATCGACGGCGAGGAGCAGGTGGGGTCGCTCCTGGACCTGGTCCGCGAGCCGCTGGCCGCACGGCCCGGAAACAGCGTCATCGCCTTCGCCGACAACTCGAGCGCGATCAAAGGCTTCTCTACGTCGAGCGTGCTACCCAGCAAGCCGGGAGTGCCGTCGCCGATGACGCCCACCCCCTGGGACGCACACCTCATCTTCACCGCCGAGACCCACAACTTCCCCTCGGGTGTCGCACCCTTCCCGGGCGCCGAGACGGGTACGGGCGGCCGTATCCGGGACGTCCAGGCCGCCGGCCGCGGCTCCCAGGTGGTGGCCGGCACCGCCGCGTACTGTGTCGGCAACCTGCAGATCCCCGGCTACGAGCTGCCCTGGGAGGATCCCGCCCTCACCTGCCCCGGCAACCTGTCCCCTCCCCTGGCCATCGAGATCGAGGCCTCCAACGGCGCGTCCGACTATGGCAACAAGTTCGGTGAACCCGTGATCTCGGGCTTCACCCGCTCCTTCGGGCTGCGCCTGCCGGGAGGGGAGCGCCGGGAGTGGCTCAAGCCCATCATGTTCTCGGGCGGCATCGGCCAGATCGACGCCCGACACACCGCCAAGCACGCCCCCGAGCCCGAGATGCTGGTGGTCAAGATCGGCGGTCCCGCGTACCGCATCGGCATGGGGGGCGGCGCCGCCTCGAGCATGGTCCAGGGCGAGAACGTGTCCGAGCTGGACTTCAACGCCGTGCAGCGGGGCGACGCCGAGATGGAGCAGAAGCTCAACCGCGTGGTTCGGGCCTGCTCGGAGCTCGGCGACCACAATCCCATCGTCAGCATCCACGACCAGGGAGCAGGCGGCAACTGCAACGTGCTCAAGGAGATCGTCGAACCGGCGGGGGCCAGGGTCGAGGTCCGGGACATCCCCCTGGGCGACGAGACCCTGTCCGTGCTGGAGATCTGGGGCGCCGAGTACCAGGAGAACAACGCGCTCCTCCTCCGTTCCGCCGACCTGGAGGCTTTCCGCGCCCTGTGCGCCCGCGAGCGCCTGCCCATGGCGGTGGTGGGGCGGGTCACCGGTGATGGCCGGATCGTGCTCCACGATGCGGACGACGGCTCCACGCCGGTCAACCTGGCCCTGGCCGACGTGCTCGGCGAGCTTCCCCCCAAGACCTTCGAGCTGCGCCGCACCCATCCCGTGCGGGAGCCGCTGCGCCTGCCCGCGGACCTGGACGTCCGGGGGGCGCTGGAGCGCGTGCTGCGCCTCCTCGCGGTGGGCTCCAAGCGCTTTCTCACCACCAAGGTGGACCGCAGCGTCACCGGCCTGGTCGCCCAGCAACAGTGTGCCGGCCCGCTGCAGCTGACCGTCGCCGACGTGGCGGTCATCGCCCAGAGTCACCTCGCCCGCACCGGCGGCGCCACCGCCATCGGCGAGCAGCCCATCAAGGGGCTCATCGACCCGGCCGCCATGGCCCGCATGAGCGTCGGCGAGGCCCTCACCAACCTGGTGTGGGCCCGGATCACGGCCCTCGAGGACGTGCGCTGCTCGGCCAACTGGATGTGGGCCGCCAAGCTGGAGGGCGAGGGTGCGGCCATGTGGGACGCCGCCCAGGCCATGCGCGACGTCATGCTGGAGCTCGGCATCGCCGTGGACGGCGGCAAGGACTCCGTGTCCATGGCGGCCCTCGCCCCGGACGGCGAGACCGTGAAGGCGCCCGGCGCCCTCGTCATCTCCGCCTACGCGGGATGCCCTGACATCACCTCCACCGTCACCCCCGACCTGGAGCTGCCGGGCGCCGGCAGGCTCCTCTTCGTGGACCTGGCCGACGGTCGCCGCCGGCTCGGGGGCTCGGCCCTCGCCCAGGTCCTCGGCCAGGTGGGGGACGAGGTGCCCGATCTGGAGGACCCGGCGCTTCTGGCCCGCGCCTTCGCCGCCGTCCAGGAGCTCCTCGCCGCTGGCCTCCTCGCCGCGGGCCACGACCGCTCCGACGGCGGTCTGATCACGACTCTGCTGGAGATGGCCATCGCCGGCAACTGCGGCATCTCGGTGCACCTCCCGGGGGAGCCGGGAGAGCGCTCCGCCATGGCGACGCTGTTCGCCGAGGAGCTGGGCCTCGTCCTGGAGGTCGCGGACGAGGACCTCCAGGAGGTGCTGGCCGTCTTCGCGGGCGCCGAGGTACCCTGCGTCGAGATCGGGCGCACCGTGGCCGCACCCCGGATCGAGGTGCGGGTGGGAGAGGCGACGGTCCTCGCCGACGACATGCGCGCCCTGCGCGACCTGTGGGAGGCGACGTCCTTCCAGCTCGATCGGCTGCAGGCGGACCCCGGCTGCGTCGCCCAGGAGGAGGCGGGGCTGGCCACGCGCACGGCGCCTCCGTACCGGCTCGCGTTCGAGCCCCGGGCCACCGCGCCGGCCATCCTCGAGCAGCGGGACAAGGTGCCCGTCGCGGTCCTGCGCGAGGAAGGTTCCAACGGCGACCGCGAGATGGTCTCGGCGCTGTGGTTGGCCGGCCTGGAGCCCTGGGACGTGACCATGACCGACATCCTGGCCGGAGCGGTGGAGCTCGAGCGCTTCCGCGGGGTCGTGGCGGTCGGGGGTTTCAGCTACGCCGACGTCCTGGACGCCGCCAAGGGCTGGGCGGGCGCGATCCGGCACAACCCCTCCGTGCGCCGACAGTTCGAGGATTTCTATGAGCGCCCGGACACCTTCAGCCTGGGCATCTGCAACGGCTGCCAGCTCCTCGCCCTCCTGGGCTGGGTACCCTGGCGGGGGCTGACGGACGCGGAGCAGCCGCGCTTCATCGCCAACGCCTCCGGCCGCTTCGAGTCCCGCTTCGCCACCGTCGCCATCGCGGACAGCCCCGCGGTCCTGCTGGAAGGCATGGCCGGTTCCACCCTCGGCATCTGGGTGGCCCACGGCGAGGGCCGGGCCCACTTTCCCGACCACGCCCACCTGGAGCGGGTGCTGTCGGAGGACCTGGCGCCGGTGCGCTTCGTCGACGACGCCGGTCGGCCCACCGAGAGCTATCCCGCGAACCCCAACGGCTCCCCCGCGGGCATCGCCGGCCTCACCACCCCCGACGGCCGCCATCTGGCGCTCATGCCCCACCCCGAGCGCTGCGTCCTGCCCTGGCAGTGGCCGTGGATGCCGCGCCGGTGGCGGCGCGAGCTGACCGCCTCGCCGTGGCTGCGCCTGTTCCAGAACGCCCGCCGGTGGTGCGAGCGAACCGTCTAACGCCCCGGAACCGTCGGAGGGCGCGGGGGGCGAGGCGTTGTCAGCGGCGGCGCGCGGGCTCCGGCGGCGCCTGAGGACGGAAGCTCACCCGGCCCTGCTCCAGGGTGAGGCCGAGCATGCTGCCCCGGGGAACGACCTCCACCGGCGGACTGCCGTTCACCACCGCCCCGACCGATGCCCGCGCGAGATCGGGCAGGTTGTTGTGCTCCGACAAATGGAGCCCAACCACCGCCTGCAGGGCCCGTGACCGGACCTGCTCCACCGCCTCCGAGGCCTGGTGGTTGCCCAGGTGTCCCAGGCGTGATGCGATGCGCTGCTTGAGGGACCAGGGATAGGGGCCGTGGCGGAGCATGTCGGCGTCATGGTTCGTCTCGATCAGGAGCACGTCACATCCGGCCAGCCGCTGGGCCAGCAGGGCGGTGAAGATCCCGGTGTCGGTGCACAGGGCCACGCGAGCCGTGCCGTCGTCGATGAGCAGCGCCACCGGCTCGCGGGCGTCGTGGCTGGTGGCCACCGGCAGCACCTGCAGCCCACCCACTCGCTGCACCCGTCCCGACACCAGCTCGCCGCCGCGGGAGGCACGCACCGCCAGCGCCGACCATGTCCCCGCCGTGGCCCACACAGGGACGGGATGGCGCTTGAGCAGCACCTCCAGTCCGCGCACATGGTCGGAGTGCTCGTGGGTCAGCAGAACCCCGGAGATCTTCGACGGCGAGCGCCCGAAGGCCTCCAGCCGGCGTCGCACCTGGAGGGCGGAGACGCCGGCGTCCACCAGCAGGGAGGTGCCGCCGCTGGACACCAGGGTGGCGTTGCCGTTGGATCCCGAGGCGAGGACGAGGACCTCCACCCTATCTCCCGGTGGACCCGAAGCCGCCCGAGCCGCGGGCGGTGGCGCTGGGGCTGGACGTCTCCCGGAACTCGGCCCGGCGCACCGGTGCCACCACGAGCTGGGCGATGCGGTCGCCCCGCTCGATGGTCACCGGCTCCCCCCCCAGGTTGACGAGGAGGACCTTGACCTCGCCCCGGTAGTCCGCGTCGATGGTGCCCGGGGCGTTGAGGAGGGTGATGCCCCAGCGTGCGGCGAGACCCGAACGGGGCCTGACCTGCCCCTCGAAGCCCTCCGGAATCTCGAGAATGAGGCCGGTGGGCACCGCCGAACGCTGTCCCGGCTCGAGCACCAGGGGCGCCTGGACGGCGGCCCGCAGGTCGGCCCCCGCCGCGTCCGGCGAGGCGTAGGCGGGCAGGGCCATCTCCGCCCCGTGGGGGAGCCGAGTGACCCCGACCCGGACCATCACGCCACCCGCACCGAGAGGCCCTCGGGCCCGCACACCGCCATCGCCATCCGATCCCCCCGCAGGAGGCGCCGTGCGAGGTCCCGGACCTCCCGCGTGGTCACGCCCTCGAGCTCCGCCGCCGTGGCCTCGGGATCGAAGCGCCGCCCACGCTCCAGGAGCTCGGCCACGTCCATGGCGCAGACCGCGGCCGGCGACTCGGCGTCGATGACGAGGCCGCGGATCAGCCCCTCCTTGGCCACCTCGACCTCGCCGTCGCAAAGGTCGGTTCCCACCTTCGCCAGCTCCTCCCCCACCAGTCGCCGCACGTCGGCGAACACCTCCGGCGCGCAGGCCCAGCCGATCTCGAAGAGCCCGCCTCCGAGACGCAGGACGGGCGACGACCAGATGTCGTAGGTGAGCCCTTCCTCCTCCCGCAGCCGCTGGAAGAGGCGGGACGAGGCGCCGACCCCGATGAGGCGGTTGAGGACGGTCAGTGCGATCGCCCCGGGGTCGCCGGCGGCGAAGGCGGGGAAGGCCAACCGCGCGTGCACCTGATCCACTCCGCCACGTCCGACGACATCGTGCCGGCCCACCCAGCCGAGGGGGGGCAGCGACGGCACCCTCGGGGGGAGGTCCAGGGGCAGCCCGTCCAGCCGCGCGGTGATCCGCTCCACCGCGAGGTCGCCGACCACCGCCGCCAGGACCCGGCCCGGCCGGACGAGCGCGGCGTGGTGCCGCCGCAGCACCTCGGGCGTCAGGTTGGCCAGGCTCTCGGCGGTCCCGATCACCGGCCGGGCCTGGGGGTGATCGCCCCAGGCCGCCGCCAGAATGGCGTCCTCCACCTGCTCCTGGGGGTCGTCGCGGACCAGCTCCAGCTCGGCCCTCGCGACCCGCAGCTCCAGCTCCACGTCGTCGGGGTCGAAGGTGGGCTCGCGCACGGCGTCCACCAGCAGCGACATCGCCTCCTCGAAGGCATCCACGGTGGTCTGGATGCTGACGCCCATGAGCTCATGGCTCGTCCAGGCATCCACGTCACCGCCCAGGCGGTCGACGAGCATCGCCAGCTGGCGACGGTCGCGGCTGCCGCAACGGCGCAGGGTGAGGTGCTCGACGAGGTGGGTGGCGCCCGCGATGGCCGCCGGCTCGTGGGCCGAGCCGCTCATGACCCACAGCCCGCAGATCACCGTCCTGCGTCCGGGAGTGGGGTGCACCAAGAGTGCCGGGGGATGGCGGTGGGATCTGCTCAACGTCGGGGCGGAGTGTACTACAGCGGTGCGAGCCTCACTCCGGGAGCGTCAGGGCAGGCACCAGGGCACCCCGTCGACGCACATCGCGACCTCGGAGCCGGTGCCAGGCACCCCGTCTTGATTCGATAAAACGCAGATCGCTTCATTCGAATGCCGCCTGGCGCCGTCCCTGCTCATCCCCCCGGTGTCGGCGTCGTCTCCGGCAGGGGCGGGACGCCGAAGGGGAGGTCGTCACGGGGGTCGTGGGGCGGGGTGGGCTGAGCCGGGGGTTGGCCCTGCGCCCCGCCGGCCTGCTGGTCCTGGTAGGTGAACTTCCACTCCTTGTAGTTGGTGTGCCCCTCGTACACCTTGATGCTCTGCTTGTCCTTCTTGGAGTAGACGCCGATGATCGGCCCGATCTTCTCGCCGCTGGCGGTGCCGAAGCCGCCCGGCTCGCCGCTGCCCCCGGTGCCTCCCGTCGCCGGCTGCGGCGTGGGAGTGGCCTGACTCCCGGTCCGGCCCCCAGCCAGCCGCCGTCCTCCCTGGCCGAGGAACACCAGCCCCCAGTCGTAGGAGTCGGTCATGGGGTCCTTCCACTTCTTGCGCAGGACCCGTGGCTTGGCCTCCCAGAGCTCCTTCAGCCGCATGGGGTAGCGCCCGTACTTGAGGCGAAAGAGGCGGATGCCCTCGGCGTACTGCCGGCCGCGGAAGATGAGCTCGGCCTCCTTCTCCCGCTGCTGCGAGAAGGAGGCGTCCTGGACGGCGACGGTCATCATGATCGCCATGACAGCGAGGGTCATCACCAGCACGGCCAGGGTGAACCCGGACTCCCGACCATCGCCACGTCGGCGGCGGGTCTCGGACAGCTCGTCCCTCGCGAAGTCCCCTGGAGAGCTCATGGAACGCCTCTCACGCGCACCCGTGGGCCGCCCCCCTGCGTCCACCGTCCACGATTCACCGTTCAGCCCATCACCAGTCCGAGTACAGCGAGCCGTCCAGGGAGACGCCCTCGGCGCCGGACTTGACGTCGATGATGCCGGTGTTGCCCCCGAGGTCCTCCTCGACGGGCTGCAGCTCGTCCGTGTCGCTGGGGGTGGCGGAGATCTCGATCCAGGTGTCCGAGGACCGCGTCATGGGGTCCACGGGCACGAACCGGAGGTAGCCGGCATCGGCGAGGGTCTGCAGCGACTCCGGGAAGTGACCACGATCGGCGAGGTACTGGTCGATCGTCGACCGGATCTGGTACAGGTCCGCCTTCAGCACCGCCTCTCGGGCGCGGACGGGCGCGTTCTTCATGGCCGGGAGCGCCACCGTGGCCAGGATGCCGATGATCGCGATGACCACGATCAGCTCGATCAACGTGAACCCGGCGTCGGCTCCCTCGCGGGGGCTCCGCGCCGACGCCCTCCCATCACCCACACCCCGCACCTCACCGGGCTCCTCGGGCCCGGTGCGACGGGGCGACGCGACGGTCGGTGCGGCGCGGTGCTCGGCCTGTGCTGTAAATCTCATCGCTACCAGTCCTTGTACTCTGTTCCGTCGAGAGCGGTTCCCTCGGAGAGGGAGTACACGTCGTACACGTTCTGCCCTCCCCATGAGGTGGAGTCGGGCTCGTCCTGGTAGGAGCGCAGCCCCCACTCCGCCTCCCCGGTCATGGGATCGCGCGGGATCCGCCGCAGGAACTTGCGCTTGGTCTCCTGGCCCACCAGCGCGACGCCCTCCACCAGCACCTCCAGGCTCTCCGGGTAGCCCTCTCCGCCCATCTTGATGGGAATCTGGCCCTGATCGGAGAGCCGCTTGTACTCGTCGATGGCGGTCCGCATCTGGCGCAGGGCCAGCCGCAGCTCGTTCTCCTTGTGCCGCTTCACCGTGAACTTGGCCACCGGCAGGACCATGGTGGAGAGCAGGGCCAGCAGCGCCGCCACCATGACCAGCTCGGCCAGGGTGAACCCGCGCTCCGTGGTGCGAAGGCGCATCACGTCACTGCTCCCGAGCCACCGACGGCGGTGACACGAACAAGGCCCCGTCCGAGGTCGCCACCGGCAGTTGCGTGCCGTCGTCGAGGGTGGCGTGGCCGGAGGTGAACACCAGCGGCACCGGACCGGCGGCGAGGGCCCGCACTTTGAAAGCCGCCACCGCATGGGCCGTCTGCCGTCCCTGGGGGACGTCGAGGCCGAGCTCCACCCAACCCTCCCGGTCGTCGATGGCGTCATGGGTCACGGTGACCCCGGGCGCGGCCTGTACGCTCTCCACGGCCAACCGGGCCGGGTCGTAGGACAGCCCCAGGGGGAGCTGGTAGGCGGAGGGAGCGTCCCGCACCACCACCTGGAGCACCGCCTCCTCGCCCGGCGCCAGGGACACCACCGACGGCTCCAGGGTCACCATGAGCGGCGGCGCGTTCTCCATCGTCGAGGCATCCGGTGAGTCCTCCTCGCTCCACTGCTCCGACGCCGTAGGGGTCAGGGACTTCTGATTGGTTCCAGAGCCCGGGACCAGCTCCTGCCCCGAGGTGTCGGGGCCAGGGGTCACGCGCCGTGGCGGGACCCCGTAGGGTCGCGTGTCGGTGCTGTCGTGGCGCGCGCCGGAGGGCGCCCGCCGGGCGGAGGGCGGCGTGGCGTCGAAGGGCCCCACGGAGGAGCGCCCGGACTGCACCCGCGGCGACCGCGAGCCGGCGAAGGTGATGTTGCTCTCGGTGCCCACCCAGAGGGGCGCCAGGTCCTCCTCGGTGATGTCCGGGAAGCGGATGATATGGGGCGTCAAGGTCAGGACGAGGTCCGTGTTCTTGATGGACTTCTTCTTGCTGGTAAACAGGCGGCCGATGCCGGGGATCGAGGACAGGAAGGGAGTCTCGGAGTTGGTCGTGGACTTGTCCTCGCGCATCAGCCCGGCCAGCAGGCTCGACTCACCGCTGCGCAGGCGGATCACCGAGGTGATGTTGCGGGTGCCGATGGTCAGCGCCTCCTGGTTGGGACCCACCGTGACGGGGGCACCCAGGTTGGAGACCTCGACTGTCAGCTTCAGGGTCACCTCCCGGTTGTGGTGGACCCGGGGCTCGACCTCGATCTTGATCCCCACGTCCTGGTACTGGAAGGAGGTGATGGGCACCACGCTGCCGCCGATGGTGTTGGCGGTGTTGAACGAGGTCACGGGGATGGGCACCCGGTCCCCGATCACCAGGGACGCCTTCTCCCCCTCGGTGATGCGGAGCTGGGGCTGGGCCAGCACCTCCGCCTCGCCGGAGGACTTGGCCAGGTTGATCACCACGCTGGGAACATTGATGAACCAGTCGCTGCGGGAGATCTTGCCCAAGTCGTCCAGGTAGAGGCCACCCTCAGGGGCGTCGGGGTTGACCATGGTGGTGTCGAGGGTGAGGCTGCTGGCGTACTGGTTGAGCGCGGCGCCGATGTTGGAGTCCTTGCTGTTGGTGAGCAGCAGCAGCTCCACGTCCACCAGCACCTCGCCCTTGGCCTTGTCGTTGACGTCGATGAGACGCTCGGCGATGGCCACCTTGTCCGCCGTGTCGCGCAGGGTGATGGCGTTGAGCTGCTCGTTGGTGGACAGCCGTCGGGCCTCGATGAGGGAGCGCAGCAGCTTGTCCACGTCCTTGACGTCGGCGTTGGACAGGAAGAAGGTCTTGATGACCAGGTCCTCGTAGTCGCGCCGGTTCTGGGGGTTGTCCTCGGCGATGATGATGGTGTGCGGGTCCAGCACCTTGTAGAAGTGGCCCGCGTTCTGCATCACCAGCTCCAGGGCCCGCTCGGCGGTGACGTCGTTGAGCTCGATGGAGATCTTGTCGTCCCTGAGCTTGGGGTCGAAGATGACGTTGAAGCCGTAGGCCTTCGCCATGGCCTGGTAGATCTCCTTCACCGGCTTGGGCTTGGGGAAGTTGAGGGTGATGGGCTCCTTGGAGGTGGGGTTGAGGACGGGCGGCTTGACCTTGGCCTCCCGCGCCTCCTTCTTCATCTGCGCGAGGGTCTCGGCCCCGCCGGGCTGGGAGAGCACCTCCATCTCCCTGTCGAGCTGGTCGAGAATCTGCTGAGCGTACTGCTGGGTTGGGTCGAGCTGGACGGCCATCTGGACCTCGTCGCGGGCCGCCGCCAGCCGCCCCAGCTCGCGCAGCTTCTGGCCCCGCTCGAAGTGCTGGTTGGCCGCCTTCTGGCGGGCGAAGGTGAGGGCCATCTGATACTGCGTGTTCCCCGGGTCTCGGGCCAGCGCCTCCAGGTAGAAGTAGACTGCCGCGTCCCAGTTCTTCTGGCGCACGGCCTCCGCGCCCTTGTCCACGGAGCGCTGGGTGGCGCACCCCCCGAGCGCCACGAGGCCGACGACAATGACCAGACCGGCGGCGACGCTACTTCTCTGCCAAGGGAACACGGGTATCCTCCGAACGATCGTAACCGACATAGCCGATGGTCACGGACTCGAGCCCGATCTCGCGCACGATGTAGGTCCCGTCCAGGATCTCCCCCACCGTCGCCACCTCCACGTCGCCGTCGCCGACGTTCGGCGTATGGGTGCGGAACGCAGCCACCTGGAGGTCCACCGGACCGAAGTGCCCGATGTAGTCGCGGTTGAACGGCGGCGGCGGCGGCTTCATGGTTCCGTCGGTACCGCGGGCCATCCTCGGCGTCGGCGTCGGGGGCGGCGTGCGCACCACCGGCGGTCGGGTCGGGACCGGGGTCCGGGGCGCCGGGGTCGGTGTCGGCGGCGCTCCGAAGGTGAACGGATTCCGAGCACCGCCATTGCCCGCAACCACCTCCGCGGCCCCCTCCCGGAGGGCCAGCTCGGGCAGGCTGTGGGGCTCGTACGAGATCGCGGTGTCGGTGCGGTCGGCACCGCTCAACCCTCGGCCGTGCAGGGTGAACGCCAGCGCGCCGAGGGCGACCACGGCGAGCACGGCCAGCAGGGCCTTCACCCGGGTCTGCTCATCCTTGCGCTGTGCCATCGCTCTTCTCCTCGGGGCTGGTGACGCCGCCGGTGAGCCGGCGCAAGGTGGCCTCGTCCGCCTCGGCCACGTAGGTGGCGACGCGGATCGACATGGCCAACTGGCGGCTGGTGGCCTCCTGCTCGCCCGCGATGCCGATGTAGGAGACCATCAAGAACTGCGGGCTCGCCGTGAGCTCCGCCAGGAGCCGCCGCAGCTGGGGATACTCCCCCACCACGTTGAACTGGATCTCGAACCGCGTGTACTGCAGCTTCTTGTCCGGCTTCGCGCTGTAGGAGTAGCCCTCGGGCATGAGGCCGGCCTGGCGGGTGGCTTCACCCACGGTGCGCAGGATCGGCGTCAGCCGCTGGTCCAGGTTGCCGAACACGTTCGTGTACAGGTGATCGAACTGCTGGTTGAGGGTCACGACCTGGGCCCGTTCGTCCGATGCCTGCTTCTTCACGTGCTCCAGCCGTGCCAGCTCCGCCTTCACGTCCGCGGTTTCGTTGCGGAGCTTGGCGGCCCGCCCCACCGACCCCGAGGTCTGCCAGGCGTAGAACGCCACGGAGGCCACACAGAACGCCACGGCCGGCGCCCAGATGACCATCATGCTCCGCCAGGCCCGCCACGGCGCCGTCATGGCTTCACCTCGGGAGGCCGATAGTCGACCTTCAGCGTGAGATCGTAGGCCGCGGTGCGCGAGCCCTCCGGCAGCTCCTCCCGCATGGGAATGGGATTGGCGAAGGAGGGATCGTTGATCAGGTTCTCCAGGAACTGGAGCATCGCCTCCCGGCTGCGGCACACCACCGCCAGGCTGAGACTCACGCCGTCCGGGCCGAGGCTGGGGGCGATACGCGTCAGCCGCACCTCGTACGGCATCACGCGCTCGACGTCGTCCAGCAGGGCGAGCCACGAGAAGGAGCCCTCCTGCAGCACCAGGTTGGTGGCCGTCACGCGGTTGGCCAGGGATTTCCAGGGGACCTTGTCCAGGGTTGCCACCTGAGCCTTCACCTCCCGCCTGAGGGTGTCCCTCTGAGCCTCGAGCTGCCCGTACTCGGACAGCTGGGTGGCGAGCGTGCGGTTGGCAGTGACATAGGAGAAGACGTTCAGCACCACGAAGAACAGCGCGAGGAGAACGGACACTGCCGTCACCAGCCACACCGGCCGGGTGTTGAGAAAAGGTCGCGAAGCCAGGTTCGGTAGGATCATCTCACGTTCCCATGGATCAGCTCGAGGATGGGTGCGAGGCGGAACTCGCCCACGGCGGCGACGATCCGCGGGTCGGCGAAGGGCAAGGTCTGAGAGGCGGGCGTCACCGCGACCCCCTCCTGCTCTGACAGCCACGTCCTCACGGCGGCCTGGAGCTCGTCCCCCTGGACGGACACCAAGGTCTCGAGCGTGCCCTCCACCGCGAGCTGACCGCGGATGTACTGCAGGGTCAGGTGCAGCTCGCGAGTCACCACGTCGGCGGCGCTCTCCGCCGCCACGAGGAGCTTCGTCCGCGTCATCCGGGGCACCCCGGACTGCACCAAGAGCAGCGACAGAAAGCCCTCCTCCACCTGGATCACCAGCCCGTTGCCGCCGCTGATCTCACCCGCGAGTGGAAACAGGCGGCCCGTCACCTGCCCCGGCTGGACCCCTGCGGCGACGAAGCTCCGCTCCAGCTCCGCCAGCGCGCGTTCGACGCCCACGGTGCACAGGAGCTGGCGGCCGTTGCCGTGGGCCGGCAGCGGCAACGCCGAGACCCTCAGCTCCGACGGCAGGACCGGCAGCAGCTTCTTGAGCCGCCACTGCACGACCTGGTCGATCTCCGCCTGCCGCCGGGGCAGCTCGTCGAAGGACAGCAGGTGGCAGCGCAACCACCCCGTCGGCACGACCACGGCGGCCCGGCGGGCGCCCTCCATGCGAGCCTGGAGCGAGCTCAGCAGGGCCTCGAGACGCTTTCCGTCAACCGCCTGCAGGCCCACGGGGCCAACCTCGCAGACCCCCTCCGGCATCGCCTCGGCGAGGCAGTGCAGGGCGCCCTTGGGATCGCGCTTGACCGTGGCGAGCACGCTTGAGTCCAGCGACCACGCAGTGGTCGGCGGCGGGCTGGTGATGAGCTCACGCCACCTCATTCGACGAAGGTCACCTTGTTGATGTCGTGGAGCGTGGTCTCGCCGGCGAACACCTTCTGCAGCGCCGACTCACGCAGGAAGCGCATCCCTTCGGCCTTGGCGGCGCGCTTGATCTCCGCCGCCGAGCGCCTGTCCAGGATGAGCTGACGGATGTTGTCGGACAGGTTGAGCAGCTCGGCGATGGCCAGCCGTCCCCGGTAGCCGGTGCCGTTGCACTCGATGCACCCGGTGCCCTCGTAGAACGTGTGGTCGCGGTACCGGTCCGCGTCCAGGCCGGAGTCGTCCAGCATGCCGTCGGGCACCTCCGCCGGGCGCTTGCAGTGCCGACAGATGCGCCGCACGAGGCGCTGCGCGAGCACGCAGTTGAGGGCCGACACGAAGTTGTACAGGTCGACGTTCATGTTCAGGAAAC
>Ga0315542_1001723_pt1 | contig 13593 bp, 12 predicted proteins | sample SalMarSW160120MG_FD_202541 | JGI IMG/M metagenome (GOLD analysis project Ga0315542, IMG submission 202541) | Salt marsh sediment microbial communities from the Plum Island Ecosystem LTER, Massachusetts, United States - Salt Marsh Sediment SW1601-20 ...
GAACCTTATGCTTTCGTCATCTACTTCTACCTTTTCATTTAACCATTGTTGAGGAGTTAGTTCAAAATCAGAGCTTGAAATTGGAAAATCGTTAGATAAAGACATCTTAACAAATTGCGTCGTGTTGATCTCAACTTTATATACTTCCGATACATTTCCTACCTCTTTAATTTCAGTCAATATTTGATCTACTTTCTTTTTACTCTGCTTATCAGAACTCTCTATTTCAAATACTCTTGGTTCTTGTGAAGAGCTATGATCAGCCCAGATTACAGATTTCAATTCAGGTAAAACTTTAAGTGTCGGGACGACATCAAAATCATCACTGCCAGAATAACCCATTATAACCAACGTGCGACCTTTAGAAATGTTTTCAAATAATGCTCGCTTAAAAGGTTCGACTTGAAATACGCTCATTCCTTCTTTATTCGAGCCAAATGCTTGAATGGTAGCAATCAAGCTTTCTTTTGTGGATTCATTCGTGATCAAATTTTTACCAGATCCGTGAATTTTATAAAGAACGTGAAAACCATCATCGTGTAAACTTTTTGGATCTTTATAATTTTCAAAATCAGCTTTAGAAATTGCGAGTTTTATTTTTTCAATAGGTGTTCCTAAATTCAGCAGTGCATGCTCTATTAACAAGTCAAAATTGGTTGTCATAACGAAATTTCCCGCTTTAATCATCTGTGCGAGAAAAAAATGCTGAAGATTAGGTTTATCACACTGAAGATAATAATCAATAGTTATCAATTCGGGATCTAAGTTATCTCGGACGATTTCTACTAAAGATTCGAATCTTAGTTCCTCCAACTTTTTAAGCTGATTACCATCGTCTCTATTCGATACGTGTTCAATTATCGCATCCATCATGGTTCTACCAGCAGGAAGACAAGAAGGAGTGTCTACTGAACATCCAGCCCCTACTAAAAAAGTTAAGGGGTCATTATTTAAGATAGCGGTAAGGTCTAAATCCACTTTTTTCATTATTAAAGATCAATGTTAGATAGTAATAAAATTATTGATCTAAATATTTCAAAATGAAAGACTTAAATGGTCATAATGCAAAGCTTAAGATGCATTATTAATGAAAATGATTTATAATAGGGGTCTTTTCAAATGTTTCTAAATGCTTATAATTCTCATCTTTCTTTAATCTATAATTGTTAACTTTTTAAGTGAGATTATTCATTGTCAGCTTAAGTGATATATGTTTTTAAAGAAAAGTTCGAATTTTTGTGAAAAAGATCATTTTTTATGTATAATATATAATTAGAAAAAAAAACTCACTGTCTGTCTATGTGGGAATACAATATCCAAGTCCAATGGGAAAAACAAGAAGTCCCCTATAAGCGAATGGTAAGACTCACCTCAGGGGGATTTCCTGAAATCATTGCAACCACTCCAGAGAATCGAGGAGGATTCGCGGGTTATTGGTCTCCTGAGCACCTTTTTGTGGCAGCAGCAAGTATTTGCTTGTCTACCACCTTTCTTCATATTGCACAAAATTCTAATTTGAAAATCGAGAAATATCGTATAGAATCGACAGCCATCGCAGATTCAGTTGAAATAGAAGGCGTGGATCGAACTGTGATCACGGAAATTCGTGAAAAATTCTATCTTCAATTAACAGACTCAAAATTTGAGAAGAAAGCAAAAAGGGTTGTAGAAAAATCCATAGAAAATTGTATCATCGCGAATTCAGTAAAATCAAAAGTTACAACAGAACTCATACTCGAATAAGTTATTTGTATTTAAATAATTGTCGATTAATTTACTATAAATATTAAAAATTTATACTCTTCTTAATTTTATATAATTGTACAACTTTAATTCAATAAAGATTACTACATAAGCGTTGCGAAGGATAAGTGGTTAAACCTAATGTAGGAGGCAATGTATGCCTTCGATGCAAGGGATCAAGATTATTGTGTGGTAAGGAAAGTTGCCCCATACTTCTCAAGCAATCGATAATGAAATCATTAGTACCATTTGAATTTGAGAAAACCAAGCGTGATGTTGAGATCTTTGGTGCAAGTCCTCCCGGATTTTTTGTAGGGCATTTTAATTATCCCAATGTATATTTAGGACCTTTAGTACCGTTTCAAGAGTTCAAGCTTGATTTGAATCTTAATGACTACTATATACTTGATGCTCCAGAATTATGGTTTGGAAAAGGTTTAGAAGAAATTGTAAAATATCGGAGTAGTTTAGTAAGAAACAATTTTGTTACTAACGTTAAAATAGCTCAACTAGCAAATAATCAGAAAAATTCTCCCCCTCTTAAAGTTCAAAAGTTACTTGAAACTTCTCAAGAACTATCAATGGCCGCAAGACCAGTCGATACTGAAACCAAATTAGCTAAAATGAACTTGAGGATGATGATGGATAATCACGCACCCCCACTCGGCCCAACAGGAATGACAGAAAAGATAAGAATCACTGAAAACGTAAAAGTCCATCCAAAAGTGGAGTATTGTGTTTCAGATACTGATTTAAAAGCCGCTCAAGCAGTTTCTGAATATCTATATTTCAAGGGACATGTTCCACAATCAACAATAAAGAGAGTGTTTTCTGCAGGACTTTTAGGACAAAAAGATAATCGAAGACTGGTACCAACAAGATGGACTATTACAGCGGTAGACGATATCATTTCAAAAGCATTAATTAAAGAAATTAAAAAATTTCCAGAAATTAATGACTATAGAATGTTTGAGGGAGATTATCTTGATAATCACTTCCGTATTTTATTATTCCCCGGGAAATTCATGTTTGAGATGTCCGAGTGCTGGGCGCCAAATACTTTATGGAATCTCTCGTTAAATGGTGATAACCGGGAAGTTAAACCCCAAATTATGACTGATTTTGAACCATATGAAGGAAGAAAGAAGTATGCCAGTAATATCACTGGAGCTTATTATGCGGCAAGGAAGGAGGTTTGCGAATATCTCTATAACATAAAAAGACAAGCAAGAGTCCTTATATTTCGCGAAGTACGTGGAGGATATCTTGTTCCGCTCGGGGTGTGGGTAATCAGGGAAACAGTACGGAACGCAATGGCTCTCGGTCCAACTAAAAGATTCGATAATTTCAATACATCAATTTCACAGCTTTCTGAAGGTTTTATGGTAGATTTAGAGTATTGGAAGCATAATAGTACTATGATTGATTTTATCACTCATCAAAAAACCATCTATAATTTTTTATAACTTCTCCTCTTCTTTTGATTAATTCTCAATGACATTTAGTTAAATGGTTCATTTATAATGATAATTGATATGCACGTGCATCCTTTCTGTAAGGAAGCAACATGGGATGATTTAAAAAAAATTGCTGATGCTATGTGGAGTTTAGATCCCCACAAAAAAAGATTCATGCATAAAATGCTAAAAAATCTCACAGCAAACGTTTCAATTGATCAATATATCGAATTAATGGATAAGTTTAACATTGACAAGATAGTTATAGTAAGTTTCAATGCTAAAACTGCCTATGATATTGTTTTAGTGACTAATGAAGATATTGCTAATTTCGTAGAAAAGTATCCAGATAGATTAATTGGTTTTGCGGGAATTGATATGCCCTCTAATGAGGCAGTAGATCAACTTGAATATGCCATTTCATCACTAGGTCTAAGAGGATTGAAACTAGTCCCTCCAGTTCAGAAAATTGACATTTCAGATAAAAAGTATGAACCTATATGGAAAAAACTGATAGATCTAGACATTCCCTTATGGACTCATGGGGGACACCAAGTATCAACAGCTGGTTCAGTAGCAAAATATGGACATCCACTTCTAATCGACGAAGTAGCAATGCGCCATGAGGATCTTAAAATCGTAATTGGTCATATGGCAGTTCCTTGGTTTTGGGAAGCATATTCCGTGGTTTTAAGGCATCCCAATGTATATATTGATATTTCAGCTCATTATGAATTATATTCTTATTTCCCATGGGACGCTTATGTAAGTTATAACATCACTCATAAAGTACTATTTGCATCCGATCATCCTTTAATTCATTGGAACAATATCCTTCCCGCAATACACAGCTTGGAGATATCTGATGGCTTTAAAAAAGCCATTTTAGGTGAAAATGCTCAAAAATTTTTAGGAATATAATTATCGCTATTGATAATATTGAGTTGATTCATTTGATTTGGAATACTAAGATAACTAATTTAACTAAAACTAAATTTCCCTTAATAATGGCAGCATTCGCCCGATTGAATTCAATTGAATTAGCTGCTGCATTTTCGAATGCTGGCGGTTTAGGAATAATTACAGCAATGAATTATGATCTCCAAGGATTCAAGGCAACTTTAATAAAGATGAAACAACTGACAGATAAACCATTTGGTATTAATATAACGGTAGTTCCTCCAGAAGTCTCTAGCGTTCATAATAAACTTTCGCAAGAAGATTATTTAAAATATATAGAAGTAGCTATCGATCAAGGAATTAATATAATAACCACATCTGCATTTCAAGCAAATTTCATCGGAAAAAGGGTTAAAGAAGCGGGATGTCATTGGTTTCATAAATGTGCCTTGATTCGTCACGCTTTATCTGCTGAAAAAAATGGAGTAGATGCGATTACTATCATTGGGATGGAAGCCGCAGGATTTAAGAATCCTTATCAACATACAACCTTAATAAATTTAACAATAGCAAAAAGAATGTTAAAGATTCCCCTTATCGCTGCGGGTGGTATTGGAGATGCGAGAGGATTCTTAGGGGTTTTAGCAATGGGTGCAGATGCCGTATGTTTAGGGACTGCCATATTGACAACGAAAGAAAGCCCTTTACTACCCATCATGAAAGAACAATGGCTACACACTAATGTATTGAGTAAAGAATATCATAAATCTCTTTATCATTTTTCTTTGAAAGGTACAAGGGTTCCATCTCCTGCAATAACTTTTCAAAAAGAAATTAAACCTTTAAGTGAATTTATCGAAAATTTGATGAGTGAAGCAGAATCAATTTTGAAGTCGTGGAAATTTAACGACCAAGAAATGCAAATTTAAATGATAATTTAGAAATTATAGGATTTTCCAACAATGCCTATCGTGCATTTATCATGAAATTGTGATTGAAACGTCTTGATGTTTCTTGTACAATGAAAAATGACTATAGATTTAATGTAAGGATTTAACTGCTTAACTTTTTCGTCATCAAACTTAAATCCATGAAATCCTCCCATAATATGCAATGGCTTTTTAATTGATATGTCTAAATTTGCTCTATCATCTAAAAAAACATTCAATCCTGGATGTGAACAACCACAGACCAAGATAAAAGAATCCCCTGCATCAATATAACAAGCTTGTTCGTAAATCCCTCCATAGTCTTGTGATTGATAACAATTTGTCACGTAAATTGGAGCACCTAATTCATCAAGTTTTTTCCCTTCTTGAATCATTCTTATATTTTTTGGAGGAACCGGTTCGCCTATATGTCGGACTGGGTTATTCCAATATTTATGAACGTAGACGGGAACACTCAGATTCTCTCGTGTAATAGCTGAAAGCCCATTTGCATGATCATAATGGTTATGACTGAGGATAACGGCATCAATTTGACTTGGAGAAACTTTTGATGCAGAAAGATTGTTCTTTAATACATCTTCCTTAGTACCCGCATCAAATAAAATTTTTTTATCTTCAATTTCAATTAGAGCAGAAAAACCAAAAGATTTAAGAAATCCGATTTCCGCTCCATCTAAATCATCATAAATTATTTTTACTTTTGCTTTTTGAATATTTTTCACCTCCACTACTTATTCTCCCATTATAGCATTAGCTAAAAATCCAAGTCCTCTTGGAGTAGCTTTCCACTTGCTGTTAGATGCGATTACATATAGTCCTTGTCTTAACATGGATAGATGATACTCAAGTTGATCTCGATCTAATTGAAATTCCTTTTGCATATCCTCAATGTCTCGTATTTCATTTCCAATATATTTTAACAGATCTCTCCGAATCTCACTCATCATTATTCGATAGGCTAAACTGTGATCTAATTTTGGATTCATATTTTCACTTGCTTTGAGAAATTCCTTTAATTCCTGATCACTAAGTTTTGATTGTTTGATGAAATACTCAAGTTCTTTTTCTGAAGGCATCTTACTCTCCCTTATTTAATAAATTAAATATTAAATAGCTTATTAGTTAAGACTAATATTTAAAAATTTAAAAAACAATCTATTTTCCCCTTTAAAAATGTTTTTAAACTAGAACACTGTAAATGTTAATTATTAAATAATTTGAATCAAATTAAAACATAAATTAAAAGAACAAAGGTAAAAAAAATGGCTTTAGCTGGAGAAAAAGTAGGAATTCCTAGTTCTGAGGAAGCTCCTTTAATTGTAATGGCTCGATTCAAGCAGCCTTTAGCTGGATTGTATTCAATATTGATCGTATTTGCTATTAGTTTTGTGACGTGGCTAATTTTCTTTGATCCACGGTGGCATAATCCGTTACCCAGTCAAGAGATGGAGGTAACAGCATGGGCAACTGTAATTGGAGGTTTTGGATTAATTGGAGTAGTATGGGCAATCTGGTTTGAGAATTGGCCATATTATAATTGGTTCCGAACCCCTTGGAAGGTTGGTGTGGTGGGAACAATTATTAATGCAGGGATAATTCTCTTATTTACACTGGTTTTTCTTCCATTATTTAATTCATTTTACGGAACTGAAACCACAGGGCCCTTTAGTGAATATATTAGTTGGTATCTTGGGGCATCTATTTTTGGAGCATTAAGTGGATCCTGCTTTTCGTTTGCTGTTTTATGGGTTGCAGGGACGATGTATTGGCCTTTCTTCAAAATAAAACAACCGAAACGGGGTATAATTATTTGGTTAATAGGAAACGCTATAACACTCTTAGTTTGGTTTTTACTTTTCATACCTGCTGGTAATCGGTTTGCTTCTACTGAAGCTGATGCCGTTCAACCGGTTACTCATTTTCCTAGTTATGCTTTTTCGCTAGGATGGACTCAATGGTTGATCTTCTTTTCCCTTCTCACCTTGATGGTTTTTGAATATTGGCCTTGGAGCAAATTAGGGCGAAAGCAACCCTTTATAGGAATGATAGCATTCGTATCTTGTACTGTATTAGGGTTAGTTTTCAGTCTAATTGGTCCACAAATCGCCCAGTATATTTTCGATCCTTTTTTCATAGCGATCGGTGGGACACCTCCAGATGCGGTGACAAGATATAAGGGATGGTATATGATGAGCATAACCTTGGCTATTTTCCTCATATGTGCTGTTGTCTTGGTTTCACTGTTTTTTGATAATTGGCCTAAGAAATATTCACAATGGAAGAATTTTCTATTTAGACTTATTTTAGTCATCGTCATCGGAACTCTAAGCTTTCTTGCATACTACGTGTTCTCACCTCTCTTGTTTGGAGACACCACCAATTACTGGAGAATGAATCCCACTCCGTTCGTGCTATGGTTCTTATGGATTGAAATCTTGTTTGCATATGTGTGGAGAAAATGGCCAATATACAGGGCAGTTTGAGGTGCTAATATGACGTTTAAGGCACGAGATACAGACTTTGATCGAGATTTTTCTTGGATTGGGGATTGGGCAGGAAGAAGAGCGTTACTAGCCCCTAAAAAGGAGGCTATTTTTGACAACATATCAAATAAGCGTTATTCTTATGAAGAGTTGAATTTCAGGGCAAATCAGTTAGCTCGGGTTTTACTGAATGAAGGCATTTCTAAAGGTGATAGAGTTGGAATGTTTTCTTCTAATCGCATTGAATGCGTGGATCTATTTTTAGCGACTGCTAAGATTGGTGCAATCCTTGTTCCGTTCAATATAAGATTATCTTTAAATGAATTGGATTACTTGATACAAAAAACAAGCCCTTCAGTATTTTTCTATGAGGAAAAATTACTAGAAAAAGTCTTAGAAATAAAAAACTTGGATTTGATTCGAACTAATCTCTTAATGGGGGAAAGTAATTTAACGGATGATCCGAATACAACGAATTTAATGAGAAAAGAGTCATCTACGAATGTTGATCGTCCTAAATTAAAGTCTGAAGATCCACATTTAATTCTTTTTACTGGAGGAACTACGGGGCTTCCAAAAGGTGCTGTACTTCCTCATAGATTACTCTTCTGGAATTCAATAAACACTATTGTTTCGTGGGGTTTAAGATCTGATGATGTGCAACCCTTAATGTTTCCTTTATTTCATACTGGTGGCTGGAATGTCTTGCTAGTTCCTTTTTACCATTTAGGTGCTAAGACGATTTTGATGGGTGATTTTGACCCTAAGGAGACGTTGAAAATAATTGAGGAAGAGAAATGCACCATAGTGATTGGAGTTCCTACTATGTTTCACATGATGACGAATCTCCCGCAATTTGGTAAGTCGAATTTCAATTCAGTGCGAGTCTTTATTTCAGGTGGTGCTCCATGTCCAGTAGCGATAATGGAACCTTATTGGGAAAAAGGGAACTTTTTTAAGATGGGTTATGGTCTAACAGAAGTCGGTCCAAATAATTTTTATCTTCCTGAAGAATATATTAAAGAAAAACCTACCTCAGTAGGTTTACCTGTATTTCATTGTGATACCAGAATAATCAATACAGAAACGAATAAAATTGTTAATCAAGGAGAGGTAGGGGAATTATTATTAAGAGGACCTCATATTTTTAGTGGGTATTGGGATGAACCAGAAGAAACTAAAAAAACTATTGAACCAGATGGCTGGGTCCATACGGGTGATTTGGTTATGCAAGATGAAGATGGATTTTATTATATAGTTGGTCGGCGAAAGGAAATGTATATTAGTGGTGGAGAGAATGTCTATCCCGTCGAAATCGAAGAAATTCTATTCAAACATCCAGCAATCGATTTAGCAGCTGTTATTGGTGTTCCTGATGAGAAATGGGGGGAAGTTGGAAAAGCTTTTCTTACATTAAAACCAGGAAAAGAATTAAAGGTTGAAGAAATACGCGAATACTTGACCGAGAGATTGGGAAAATATAAAGTGCCAAAATATTATGAAATAAGAGATTCATTACCCACAAGTGCAACAGGTAAAATTTTAAAAAGAGAATTGGAGTAAAAATTAATATGGAATATCGTCACGTAGGATTGGAATCTTGGGGGGTATATATTCCTCAAAAAAGGCATACAAGTGAATATATAGCGCAAGAAACGGGGATACCAAAAAATATTATTGAAGAAAAATTCGGATTAATGAGTAAATCAGTTCCGGGACCAAAAGATCACACGGTTGCTATGGGTGCAAATGCTAGTTTTGAAGCACTTGAAAGAGCAAACTTAAAGCCAGAGGATATTGATATAATCATCTGGGCGGGTGAAGTATATGCAGAGAGGCCTATGATGACATATGGCATTAAATTACAAAAACTTTTAGGAAATCCTCTTTCTGCATGGGCTTTTGATATAAACCAGCGTTGCGGAACGTTTTTAGTAGGAATGCTACTCGCAAAAGCTTTAATTCAAATTCGACCTGAAGTCAACCGTATTTTAGTGGCAAGTGGTTATCGAAATACAGATCTAATTAACTATAAAAATGAAAGATCTAGGTTCATGACGAGTTTAGCTGCTAGTGGAGTAGCAGGAATTATTAAAGCTGATAGTAAAGTTAATGAAATTTTAGGAATATCAGTTATTTCTGACGGTCGTTTTGCTGACGATGTCTATGTTCCCGCAGGTGGAACCGTTGAACCAATATCTCATGAAGCAATTGATAAGGAAAGAATTTATCTGGATGTTCCCGACCCTGAAGGTTTAAAAGAAAGATTAGATGCATATTCGATGGATTCTTTTGTGAAAGTCATTAACGATGCATTAGCGAGATCAGGATACACTCAAAAGGACATAGATTATTTGGGATTGCTTCACATGAAAAGAAGCGCTTATGAATATGTTGCAAAGGCTGTAGGGGTAGACCCATACAAACAAGCAACTTACTTAGAAGAGATAGGACATAATGGTCAAAATGATGGAATAATCTCATTAGATTATGGAATAAAATCTGGGAAAATCAAGAATGGAAATATTGTAGTACTTACCGCAGCTGGAATTGGATGGGCTTGGAATGCAGGAGTAATTAAATGGGGATCTTAATTTTTTTTTAATTTATTTTTTCCAAAAATTTAGTACCAGTTCATTAAATTCTTTAGGATGGTCTAATATGGTTAAATGACCTGCTTCGGGAATAATTATTAATTCAGAATTAGGTAACCATTCATGTATCATCTCGCTAGCCCAAACTGGAGTAGTGATGTCTTTTTTACCAACTAAAATTAGAGTTGGTTGCTGTAAATTTTTTAGATTTTCACATATATTAAAACCAGCTGAGGCTGCAGTAGCAGTCAAGCAATCCTTTTTTGTCATGTGATCAGTCACTAATTTAGCTACAAATTGAGCTACTTCTTCGTCATAGGGAATGAGGCCCCTCACGCTAATTCCAATTGCAAAATTTTCTATCTTGTTATTGTTTACCCTTCCCAGAACATCTGTTATGGCCTCTTGGCTGATAAAACAAAAACTATCAGCAACTACTAACTTTTTTACTTGAGATGGGTTTTCAAGGGTATAAACTAATGCTATCATACCACCTAATGAATGACCAACGATGTATAACTCTTCTGTCCACCCCAAATGATCAATCAATTCTTTCATATCATCTACATAATTTCTAATCGTAAATCTCTTTTTTGGTTTGGTTGTTCTTCCATGACCTCTCAAATCAAAACGTAGAATATTGAAATCTTTTTCAAATTCCTCCAATTGAAACTTCCAGCAATCAGCGTTCAAGAAAAGTCCATGGATTAAAATCATTTTTGGTCCAGCATTATTACCACTTATTTCATATGCAATGTCGATATCTTTTTTTATAGAAAAATATTCCATGATAATTTTAAAAAGATGAATTTTTTAATTAAAACAATATGATAATATCTTTTTTTTCCTTTATAACCTTTAATACATAATGCTACGATAATTTAGAAATCTTTATAAAGAAATTTGCTAAATAATAATTAATTCAGAAATCATTCATAACAAAACAAAAAGAGGATTTAAGATGAAATATACTAAAAGTATTCTCTCCTTATTCGTACTCTTGACAATTGCGTTATCTTTAACACCAGCAGCTACACCTCAAGTAGGAACATATACATTTCATGGAGCGCCAGGTAATGAAAAAGTTTTGGTTGTAAGAACAGCTAATGATGGTAGTTTAGAGATTGTTTTTGGAGAAAATTACACAGACGTATTAGAAACATCCTTTGGAGTGGGAGCTCTTGAAGTAGGAGCAAAAAGGAAATCAATAGTGAATAGTGTAAATCTTAGCTATAGCCTCGATTTAACTGCTTATTTTTTGGGAATATATGATGCAGCATCATATAATACGAGTAATTGGTTATGGACTACTGGTTCATTCAGTGAAACACCCGATTCTGAAGGCGATATGGTCTATGCGTTATACGATCCTAATAATATTACACAAATCGTAAATTTTCTCACTTTTGGAACAAGTAACGTTACGATTCAGAATGCTGCGGCCTATTTTGCCCAATTACCTACTCCTGTTGCAAATTATCTTGCTGAAATTGTCTGGGCACCAAAATGGCAAAATGTAGATAATACTGTAGTTCATAGTGCCGAACAAGGTGACATTGGAGTTTTACCTACCCTTGAGTTATTTGCGTATTATCATAATTGCACAGAAACATGGACATGGGATACGACATATGGAGCTTGGATTGGATATAAGGTAGTAGCTAACGATACTACAATTTATGAATTCTCCATAGAATTGCCCACACTTCCAGCCATTCCTGGTTTTGAAATTCCCATTTTATTAGGAGCGACAACGATAGGAATAATATACATCATGAAAAAAAGAAAATAGGATTTAATTCTTTTTTTTTGTTTATTTTTATTTTAATTCTTTTTTTTTCTTTGGTTAAAAAGAAGGGAAAACTTTGTTAAGCTGGAAATAAGACAAATTATTATTACTTGTCCTGTATAACATAATTTATTAATTAACGGAAGTAATTGAATTTGAATGACGAAAAAAATGAAGAAAGTCAGGTGCCCCGAGGAACATTTATAGAGAATAGAAGTTTAAGCTTAAAAGTAGCCCTTACAGCGATAACAGCAGCACTTTATGTGGCGTTAGGTTATGTGTTTCAGCCAATCAATTTTTACGGAATACAATTTCGAGTAGCTGAATTAATTGTAGGCATGTGTCTCCTTTTTCCGATGGAAGGTATGCTTGGAAAGGTGATTGGAGTGTTCTTTGTAAATTTATCTTCCCCGTTTGTACCTTTTGACCTCTTAAGCACAATAGTAAATGTGCCCGCGTTATATTGCATAATTATATTTCGAAACAAAATAGTTTTAAAGTATCTCGGTGGCGTGTTATACGCAATCATTATCTCGCTCTATGTGGCAATACTTATATATTTTATGGCATCTGCACCGATTTGGATAACTTTTATACAAGTGTTTATTTCTGAAGTAATTTTAGCATCTTTAGGAATTCTTTTATTCACCATAATAAAAGTAAGGTTAGAAATGTGATTTGAATGGAATTTAAAATGTCCAAATTACTAATTTTTTAAAAATCCTCTTAATTTCCTCTTAAAATTATAGCGATTTATCATAAGTCTAATTTCTTTTGATTAATTATCATTTAATTAATATCGGATTTTCAAGAAAGTGAATAAATGAACAATAGAATAGGATTTCAAGTTGGTAATTTAATCAATCTATTATCCCAATTCGTAGAGGGAAAATCGGGAATTAAGGAGGATATCGACAGAACAGACTCATTTGTAATCCATTATTATATAGAAATTATACGATACTGGAATCGGTTAAATTTTATACTTAAAAAATTAACCAATTATGATAAGAGCTTTTCAGTAATCAATTCACTTACTACTGCTAAATATTTATACATTATTTTTCGTTATCACGAAGAAAAGGCTTCAATCGATGATATCTCTGATGAAATTAAGATTAACTCTCGAGATTTAAGATTTGTTTCGAAACTTAAACGTTTTTCTTATAAAAAATCTCTTGCAAGGAGACCAAGAATTGAAAAATTCAGTTTAAATTGCGCTTACCCTACTTTTTTGATTAATCTTTTAAAGCCATTTATGAGGGAAGCACTGTTAGAAGCAAATTTGATGCATATGAATAGATATGATCCTAAAAAAGATTTATTTTCTTTCTTCTTCAACACTTTACGTATAAAAAATAATGAAGAACAAAATAAAATATTAGATAAGTTGAAGGATAATAAGATTAAAGTGTTTCCTGACAAACATTTTTCATTCATATTTAATACATTATTAGAAAACAAGAATAAAATAATTAGTAGTCATTGGTATAAATCTAGTAAAATAATATTAGCTGATAAGGCGTCTATTACCGTAGCGAGCGTATTAGGATCAGAAAAAGGCGAAATACTTAACGATTATTGTGCTGCACCAGGAATTAAAACAACATTATTAGCTCAATTTACAAACAATGAATCTAAAATAATCGCAAGTGATTTTTCTCACAAAAGAACTGC
>Ga0315542_1001724_pt1 | contig 13590 bp, 11 predicted proteins | sample SalMarSW160120MG_FD_202541 | JGI IMG/M metagenome (GOLD analysis project Ga0315542, IMG submission 202541) | Salt marsh sediment microbial communities from the Plum Island Ecosystem LTER, Massachusetts, United States - Salt Marsh Sediment SW1601-20 ...
TCTCCTGTATCTTTTTCCTGGCATCAAGGGCCTCGGCCTTGCCCCCGTAAAAACCCACGCGTAGTCTCAACCAGGGTTTGTCCTTTACTACGGCCCTCGTGATGTACACGTGGTATCCGTTCTGCAGAAGTTTTATGGCCGGGCCCGCAAGTTTCCCCGGGGTCTGCCAGGACCGTATAGTGATCACCCAGGGTTTCGCCTGTAATGGAGACCGCCCTTCCCTTTCCTTTGTCGGCAGAACATAGCGCAGGGAAAGCCCTTCAGGGAGGCGTCTTTCCTTGACATCTTCCCATGTCCGGATCATTGCAAGGCGCCCCGGGTTCAGGCGATAAAGCCGGGGCCATTTCAAGGGATCCCCGTAGACATCTTTCCGCGCGGCAACAGCCATGAGGCTCTCTCCTTCCCGGACGCGCACAACGCCCTTTTCCGGCTTCGAGACTTCGGGCTTCTCCGGAGGCCGTGCCTCGGTCTGCGTTACAGCCGGACCTGGTTTTGGCGCAGCGGCCGCCTCCGGTGCTGAGGGTTCCTGCCGTTTCGCGGGTCCCTGTTCCGGCGATGCCTTCTTTTCCGCCGCAACCCCTGATGCCGCCGGCTCCTGCGGTGTCGCGGGCGGCACCTCCACCTTCTTTTCAGGTGCGCGTTTCGGCATAGGCTTCCGTATGGCAACCACCACCTTGTTCTTCTCTTGAGGAGGCGTATCCTCGCTCCTTGAACAGCCCCAGCTCACTGCCAGCGCCCCGGCAAGGCATATACCCAGGCCCCTGGCAATGCCCCTGAACCACCCCCTCCTGCTCCTGCCGCCTGGTTTCTTCCTGCAGTCCATAGGCCCTTCTCTGAAAAACAAGCTTCCTGGTTTCCTGAATACCGACAGTATTGCTTCGTCTCTTCTGCGCCCACTCTCATTCATCAAAAGATCACAGCATGAACCTTGCATCCGAGACAGGTATGTCAATGTATTTAAACCTAAAAAGAAAAATTTGACAATAAAAATCGAATAGCAACCGTTCAACTCTTGACCTCTCATCTCCCGTCCCCTATAATCGCGCAATGATCGGTATCCCGCGGCGCCCCTTTAAAGAGGTGCGGCTGAGGGAAATTTTCAACCGAAACCACAGGAGTTTTTCTTGCACCCGGATTAAGGAGGAAAATATGGATACCAGACACCCCATGAAACGGATTATTCCATTCCTTGCCGTCTTTTTCACGGTCCTTATGCTCAGCGTACCGTGTTTGGCAGCAGAGTTCACCGGCGATATGACTATCAACACCGGCGGGCAGGTCATGCAGGGAAAGATATTTGTGAAAGGACATGATTATCGGCAGGAAATGAGTGTCATGGGCCAGAAACAGGTCATGATATTCAGCGGCGACAAGAAGACCGGCTGGATAGTGATGCCTGACACCCATATGTACATGGACATACCCAAGATGAGCCAGGCCAATAACCCGCAGACCGATCCGGAGCAACTGGATAAAAACACCACCAAGAAATATCTGGGCAAGGAAAAGATAAACGGGTATAAATGCAAGAAATACAGCTACGTGTTCAAGGATTCTTCCGGGACCAAGATGACCCAGTGGATTTCCACCAAGCTGGAATACCCCGTCAAGATGATCGTAGAAGGCCCGCAGGGAAAAATGGTGCGGGAAATCAAGAACATCAAGGAGACCAAACTGTCAAATTCCCTGTTCGCGGTTCCCGCAGGATATCAGAAGATGAACATACCGGGCATGTCGGGAATGAACCAGTAATTCCCGCCTTCCGGCAGGAGGTTTGACAAGATATGAAGGTACTTGTCTACGGCTCCGGGGGAAGAGATCATTGCCTTGCGGATACGTATGGAGACAGCCAGCATGTAGAAAAGGTCTATTTCGCCCCCGGGAACCCAGGGGTTCTGCACACGCTCAAAGGGAAAAGAGGCCTGATTGAACGCCTTCCCATACGGGAGTTCGGGGAGATCGCGGATTTTTGCGCTGAAAACCGGGTGGACCTGGTCGACGTGGGATCGGAAAATCCCCTGGGAGAAGGCCTGATCGATATCCTGAATCAGAGAGGCGTTCGCACGGTCGGTCCTCGAAAGGAGTATGTGCGGCTGGAAAGTGATCGTGCCTTCACCGATGACCTCCTCAACAAAATCGGGGTCCCAAAACCTGAGTACCGGGTCTTTGACGATCCTGAGAAGGCAATCCAATACGTGCGGGATATTGGCTACCAGGTGGTGGTCAAAGCCAATGGCCTGGCCGCCGGAAAAGGGGCCATCGTATGCGATGATGTTCCGGATGCCGAAGCGGCAATCCAGACCATCATGGTCAAGAAGGCATTCGGGGACTCGGGAAACCGGGTGGTTATCGAGGAGAGGATGTACGGAACGGAGATATCCTTTTTCACCTACCTTGACGGCACCCATTGTATGCCCCTCAGGATGTTCGCCCAAGACTATAAACCCGCCTTTGATCCCCAGGACGAGGAATCCATCCAAAAATTCGGGGGCAACCTCAACACGGGCGGGACCGGATGCTACTGCCCCCACAAGCTGGTCAGCCCCTGGCTGGTGAACCGCATCATCAAGGAGATCGTCAACCCCACGGTAAACGCCATTTATAATGACCTGGGGTGGGCTTACAAGGGAGTCATCTATTTCGGTCTTAATCTGGACCCCTATGACCGGCTTGGTGTCTTTGAGATCAATGTCAGACACGGCGATCCCGAGTGGGAAGTCATCGCCCGCAAGCTCAGCTCAGATCTCTTCGAGATCGGCATGGCCCTTTGGGACGGGACCCTGGACCGGATGCAGCAGGTCTGGAACAACCAGCATTACGTGGATGTGATCGCCATGGAAGGCCGCTCAAAGGCCTCCAAAGGGTGGAACAAGGGATACCCCGGCCGTTACGGAAAAGGGCACCGTATCATGGGTCTCGACAAGATTGAAAAAGGCGTCACCGTCTATTTCGCAGGGGTTGATGAACATACGAAAAAGGGTCTGGTCACATACGGCGGCAGAGTGCTCCACGTGATCGCCGGCGACAAGACCCTGGCGGCCGCCCGGGAAAAGGCGTACCGCAATATCGGGTTCCTCACCTTTGAAGATCACAACGACAACGGCGCGAATTGCCTGCGCTTCAGGGAAAGCATAGGGCTGTAGTCCGAAAGCCCTTATCCAACCCGCTGGTCAAAGGAGGCCGGACCCAGGTCCGGGCATGCGTGTTTCACCATAGCCGCTATCCTTTTCATGCCCACGCCTTGCGATTGCTCTTCCGACATGACGGCCAGGGATAGGAAAGCGTCTGCTGAATTCCCCAAGGGCCGGGAGATCACCAGTTAATCATATCGGCAGACCCTTCCCCTGAAACCCCGGCCATCCGGCCGGAAGGTATGGGCCGTTGCCCGCGTTCCGGATAATTCCGTTCCCAGGGCTTTGTGGTATTGTATTTGATGTTCGAGTCGCATATAGGTAATACTCAACAACAAATAGATTTTGCACGGTAGCGCTGAAGACTTTGAGAAAAATCCCTTGTGAAGTCGAGCTGATGTTCCGGCATCGGGGAGGACAGGAAAGGAGGGTCAGACTGCATGTCGATCATTACAATATCAAGAGGGTCGTTCAGCAAGGGCAAAGAGGTAGCGGAAAAGGTTGGCGCAAAGCTTGGATACGATTGTCTCGCGCGCGAGGTGCTTCTGGAGGCCTCGAAGGAATTCAATGTGCCTGAAATCAAACTGCTCCGGGCAATCCACGACGCGCCGTCAATTCTCGATCGATTCGGCTACAAGAAGGATAGATATATCACTTTTATACGGTCTGCTATTCTCCAGCATTTCAAAAAAGACAACGTCGTCTATTGCGGGCTCGCAGGCCACTTTTTTGTGAAAAATATCCCTCATGTATTGAAAGTAAGAATCATCGCGGATCTGGAAGAGCGGGTCAAGAGTGAAGTGGAGCGGGAAGGAATTTCGAGGAAGGAAGCCTTACAGATTATCAGGCAAGACGATGAAGAGCGGAGGAAATGGAGTGAACATCTCTATGGGATCAATAGCCAGGATCCAAGCCTTTACGATCTGGTCATCCACATCAAAGAGATGTCAACAGACGATGCCGCCCAGGTGATCTGCGAGACAGTCGCCCTTGAATCCTTCAAGACGACACCGGAATCGCAGCAGGCCGTGGAGGATTTGGCCGTCGCGGCACAAGTGAAAGCCGCCCTTATGGATTTCAGGCCGGATGTGGATGTTGTGGCTTCCGGAGGCCTCGTGCAGATACATACAGCGGCATTGCTCGTTAAAGGAGAAGGCCTCGTCAGCGATATTGAAGCGATCGCCAGATCGGTCGACGGGGTGAAGGAAGTGAGAGTGGGTGTCAAACCCATGGACATTTCTGGTTGATGGTCCCCACAGACAGGAAAGAACCAGATGTCACGAAGCAATAGTAGCGTAAGGGCGGAATGGGAAAAGCCTGTTCGGTCCCCCTCTCACCAGTCACGGCAGAAAAGGCTTCCTCCCTGAGCACCACCCTATTGCGGCCCTCTGATCAGGAGAATCTATCCCGGCCGTTCACCAAAGATGGACGGTTTCATCAAAACTGAAGACCCCGGGAGGCGGTTTCTATGGAGCATGCAGGTTCGAGCTCGGCTGTTACGGAAAAAATGAGAGAAGATGATAAGCGAATGGTAAGGGAGAAAAAAAGAGGTCGATTCGGCCGTCTTGTGACCAGTGTTCCGGAATTGACGATTCTTATCATGTTACTGATTGGCGGCTATATTGTTATGGCCGTATTTTCAAAGGTCCAAGGCACGCAAGTCCTCGATCCATTCTCCATGTGGCTCATAATAGTGGGCTCATTCCTCATAAGCACAGCCATAGCGATCATTGCAGTCATTGCAGGAATTGGAGGAGGTGTCATTTTTACCCCTATCATGCTCGGTTTCACCACCATGGACAGTCTGGTCATAAGGGCGACCGGGCTGGTGGTCGCCATGTTCGGCGGGTTGATTTCATCCGGACCTTTCATGAAAAGCAGGCTGGCCAATCTCAGGATCGTATTCTTTTGCGGCGTACCCATCAGTATCGGGGCCCTGGCCGGAAGTGTCTGCGCCATATACCTTCACAGTGCCTTAGGGCTCGTCGGAGACGGTTTGGTTCGTCTCTCGCTCGGAGTTCTCATGCTTGTGATCGCCTATTTTCTGTTCACCGGAGGAGGCAAAACAGAGTATCCTGAACCGGAACTCATTGATCCACTTTCCGTGAAACTGGGGCTCAAAGGGTCGTATTGGGAAGGTTCATTGGGAAAGGTCGTTGATTATCAATTGGTCAAGGCCCTCCCGGGGGCACTCATTTTCATATTTCTTGGTTTCATCGGAGGCTTCTTCGGTATGGGGGGAGGAGCATTCCTCACCGCCACGCTCAATCTCGTTATGATGGCACCGGTAAAGATCGCGGCGGCCTGCAGCGGGGTCCTCCTGGCCATCAGCGACGCGACAGCCATCTGGACATATATAACATACGGCGCACTGATCGCCATTCTTGCGGCCCCGTGGATGCTGGGGCACGTTGTCGGAGGCATTCTGGGGGCTCATCTTCTCATCAGAATCAGGGCAGGTTTTGTGAGAAAAATCTTGATCTTTATCCTCATTCTCTCCTCGGTAAAGCTCATAGCCCGGGGGGTGGAGGGCGCCTTTGGGATACATATTCCCATTTTGGGATAGGCTATTTTACCATTGGGGGAAAGTCTTATGCCGGGTGAAAAACTGAAAGCTCCTTTTGCCGGTTTGGTCTACGGACAAATCATTTACTGGGGAGTGATGATTGGCTCTTTGATCGTCATGTTTGGCTCTATCGTCGCCTTCATCACCAGGGATAACTACGTGCCTGTTTCTTACTGGCTTTCTTCGGTGTGGAGGGGAGACTCTCCGTCCAAGATCTGGCAGGGCATCACGGGTTCACTCCCCATGGGACACTGGTATTTCTCCCATCTGACCACCGGCGATGGTTTGAGTGCCCTGGGAATTTCTCTGGCTGTTTTTTCGGTGGTCCCTGCTCTGTTTCTTTCCTCCGCGGTGCTTTTCAAGGAGGGGGATAGACTATACGGGTCATTAGCCTTGGTCTGCGGGATCATCGTATTGACCGGGGTATTGGGCTTAATTCCCATAGGCTGATCCGGCATGGCCGGCGAGCGTATCCCTGCCGCCCCCCGCCCGGAGCCGGCTTCGCGCTGACAATCGCCGCGACGATATGACTGGTCCACCCGGCCATCACCGGAGAACAGGAGATTGCCAGGGGAATGGTCTGCACGGGAATACGGGACTGCGACACCGGGGTACTGCCTTTTTCGACGTGCTTTTCTTATCTTGTAAACCCTAAGGAGGCCAACATGTCTATCATCGCCATTGCCAGAGCTTCGTACAGTCATGGCAAGGACATCGCTGAAAGAGTGGCGCGGGAGCTGAATTACCGGTGTATCTCTGAAGAAGTGATCAGTCTTGCTTCGCAACAGTCTGATATCCCCGAAAATTGGCTGCGGCGGGCTGTTGAAAACGCGCCCACGCTTCGGGACCGCTTCAGTTATGGAAAAAAGAAATATATCGCGTACATTCGCTCGGCTCTTCTGGAATTTGCAGCAAGAGACAATGTGGTTTACCATGCCCTTGCCGGTCATTTCTTGCTGGAAGGCATTCCAAATGTCCTCAGGGTTATGATTTCCGCCACCATGGAAGAGCGCGTACAGGAAATCGTTACGCAGGAAAACATTACCAAAAAAGCAGCCCTGAAACTTATTGAAAAATTTGATAAAGAACGAAAAAAATGGGCCATGTATTTTTACGGCAGGGACCCATGGGATTTCAACATGTACGATCTCGGCTTGGTCATCGGCAGACTCACAATCGATGATGCCGTTGAGGAAATTCTCAATACGGTAAAGCTGCCGTCCTTTCAAACCAGCCCGGAATCCATGAATGTTCTTGAGAATGAACGCCTGGCTGCAAAGATCAAGTCGGATTTGATGAACTTTTACTCTGATGTGGAGGTTTCCGCCGAGGGTGGGGTGATCACCGTCCATATAAAACGCAGTCTGAGCCAGGAGGAAGCGCTCACGGACGATATTCGCAACATTCTCCTGGAAATGCCCGGCGTAAGAGATGTGCATGTGAATGTCATACCCTATTACTGATCAGATATGGAAAGACCCATGAACAGCGGCCCCTCTGCCAAATGTGACAGGAGACTCTCAATGACGCCGGGTTTTCCTTTCTATGCAGGACAGGCATGAAGCTGGTACATAAGATCATACTCGCGAACACGCTCGGCATTATTGCTATCGTTCTGGTCGCCGCCTTTTCCTACCATGAATTTAGTCTGCTCCTCGCCAAATTGCGCTTTGTCGAGATAGCAGATTCCCTCGACGCATCTTTTCTCGAAATGCGGCTTTCGGAAAAGAACTACTTCCTCTATAAAGACAGGTCTGCTCTTCCGCAAATCAAGAAGCAGATCCAGCAGACGTACCTGACCATTGAACATATGAAGTCAAACATCGTGAGTGCTGTGGGCGATGTAAATTTCACGAAGCTTCATTCAAACCTCAGCCAATATGAGCAAGCCATCAAGAAAGTAGGGGAACCCTCTGAGAAGGGCCAAAACGGAAAAGAGACAGAAACAGCCGTCCGGGAAGCCGGAAGAGCATTACGATTGTTTTCCGAACAGATGGTACGGGACGAGAGGCAAGAGGTAAATAACATTATCGCCGCTTCAAAAGGCACATTGCTCATCTTTTTCGGTCTTGTTATTTTTGTTTCCATCATCAGCAGTCATTTGTTTTTTTCAAGGATGTTCAAGAACCTTCGCCGGATAGAAAAGACGGCAAATTCCATCTCTGAAGGGAATTTCGCCAAAATTAACGGGAAGATACCGAATAATGAGCTGGGTTCAGCCATGGCCGCGATCAATTCCATGTCCGAAGAACTCAAAACCGGCCATGAACAGCTGATTCAATCGAGAAAGCTGGCATCTCTCGGAACCCTGACCGCGGGCGTGGCGCACGAGTTGGGAAATCCGCTCAATAATATTTCAATGACCGCCCAAACGTACCTGGAGCTCTTTGACCATCTTCCCAAGGAAGATAAAATTGACTACATGCAAACAGTGCTGGATGAGAGTGAACGGATAGGGAAGATCGTGCAAGACCTTTTGGATTTTTCGAGAACCAAAGAGAGCGACTTTACTGTTTCCGATATCAATACGGTCATAAAAAATTCTCTCAAGCTGGTACAGAATATGCTGGACGTGTCCGGAATTAAAACAAAATTGGAACTGCAAGAGAAACTTCCTCCGGTTTTCATGGATGAAAACAAGATTCGGGAAGTATTGGTAAACCTCCTTACGAATGCCATTCATGCAATGTCCGCAGGAGACACGGTTTTTCTCCGGACGAATCTTGCAGAATTCAAAGACCGTGTTATAGTGGAGATCGAAGACACCGGGAAAGGAATTCCCCCTGAATTCCTGGAGCACATCTTTGATCCGTTCTTCAGTACCAAGGGCACGGAGGGGACAGGGCTGGGATTATCTATCAGCTATGGAATCATTAAGAAGCACAAAGGGACGATCCGTGTGAGAAGCCAAGTGGGAGTTGGAACAACATTCACTGTAGAATTACCTGCTTATTCAACAAAGGAGGTCATAAATGAACGGCAAGAGAATCATGGTGATCGATGACGAAAACATTGTGGGGAAAATGATAAAAAGCTCTTTCGAACAAGACGGCTATGAGGTCGAGGCCTTTCTCGATGCAAAGCCGGCCCTTGCCAGGTTGAAAGAAGAAAAGTTTCATGTGGTCATTACTGATTTGAAGATGAAAGATATTGACGGCATGGAAGTTCTGAACACCATAAAAAAGGAGTCCCCGGAAATCAAAGTGATTATGATTACCGCATTTGCAAGCCTGGATGCGGCGGTCGAAGCATTTCGAAAAAGCGTGGACGATTTTTTCGCAAAGCCGATAAAAATAGCGGACCTCAAAGTAACCGTTAAAAAATTACTCAGCGAGTGAACGGGAGGAAGGGACAGGCTGATTGAAATACCCTAACTTCAGATCCGGGCACGCGCTCTTCAGCATAGCCGCCATCCTTTTCATGCCCACGCCCTGCGATTTCTCTTCCGGCATGGCAGCCAGGTAGAGCGCAGGATCGATGCACAGGTTCTTGAGATGCAGGAAATTGAGGCCTGTCTTCCGCACCAGTCCCGCCATGGCCTCGATTTCTTCCTCCTGGTCGCTGATCCCCGGAAACACCAGGTAGTTGACCATGGTATAGAGCCCCATCTCCCTGGATACGGCAATGGATTCCACCACATCCTTGAAGCGGTAATTTGGCCGGTAGTAGGCCCGGTAGAGCTCCTCCCGGGGGCTGTTCAGGCTGATACGGATGGAATCCAGGCCCGCTTCGGCTACTCGTCTCACCCGGCCCGGCCGGCTGCCGTTGGTGTTGAGATTAATGGTTCCCGCCCCCGTCCGTTCCCTGGTTTTCCTGATACTCTCCGCGATGAGTTCATATTCGGTCAACGGCTCCCCTTCGCAGCCTTGCCCGAAGCTCATGATGCCATCCGGCGCCCGCTCCAGGTGGGCCACCGTGATATCCACGATTTCATCTCTTGACGGCCGAAACGACAGGCGCTGGTGCGACTCTTCGCACAGGTGCTCGGGCTGGAAAGAGAGACAGCCCAGACACGAGGCATTGCATGTCTGGCTCACGGGAATAGGCCCTTCCCAGCGCCCGAGAAAAAGGTTTTTGGCCGCAAAACAGTGATTCACCGTGGCACACTGGACCAGGTGTTCCACCAGCGGCCCGTCGCGGACGTCCTTTCTGTACCTCATAATGGCGGGGACAAGCTCCAAATCATCGTAATTTCTCGGGTCCCATCGGGGGTTTTCCTCAATAACAAATCCTGCACCCCAGTATTGATCGTCCCTGAATCCCACGGCCGTGTAGGCCCACATGGGGAGGATATAGTCCTTGGCCCCGTAATCCACTGCCGGCAGATGCGTCCGGACGATCCCGGGTTCAAAAAACGCGGCAACCCCGAAACAGGAAGACATCCCCTTGTTTGTCTCCGCCTCCGGTACCATCACGTACTCCTCGGTCTCCGGGTCCAGGCCAACAGGAGGAGAGCCCGGCATAAAAAACAATTTGCTGAATTCCGGCAAGGGCAGCAGATCTTCATCCCTGATGCGGGCTGGTCCTTTGCCGGAAAACCCCGCCATCCGATAGTACGGGTGATCATAGATATTCCCTTCCCCGTCGGCATACAGCATCGATGGCAGATCATGAAGACGTTTTTTCACTGTCAGACTTCTTTCTCATATGCGAAATGACCCATCCCGCCGCAAGCAGCGGGGTACCCCTCTGTTGTCATTCCGGAAAGCCCGCAGGGCTTATCCGGAATTTAGATTCCCGCATTCGCGTAAGAATGACCAAAACGTCGCAAGCGAAGGGGTATGGAACCCGAAGTAGGAATCAAGCGGGCTCTGGGTCTCCATCTTTTTTATATTTTGAAAATATGGTATGTTCTACGGAAAAATAAAATATAATATTGTGAAAAATTTGTCAATGAATTATATACAATCAAAAACTAATTTAAATCATCTTTGAGAGGTCAACAATATGATACAGATAATGGAAGCAATTTAATAAATAAAAGCAAATAAGTATAAAGGAGGTTAGCATGGGACAGGAATCAAACAGCCGTTTTCCTTCCTGTGCCTCCTGTGAACTGGAAACACAGGAGCGCATCTGCTACACTGAAGAAGGAAGGAGTTCCAAAGGATGCCCGACCCTTACACGCAAAGAGGTGCTGAAAGAGGCGAACAGGGAGTACGAGGCGCCCGCTATTCATGAGTTTGCCCGACAGGCATCCCGGCAGGAGGCCGAATGCTATGCCAACCGCCACGAGCGGCCTTACGTGATGCAGCCCACCAAGACACGGATCGTGGAAGTCTGCGAGTTTGCCGAGAAGATGGGGTTCAAGCGCCTGGGAATCGCCTTCTGTATCGGGCTGACGCAAGAGGCGCGACTTGTGGAGGCGATCCTCCGGAGTCATGGGTTTGAAGTGGTTTCAGTGCTCTGCAAGGCGGGAAGGACTCCCAAAGAGAGTATCGGGATCACCAATGAGGAAAAGATCTTCAGGGACACGGACGAAGCCATGTGCAACCCTATCTTCCAGGCCAAAGTGCTCAATCACGAAGAGACCGAGTTCAATATCCTGCTGGGTCTGTGCGTGGGACATGATTCCCTCTTTTTCAAATACGCTGATGCACCCACCACCGTCCTGGCGGTCAAGGATCGCGTCACCGGGCATAACCCTCTGGCTGCCGTCTACCTCTCCAATTCCTATTACCGAAAAATCAAGATTCCCGGGCAAAAGTAATGCTCTCTCGATTCTCCCCGGGTGGAAATGTCAAGGACCCTATGCATGTTGTTCCCATACACAAGATTTGGAGGAAATTGACCCATGGAAACAGCCAAGATCGTTGAACCGAGTGAGATCAAATGGGAACCCCACCCACAGCTGGCAAAGGCCCAAGTGGCCTATTTCCTTTCCAACAAAGATGAGAATGCAGGGCTCACGTGCCTCATGGTGCGCCTCCCCGTCGGGACCAAGGTGGAAAGGCACATCCATGAAAATTCCGATGATATCATCTACGTGGTGAAAGGGAAGGCTAAAATGTGGATCGACGGCATTGGGGATGTCCCCATGGTGGAGGGCGCGTTTATCAGGATCCCGAAAGGAGTGTTACATCAACCCCGGGACATAGAGGAGGACATCCTGGTCTACGATGTCTTTCACCCTTTTCTTGTTTGACCAGGTCCTTTCAACCCGAAGCCTGATCCAATCGGTTGAAGATCGACGTCTTGGCCTGTGCTTGGGAATAGACAGATTCAGTACGACACGCAACACGATTGGAAGAATGAAAAAGGGGGTGTTGGAAGATGGGACATCGAGCAGGGGATCGGAGGAACCTGCCGTATTGATCGGAAAGAGTCAAGAGCAGAGACCCTGTCAACTTTATCAAACCAAAGAAAATGATTGAAATAAGGAGGTGCGATCATGCTCTACGGATTCATGGGAAAAATCTTGAGGATCAATCTGGCAGAGAAGAAAATTCAGGAAGAGAGTATCCGGGAAGATTGGGCGATGAAATTTATGGGGGGCGCTGGGATGGCGACCAAATATCTTTATGAAGAGGTGCCAAAGGGGACGGATCCCCTGGGACCACAAAACCTTCTGATTTTCATGGCAGGGCCCCTCACCGGAACAGCATCGGCGAGCGCCAGCAGATATTCCGTGGTTGCCAAATCTCCTCTGACCGGGATCTGGGGCCACGCGAATTCGGGCGGAAGTTTCGGGCCCGCCCTCAAAAGAAGCGGCTATGATGGAATCATTTTTCAAGACATTTCATCCGAACCGGTTTACCTGAAAATAGAAGACGGTGAGGCTGAGCTCCTAGATGCCAACCACCTCTGGGGGAAGGGCGTGCCGGAAACCGAAGACCTTATTCAGGACGCGTCTCCGAAAAGAATGACGATGGCATCCATCGGACCTGGCGGTGAAAATCTGGTCAGGTACGCGGCTATCATGAACAACACCCACCGGGCAGCAGGCCGTTGCGGCCTGGGAGCGGTCATGGGAAGTAAACGCCTCAAGGCAATCGCCTGTGCGGGGAATTCACCCGTCCCCCTGGCAGATAAGGATGCCTTCCAAACGGCGGCAAAACGGCAGATTGACTTGCTGGATGAATCTATGCTGAAAGTCGGTTTTGAGGCCTTCGGCACGAATATGGTGTCGGACATGGTTAATGCCAGAGGTGGATATCCTACGCGAAACTGGCAGCACGGTGTTTTTGACGAAATTGACGAGGTGAGCGCTCAGGCCTTGACGGACAAGGTTTTTATCAAGGGAGTGAATTGCTTTGCCTGTCCGGTTGCCTGCGGAAGAGGCACTGAGATCAAGGAAGGGCCGTGGAAAGGGCAGAAAGGTGAAGGTCCGGAATACGAAACAGCCAATACCTTAGGGGCCCTGTGCGGTGTTTCCGATATGAATGCCATTACCAAGGCCAATTATCTCTGCAATGAATATGGGCTCGATACCATCAGTGCAGGCTGTACCATTGCCTTTGCCATGGAATGCTACGAAAAGGGCATCCTCACCACTGAGCAATGCGGCGGCCTTGAAATCAAATTTGGAGATGCCGGGCTTGTTGTGGACCTTGTCAAAAAAATAGCCTTGCGGGAGGGTATTGGTAATTTGCTGGCAGAGGGCACAAGAGCCATGGCACAAAAACTGGGTCATGGATCCGATCATTTTGCCATGAACGTGAAAGGACTTGAACTGCCGGCGTATGATCCACGGGCTGCCAAGATATGCGGATTGGGTTATGTGACAGCAAACCGTGGGGGCGATCATATCACCGGCTATGTGCAGGGACCCACCTTTATTGACGCCCCCTTCCTCCTCGTGGATGACAGCAAAATAGAAGATCCCTTCGTGGCCAATCCGAAAGAGGCGAAGGTCCTGGTTGACCTGGAAAATGCTCTTACCATGTTCGATGC
>Ga0315542_1001725_pt1 | contig 13590 bp, 11 predicted proteins | sample SalMarSW160120MG_FD_202541 | JGI IMG/M metagenome (GOLD analysis project Ga0315542, IMG submission 202541) | Salt marsh sediment microbial communities from the Plum Island Ecosystem LTER, Massachusetts, United States - Salt Marsh Sediment SW1601-20 ...
AGAGGAGCAGGGCCGAGGCCGCTGCGGGACTGTCGGCCACCACCCGGTCGAAGCGCTTCCCTTCGGTCTCACTCAGCGCCGCGAAGAGCTCGCAGGAGAGGTCGCGCGCGTACTCCTTGGGCACGCTGCGCGCGCGCGCCCGGCGGTACAGGAACGCGCGCTTGGCTCCGCGCGACGAGGACACCTTCCGCAGCTTGATCGCCGAGTCTGCAACCAGCGCGGGGTCGGGCTCGCTGCCGTCTAGCGGCAGATAGGCAACCTCTACCCTGCCGAGTAGCGCCAGCGCGCGGATGACGCCGATGGTGCGATTGCCGCGGCCACTGCGCTTGTTGGGGGTGAACGGTGTGACGACGAGCGATTTCATCTACCTGTCTCCTCCAGAGTGATCGATCTCGGCGCTGCGCGACGATCCCAGCAGTAAAGACTATCGTGCCCTGCGAAATCACCCGCCCGTGCTCGAAAAGGCCGCTAATCTGATCCTCGAGCACGCGACCCGCACGGGATGGCGGCTTGTTTCTCGTTACCGGACAGGAGCTCGATGATGAGATTCGATGGAGGCATGACCCGAGCCGTTGTCGAACTGATTTCGGATGAGCCTTTTTCGGCGTAAGCACGAGGGGGATGATGCGCGCGACGAGCGTGCGGCTGCGCGGCCCGATCGGGCGGCGGAGCGACGCGAGCCCGAGCCCGAGAGCATCCGTCCGGGCGCGAGGCCTTCGCCTCGCGCCATCGCCGCCCCGGCCGCCGACGAGATCGTCTCGGGGCTGGTCGAGGTTCGAATCGCTCCGGACGAGACCGCAACCGGGCCCGTGCTGCTCGAATGGCGGCCGGCCGGCGAAACGGGCTGGCAACGCGCCGACGCCGAGGAACGCGAGGGATTGGAAGGCGGGCCTCTCCTCTGGGACACGGGCTCGCTCGACGACGGCTCCTACCTGCTGCGGCCGGTGGCGCTTCACTCGGGCGGAGACGAGGTCGCGGGCGAGCCGGTACCCGTTTCGGTCGACAACCTCGGACCGGAGATTCGCCTGGGCGAGCCGCTCGAGGGCCGGACGCTTGCGGGGTTCGTGACGATCGGCGTGGAGGCCGAGGATTCGGTCTCGGGCGTCTCGGTCGTCGAGCTGGAGATCTCGGAGAGCGGCGAGAGCTGGCGGCGAGTCGCCGAAACGTGTCGGCAACCGTTCGAGTTGCGCTGGAGTAGCGAGGCTCTGGCAGACGGCGTCTACCGGCTGCGGATCGGTGCCCGCGACGGCAGCGGCAATCTGAGCCTGATCGGGCCGCTCGAGGTCGAGATCGCCAACTCGCCGGTCGCCGCCGAGCTGGTCGACCCCGGCGAGCTCTTGCGCGGCAGGGTCAATCTGATCGCCCGCACGCCCGATCTGCGCTCGTCGCAGATGATCTTCCAGCTGGCCAAGGCCGGCTCGAGCGACTGGCGCGCACTCGGCACGACGCGTGCCCCCTTCCACCTTCCCGTCGATACCGCTCTCTTCGCCGACGGAAGCTACGAGCTGCGCATCGAGTCGGTCACCACCGAGGGCCGCTCCGTCTACTCGCGCCGCTTCGGCCCCTACGTCGTCGACAACAGGCCGCCCGTGATCAGGATCGTCAAGCCGGCACAGGGCGAGACGCTACAAGACCGAGCCGAGGTAGCGGTCGAGGTCGTCGACGACGCGAGCGGCCCGGCGCTGGTCGAGCTCAGCTACAACGACGGAGACAAGTGGATGTCACTGGCCGGGCTGGAGCCCGAAGAGGGCAAGGTGCGCGGTTTCTGGCAGCTCACCGAGTGCCGGCCGGGAGACTGCCGCTTGCGCGTGACGGCGTTCGACCGGGCCGGAAACGAGGCCAGCGAGGAGATCACTGTGACGATCTCGGCGCCGGCGCCGTCGGAGCCGAGGCGCGCTCCCGAGCCCGAGCCCGTTCCGCCCGCGCGGCCCCGAGCCGCGATGCCCGTTCGCCCGCCCTCGGCGGCTGCCGCCGGTCGTTTCGGGGATGTCCCCAGCTGGGATTGGAAACGGCATCGCTCCTCCGGCGCCGAGCGGACCGGAGGTGCGGCGAACGGTCCGATCGAGGAAGCGAAGGCACCCCAGACGAGCGGCGAGCCCGCTCCGCCTGCCGGTGCGACCGCTGAGCCCCCTGATCTGGCTGCGCCGAGAGAACAGGCCAAGAAGAGCGCCGCCTGGACATGGAAGCCCTCGCCGCCGCGCCCAGAGCCGGAGGAAGAGCCGGCGATCCCACACGGGGCAGAAAAGGAGCGGCCGGCCGAGACCGAGTCGGAGGCGGCGGGAAAGCCCAAACCGGAGTCCGAGCTCGAAGAGCAGGCGGAGCCGGAGCCGGAGCTAGAGCCCGAGGTAGAACCCGAGCCAGAGTCAGAGACTGAAGAGCGAGCCGAGCCCGTCGAGGAGGCGGCGGCGGTGCAAGCCGTCCGGCTGGTCGATTCGGTGCCGAGCGAGGAGCAGGAGGAGACCGAGCGGGAGAACGAAAACGAGTCACCGGAATCCGGAGCCGGGGAGGGTGGAAGCGTCGTTAGCGTCAACTTCGCGCGCGCCGCCCGGGGCTGGGACATCTGGGAGCTGAGCGAGCTGGTGGAGGAGACTGCGGGTCAGGACCCCGCGCGCGAAGAGGAGCGGCGCCAGATCCTCTACCACCTGCGCGAGCACACCACGGTCGACGGTCGCATCCCGCCCGAGTTCGAAGACCTCATCCACGAGGCCTTCGGAGAGCTGCTTCCAGGCGACAGAGGCGCCTAATCGCGCCCAAGCGGCCGATCGCACGGTAGAAAAGCGGCTCGCAGTGGTTTACTCGACGGCTGTTCCGGGGTAGATCGAAGCTGCCTTGGACGAGCGAGCAAAGGCCACATAATGCGGGTACAGATCGGTCAATTGGTATCGGGGGCTTGCATTTCTCCTCGAAACCAGTCTGAATATGAGTTGCCCCCTTGCGCTCGGCCTGCGGCCGTGCGTGATCGAAGCAGCCATTGACAACGGTACATGCGGTAATACTAGCCCCTCCCAAATGATCCCCTCGAGAACGAGCCCGCTTCGAGTGACCTCATGACAGAGACCGTCGCACACGGAACCCCCCTCGGTACCGTTGACGGACTGAGACTGCGCGCCCGCGCCAGAGCGGGTGTCGTCAGGCGTAGCGAGCGGTTCTGGCGCTTGACCCGACTGGGGATGGACGTCTTTCTGCTTTTCACGGCGGCAGCAGTTGCGAATCTCGCCTCTCCGACCGCAAAGGTGCCCTCGGGCGGATACCTGTGGCCGACGCTGTTCGTGTTGGTCGCGCTCGCAGTTATCGTCTCTCGCGGCGCCTACTCGCGGCACCTGCTCGTCGACCTCCTCGACGAGATGCGCTCACTGGTCGTCGCCGTCGGGTTGGCGACGATGGCTGTCGTGACGTTGCGGGTGATGCTCTACGCGGCGCCGCAGCAAACAGCGGCGGAGACTCTGCGCTTGGCCGTTTTCGCCTTGGTGTATCTCGCCGCCGGAAGGATCGGACTGGATATTTCCCAGACGCACGCCCGCCGCACGGGCGAGACCGTACCGACGCTGATCATCGGTGCGGGTAACGTTGGGCACACGACGGCCAAGCGGCTGCTCGAGCATCCCGAGTTGGGCCTCAAGCCGATCGGCTTTCTGGACAAGGAGCCGCGTCAGGACGTGGCTGCGAGCTCGCACCTGCCGGTGCTGGGAGCGAGCTGGGACTTCGAGCACGTCGTGCGCGAGCACGATGTCGGCCAGGTGATCATCACCTTCTCGACGGCACCGAACGACGTGCTGCTGCGCATGGTCAAGCGTGGCGAGGAGTTGGGAATCGGCGTCTCGCTGGTGCCGCGCCTGTTCGAGAAGGTCACCGATCGGTTGACGATCGACCATCTCGGCGGTCTTCCCCTGCTCACCTCGCATCCGTCCAACCCGCGTGGCTGGCAGGTCGCAATCAAGTACGCGTTCGACCGGCTGCTGGCGCTCACCGCTCTGATCCTCTTGTCTCCGATCATGCTGGTCGCTGCGCTTGCCACCTGGCTCTCGCTCGGACGCCCCGTCCTCTTCCATCAACTTCGCGTTGGTCGCGACGGCCGCGCCTTCGAGATGCTCAAGTTTCGCTCGATGCGACTGAACTGGAATGTCCCGGACCAGACCGGCGAGGTCTCGACCCTGCCTGACGATACCGCGCCCGGCGGCATCGAGGGCGGTGATCGACGCACCCGCGTTGGAACCTACCTGCGCAAGACCTCGATCGATGAGTTGCCACAACTCCTCAACGTGCTCAAGGGCGAGATGTCGTTGATCGGTCCGCGTCCCGAGCGGCCCGAGTATGTCGAGCTGTTCGAGTCGCGCGTATACCGCTACAACGATCGCCACCGCGTCAAGTCCGGGATCACCGGCTGGGCGCAAATCCACGGATTGCGTGGAAAGACCTCGCTCTCCGATCGGGTCGAGTGGGACAACTACTACATCGAGAACTGGTCACTCTGGCTCGACTTCAAGATCACGCTCAGAACGGTATCCGCGATTGCCAGCTTTTTCGCCGAGGTCAAGTAGCGTCCTCGCTGCCTGTGGCCAGGCCTTTTCGCTCGAACTCGCCGATGATCGTCTCGGCGTGCTCGGGGTAGTGCTCGAGCAGGCAGCTCGGGCAGAGACTGTGGCTGAACTCGGCCTCGGAATGGTCGGCGACGAAAGACTCGACCTGGCTCCAGTAGCCCGCGTCGTTGCGGATCCGCTTGCAGTGAGAGCAGATCGGGAGTAGCCCGCTGAGAGTCTTTCTCTCGGCCTCTTTCCTGTCGAGCGCGGAGGCCCCGGCGAGCAGTGCGATCACGATCGCGGCGGTCACCGCGACGGCGGCGATCAAGTGACCGACGGGGTGGTTGTATACGGCGGTCTGAACTCCGATCAGAATTGGCGAGAGGAGGATGAGCGGTGCGAACCTGCGCGCCATTCTTCCGCCGGCGCCGGGCGAGATGAAGACGTTCAGCCATGTGCCCTCGGGACTGAGCACGGCCAGAGCGACTACCAGGAACGTCAGCGCGGCCAGGGCGAACACGCCGATGCCGCTGACCGACGAGGCGCCGCGCAGGTAGTCGACGTCGTAGGCGTAGCCGATGAGGCCCGCCACTACCACGACCGCGAGCGCGTTGTTGACCCATGCCGCCGCGCGCGAGCACGCGCGTCCGCAGCGGGCGAGCAGGACCAGATTGATACCGGCCAGGGCGAGGCCGATCGCGGCATGAGGAGACGGGCGACCGGGAGCCGGGCCGCCCGTCTCGTGGAACAGGAGCTCGTCGACACCGAGATCGCGCCTGAGGTACTCGAGCAAGATAAGCGCCGAGAACGCGAAGCAGAACCCTCCCACGGCGGCGGCAATCAAGCGCTCGCGGCGCCCCGGCTCGACTCGAGCGAACACCGCGAGTCCGATCCCGATGACGACGAACATCAAGGCGGCGTTTGCTTTCGTCGCAGGAACGCCCGGCCAGACCCGCTTGAGCGTACTCAAGTCGAAAGCCCAGCCGACGAGCACGGCGACACCGAGCCCGGCCGCCGACAGCGCAGAGATCCGTGCCACCGGGTACTTGCTGGGGCGTGTCCCGACGAGCATCCCATCCAGTGTACGAGGTCGATCTATGCGAAGCGATCCGTTGCCGGCGGCGCGCGAGTCGCGCGTGGGATTCTTTCGAGACAGATGCCGCTATCGGGAACGTCTCATCCGCCGATAACGTCCTAAACGATAAACGGCGCGTCGTCGGAGCCCGAGGGCACGGGCAGCGGCCCCGTCGAGGCTTACAGGGGCCTCGATTCGGGCAGGTGACCCTCAGCTAAGATGAGGTTGACCTGAGCCCACGCGGCTGAGATCCCGGACCAGCCGACGGAGAAAAGGGGGTCGAGAGGGTTGTTCGAGCGATTCACCGAGCGAGCCAGGCAGGTAGTCGTACTTGCCCAAGACGAAGCTCGTGCTCTCAAGCACAACTACATCGGCACCGAGCACATCCTGCTCGGGCTCCTTCGTGAGGAGGAGGGCCTCGCCGCGCGCGTGCTCGAGTCGCTCGACATCACGGTCGAGGAAGTCAGGGCGCAGGTGGCCCGCATCGTCGGTCAGGGCGACGAGGTCACGACCGGCCAGATCCCGTTCACGCCGCGCGCCAAGAAGGTGCTGGAACTGGCGCTCAGAGAGGCGCTCTCGCTTGGCCACAACTACATCGGCACCGAGCACATCCTGCTCGGGCTGGTGCGCGAGAACGAGGGCGTGGCGGCGCGCATCCTGCTCGATTTCGACGCCGACGCCGAGAAGATTCGCAACGAGATCATTCGCATGCTCTCGGGCCCCGGGCGCCGTCAGCAGGGCGCTGCCGCGGGCGCGGCGGGCGGCGAGAGATCGAAGAGCTCCAAGCTGCTCGACCAGTTCGGACGCAATCTGACCAAGCTGGCCTCCGACGGCAAGCTCGACCCGGTGGTCGGGCGCCAGACCGAGATCGAGCGCGTGATGCAGATTCTCTCGCGCCGCACGAAGAACAACCCGGTTCTGATCGGAGAGCCCGGCGTCGGCAAGACCGCCGTCGTCGAGGGCCTCGCCCAGCGCATCTCCAGCGGCAACATCCCGGAGCTGCTCAAGAACAAGCAGATCTACACGCTCGATCTGGCGGCGCTGGTGGCCGGCTCGAAGTACCGCGGCGAGTTCGAGGAACGACTGAAGAAGGTGATGAAGGAGATCGGCCAGCGCGGCGACATCATCCTTTTCATCGACGAGTTGCACAACCTGGTTGGCGCGGGCGCGGCCGAGGGCGCAATCGACGCGGCCTCGATCCTCAAGCCGGCGCTGGCGCGCGGCGAGCTGCAGACGATCGGCGCCACCACGCTCGACGAGTACCGCAAGTATCTGGAGCGCGACGCCGCGCTCGAGCGGCGCTTCCAGCAGATTCGCGTGGATGAGCCCTCCGTCGACGACACGATTCAGATCCTGCGCGGCCTGCGCGACCGCTACGAGGCGCACCACCGCTGCAAGATCTCCGACGGCGCGCTCGACGCCGCCGCACAGCTGGCCGACCGCTACATCCAGGATCGCCATCTGCCCGACAAGGCCATCGACCTGATCGACGAGGCCGCCTCACGGATGCGGATCAAGACCATGAGCGCGCCTCCGCGCTACCGCGAGCTGGAGGAAGAGATCGAGACGGTGCGCAAGGAGAAGGAGTCTTCGATCGAAGCGCAGGAGTTCGAGAAGGCGGCGGCGCTGAGAGACAAGGAGCGCAAGCTGAGCCAGAAGCGCAAGGAGCTCGAGGAGTCCTGGCGCGACGAGGAGGACGCGGCCGAGCAGCCCGAGATCGGCGAGGAAGAGATCGCCGACATCGTCTCGATGTGGACGGGCATCCCCGTCTTCAAGCTGACCGAGGCCGAGTCGCAGAAGCTGATCCGCATGGAGGACGAGCTGCACAAGCGCGTCATCGGCCAGCACCCGGCGATCGAGGCCGTTTCCAAGTCCATCCGGCGCGCCCGCGCGGGCATCAAGGATCCCAAGCGCCCGACCGGCTCGTTCATCTTCCTGGGGCCCTCGGGCGTCGGCAAGACCGAGCTGGCCCGCACCCTGGCCGAGTTCCTGTTCGGTGACGAGGAGGCCATGATCCAGGTCGACATGTCGGAGTACATGGAGAAGCACTCCGTGTCGCGGCTGGTCGGCTCGCCTCCGGGCTACGTCGGCTACGACGAGGGCGGCCAGCTGACCGAGTCGGTGCGGCGCAAGCCCTACTCGGTGCTGCTGATGGACGAGGTCGAGAAGGCCCACCCCGACGTCTTCAACATCCTGCTGCAGATCCTCGAGGACGGAAAGCTGACCGACTCGCAAGGGCGTAAGGTCGACTTCCGTAACACGATCGTGATCATGACCTCGAACCTGGGCGCTGCTCAGATCTCCAAGAACCAATCGCTCGGCTTCTCCTCGAGCGACGAGGCCGGCCTCTCCTACGACGAGATGAAGTCGCGTGTCACCGGGGAGCTGAAGAAGGTCTTCCGGCCCGAGCTGCTGAACCGCATCGACGAGGTGATCGTCTTCCACAAGCTCGAGAAGGCCGAGATCAAGCAGATCATCGACCTGATGCTGAAGCGGCTGCGCGAGCAGATGGCGACGCACAAGGTGACGATCGAGCTGACCGAGAAGGCGAAGGATCTGCTGGTCGAGCAGGGCTTCGACCCGGCCATGGGCGCCCGTCCGCTGCGCCGGGCGATCCAGCGCCTGATCGAGGACCCGCTGGCCGATTTCGTGCTCGGAGCCGAGCTGATGCCGGGCGCCACGCTGATCGTCGATCGCAAGAAAAACTCCTCCGAGGAGGTCGAGATCAAGATCATCCCGGGTACCGAGCCAGTGCTCGAGGAGGAGCCCGAGAAGGTCGTCGTCCCCACCGACGGCGGCGGCGACCGCGACAGCGACGAAGAGCCCGAGAAGAGCACTGAGGAGAAGTAGCGGGCGCCAGCCCTTATGCTGCGCCTGTGCTCGCCGCTCTTGACTCCAGCGCGATCGCCGAGATTGTTCTCTCGGCTGTGCTTGCGTGCTTCCTTGTCGGGTACCTGATCAGACGCCGGCGGCGGATCTCGTTGTCCTGGCTCACAGTCCGCGACGGTCGTGTGATCCTGAACGACAAGGGTCGGGCGAAGATCGGCAGTCGCGGGCTCGAGATCTCGAAGATCGAGGAGTCTATCGCCGAGACCTTCGCGCTGGACGACGAGGGAGACATCGTTCTCAGCGAGGTGGGACGCGAAGCCTTGAATAACGGAGCCGGGGAAGACGCTCGTCTCGATAGAGCTGAGAAGGGCAGCAAAGACCAGTAGCGATCGCCAGCGCCTATGCTGAGCCTATGCTCGTCGTCGCCGACACAGTTGTTGCGCCGTTTACGATCGTTTTCTTTGCGACCTTTCTCTGCATCGTGGTGGCTCGCGCGGTGCTCAAGGCCGTACGCGGCGGCTCTCGAATCATTCGACGCTCACTCGTCGTTCGCGACGGCCATGTCGCTCTGAGCGACGAGGCGCGGGCGAGGCTCGGACAGCGCGGGCTCGACGTCGCGAAGATCGAGAGCATGGTCGCCAAGAGCTATTCGGTGGACGAGCGCGGTGGAATCGTCACACGCGGGACGAGCGGCAAGGCGGCGCCGCTGCCACCGACCTCGAACGTGCCGTCGTCCCCTTCGTCGACCGTCGCGGAGTCGGATCGGCCCCTCTTTCGCAAGCCGACCGTAGAAGACCTGCTTCGCGGAGGCTCAGGCAAGTAGCGGCGTGCATGGTACCGCCGTCGCGAGGCGGCGACTAATCTGTATCCGGAACGGTCCGATAGGCGATGGGAGGACGGGATGAAGGGATTCAACGACAACATCGAACAGCTGACCCTCGAAAACGACGATTTCCGGAAAGTCCTCTATACCGCGTCGCACAGCCAGCTCGTGTTGATGAGCCTGAGGCCGAACGAAGAGATCGGCCTCGAGGTTCACGAGGACAACGATCAGTTCTTCCGCTTCGAGTCGGGCCGGGGCCGCGTGATCATCGACGGCAACGAGTACGAGGTGAAGGACGGCTCGGCGATCGTCGTGCCGGCCGGTGCCGAGCACAACGTCATCAACGGCTCGGGCTCGGAGGCGCTGAAGCTCTACACGATCTACTCGCCGGCCCATCACAAAGACGGCGTCGTACGCGCGACCAAGGCCGAGGCCGAGGCCGACGAGGCCGAGTACGACGGTCAGAACTCCGAATAGGCCGCCGAGCACGAAGCGCGTTACGTGTCCGGCGCGAAGTAGACACATTTACGGGCGCCTTTCCCGGATACCGTGTACGCGTCGCAAACGCGGTGCCAGGCACCGCGGCGAGCACGGGCGCCCGGGCCCGCGAGAAGACACGAAGTCGCCACAGTTCGCCGTCTGCGCCTCTGCGTAGACTCGGCTGGTGGCAAAGGCGGCCGTCCAGTTCACGTGCACTGAATGCGGTTATGCGACCGGGCGCTGGCTCGGGCGCTGTCCGAGCTGTGAGAGCTACGGCACGTTGACCGAGGAGAGCGTAGTTCCGCTGCCCAAGAATGCGCCGCGAGTGCAGCGACCGCTCCTGCGCCTGGTCGAGGTCGAGGCGAGCGAGAGCGAGCGCATTTCGACCGGTGTGCCCGAGCTCGATCGCGTGCTCGGCGGCGGGCTGGTTCCCTCCTCGCTCGTGCTCGTGGGCGGCGAGCCCGGGATCGGGAAATCGACGCTGCTACTGGCCGCGTTGCGCGCGATCGCCGAGGAGCGCCGCGGCCTGCTCGTCTCGGGCGAGGAGTCGCCCGCTCAGGTTGGGCTGCGGGCCGAGCGCCTGGGCGGAGCCGGCAAGATCGAGATTCTGGCCGAGACCGAGCTGGAGGCGGTTTGCGAGCTGCTCGAGCGCGAGCGACCGGAGGTTTGCGTGATCGACTCGGTGCAGACTCTCTACTCGTCGAGCCTGGGCTCGGCGCCGGGGTCGGTGGCGCAGGTGCGTGAGGCCGCCTCGCGGTTGATGCACCTGGCCAAAGAGAACGGCATCGCCGTATTCCTTGTCGGGCACGTGACCAAGGACGGCGCCGTGGCCGGGCCGCGCGTGCTCGAGCACCTGGTCGACTGCGTGCTGCAGTTCGAGGGCGACCGCTACCACGAGCACCGCATCCTGCGTGCGACCAAGAATCGCTTCGGCTCGACCAACGAGCTAGGCGTCTTCGAGATGACCTCCGCCGGCCTGGTCGGAATTCCCGATGCCTCGGCGCTGTTCGGGCGTTCCGAGCCCGGCGAGGTCGGCGCCGCGGTGGCCTGCACGCTCGAGGGCTCGCGTCCGATCCTGCTCGAGATCCAGGCGCTCGTGGCCCGCAGCGAGCTGGCCATGCCGCGGCGCGTCGGCACCGGCGTCGATCCCAAGCGCCTGGCGATGATCGTGGCCGTGCTCTCACGTCATGCGCGCGTGGCGCTCGGACAGGCCGACGTCTTCGTCAACGTCGCCGGCGGCGTGCGCATCGAGGAGCCCGGCGCCGACCTGGCGATCGCGCTGGCCATCGCCTCGGCGGCGCGGGGCGTGCCGGTGCGGCCGGGGTTGGCGGCCTTCGCCGAAATCGGCCTGACCGGACGCTTGCGCGCGGCGACCCAGACCGGGCGCCGGGCGGGAGAGTGCGCCAAGCTCGGGCTGGAGCGCGCGCTCGTCTGCCAGGGCAGCGTCAAGAACGGGGCGGGGCTGGAGTTGATCGAGGTGGCCAGGCTGGGCAAGGCACTGGCGCTGGGGCTGGAGTCGCGCCGAGACGAGTCCGACCCGGCTCTCTGAGTGCTCGCAGCGCTACAGAAAGCTCCGTCGCCGCCGTACCGGATCAAGCAGGTCGATCCTTTTCGCGCGGAAAGTGAGCGTCGCGCGGGCCTGCACCCCGGCGAATCGGCGTAGCCGTGCGGCTGCTCAGATCGAAACGCGTTCTGAGCAGGGATTTTTCGGAAAGACACCTGAAAACGTGCGTTTTCCAGCGTTTTTTGCTATCATTAAGCAGTATCCAGCCGGCGGTAGTGGCACCGCCGGCCTTTTCGCGAACACAGCTCGAAAGGGGAGTGTCGCTTGTTTGAGGTTGGCGAGAAAGTCGTGTATCCGCATCACGGTGCGGGGACGGTGGTCGAGAAGGAGATGCGCACGGTACTCGGTCAGAAGCGCGAGTACCTGACGATCAGGATCCTTCATAACGACATGACCGTTCAGGTTCCCAGTGAGAATGCCGAGCGCGTTGGACTTCGCCCGGTGATCGAAGAGGCGAAGATCGACGGCGTCATCGTTGCGCTCACGGCCGGCAAGACCGAGATGCCGAAGAACTGGAACCGCCGCTTCAAGCACAACCGCGACAAGATGAAGACGGGTGACATCCTCGAGCTGTCGGAAGTCGTGCAGAACCTGTCCTTGCGCGATTTCGAGAAGGGTCTCTCGACCGGCGAGAAGCAGATGTTCGTGAAGGCCAAGAAGATTCTTTCCAGCGAACTCATGTACGCGCTCGATCTGAACGAGGAAGAGGCGGCCGCGTGGCTGGAGAACGTGCTGGCCAGGAACGGCAAGAAGGCGGCGTCGAAGGTGAGCAAGCCGGAGCCGGAGGCGGTAGCAGCCTCCGTCTAGTCGCGGCGGCCGGTTCGCCGTCGGCGAGACAGCGGCTCGCGAATCGACTGTGACGAGCGCGTCGGCCTGGGTTGTCGTTTGCGCTGCCGGGGCGGGGAAGCGCCTCGCCGGTACCCGGCCAAAGGCCTTTGCGGCGCTCGGCGGGCGGCCGCTTCTCGCCGAGAGCCTGAGGCGGCTCGACGACTGCGACCTTGTTGCGGGCCTGGTCGTGGCGGCTCCGCCCGGCTGGGAGGAGGCCACCATCCTGCTTGCCGAGGAGCTCGGCTGCAGCAAGGTCAGCACGGTCGTGCGCGGGGGCCGCGAGCGCGGCGAAAGCGTTAGCCTGGCCCTGGCGGAGGTGCCGGCCGAGGCCGAGCTGGTGCTTGTGCACGATGCTGCTCGGCCGCTCGTGAGCGAAGAGGTCGTGAAGCGTGTGTTAGGGCCGCTGGCGCAGGGTTGGGACGCGGTCGTGCCGGCGCTGCCGCCGTCCGACACGATCAAGCGCGTCGAGGCCGAACGCGTCGTCGAGACGCTCGAGCGCAGCTCGCTCGTCGCCGTCCAGACGCCGCAGGCCTTTCGCGCCGAGGCGCTGCGCGCCGCCTATGCAGCCGAGCACGACGAGGCGACCGACTGCTCGACGCTGGTAGAGCGGCAGGGCGGTCGCGTCCGCTGGGTCGAGGGCGACCGGCGCCTGCACAAGGTTACGACGAGCGACGATCTGGCTCTGGTCGAGAGCTGGCTGGCCGAGGAGGAACTATGAGTGAGCTCAGGGTAGGCATCGGCATCGACGCGCACGCCTTCGCCGCCGGCGTGCCGCTCGTATTGGGCGGCGTCGTGATCGAGCACGAGCGCGGCCTGGCCGGACACTCCGACGGCGACGTGATCGCGCATGCGCTGATCGACGCCCTGCTCGGTGCGGCCGGACTGGGCGACATCGGCTCGCTCTTTCCTTCCAGCGACGAGCGCTGGAAGGGTGCCGACTCGCTCGACCTGCTCGCCCGCGCCTACGGCGAGGTGCGCGGCGCGGGCTGGGCGCTGATCAACGCCGACTGCGTCCTCGTAGGCGAGGAGCCACGGATCGCGGCCCTGCGCGGCGAGATGCAGGGGCGTCTGGGCATGGCGCTGGCGGTCGGGCCGGGGCGGGTGACCGTTCGGGCCACTACCAGCGACGGGCTCGGTTTCGCGGGCCGCGGCGAGGGACTGGCGGCTCAGGCGGTGGCGCTGCTCGAGCGCTAGGCGCGGTTCCCCACGACGAGAGCCGAGTGCGTTGGAGAGGCCGCCGCAAAACGGCAGCAGCGAGATTCGACCGGCACTTTAGCGGCCGCGGCGGCGACTGCCCGGTTTTCCGCGCCTGCGGCTCTGGCCGCGGCGCTCTTCTTCTATCTCGTCCTTCTTCTTCTTTTTCTTGGCCTTGCGCTTGTCCTTGGCCTTGTCCTTGGCGCTTTTCTGCTGCAGGCCCTGGCGCTCGAGCTGGCGCCGTATCTGCCTGTTGGACACGCCCGAGCCGGTGCTTTGC
>Ga0315542_1001726_pt1 | contig 13586 bp, 9 predicted proteins | sample SalMarSW160120MG_FD_202541 | JGI IMG/M metagenome (GOLD analysis project Ga0315542, IMG submission 202541) | Salt marsh sediment microbial communities from the Plum Island Ecosystem LTER, Massachusetts, United States - Salt Marsh Sediment SW1601-20 ...
CAGACCTTTCCTATTAAGGTCAATGGACGGTTTGTGGGTATTGCGGGTGTTGATCGCGCCCTCACAGAGATACATACCTATTTGAAAGGTCTTAAGCCCTATAAATCTGCGACATTTGTGTTGCTCAGTCGTAAGGGCCGGATCATCTCTTCAACTATGGATCTGATGTCTAAGAAGAGCTTTAATCAGTTTCAACAGACGGCTAAGAGGGATGAAAAAGGGGCTGAAACGGAGATTGATAGGCATATGATGACCCAAAATATTGAGGAAACCGACTACAAGAATCTCCTTCATCTTTTCTACAAGCATTCCGGTCCCCCTCTCTTGATCCGACGGATTGACCCTTTAGACGGTAAGACCTATATCTTTTCAGGGGCTAAAATTAGGACAGGAGAGTGGACGATTGTCATGCGGGTCTCCGAGGGTGAAATAACGGCACCTATCCGAGATACCCTCGTCAAGGTCTTGCTGATTTCGTTTATCGGCTTGTTCATAACCTTCATGATTCTGACCTGGATTGCGAAACGGATCAGCGGCCCGATTTCAGAAGCCGTTGATATCGCCAAAGAGGTTGCGGATGGGGATTTCACTACCGAGGCAAAGATCAGGTCCACGGATGAGACAGGACACCTTCTTAGAGCATTGGATACTATGGCCGAAAACCTCAATTCCTTAGTTGGCCAGGTACAACGTTCCAGTATCCAAGTGACCAGTTCGTCAACAGAGCTGGCAGCCACGGCAAAGGAGCAGGAGACAACCATGGTGAACCAGGTAGAGTCTACGAACCGGGTGGTAAAGTCGGTGGAGAATATCTCCCACGTTGCAGCCGATCTGGTGGAGACAATGCAACGGGTAGCATCCATGTCCCAGGAGACGGCGGTGTTTGCCAACAGCGGTCAAAGGGATCTCTCAAAAATGGAGGAAGCCATGCACAATATGGAAAACGCCTCTAAGTCCATATCCGGCAGGTTAGAGTCCATTAACGAGAAGGCTGAAAATATTACCCATGTGGTAGACACAATTACCAAGGTGGCCGATCAGACAAACCTGCTATCATTGAATGCTGCCATTGAAGCGGAGAAGGCCGGGGAGTACGGACGCGGGTTTCAAGTGGTGGCACGAGAAATCCGCAGGTTAGCGGACCAGACTGCAGTGGCCACGTTGGATATTGAGCAGATGGTGCAGGAGATGCAATCGGCGGTGGCTGCCGGTGTTATGGAAATGGACAAGTTTATGGTTGAAGTCAAGCTAAGCGCCGAAGACGTTGAAAAGATCAGCACACAATTGACCCGAATCATTGCGCAGGTTCAGGCGCTATCTCCCAGCTTTGAAGATGTCAACGTGGCGACAGGTAATCAATCGGAAAGTGCCCAGAAGATCAACACCGCCATGGTAAATCTCAGCGAGGGCTTGCAGCAGACCATAGAGTCCCTTAGAGAAACTTACGCTGCTATTGAACAGTTGAACGAGGCCACAAGGGCCCTACGGGAAGAGACTTCTCGTTTCAAGATCAGACAATAGATTGAATCCGTTGATTACAACCGGTTGTTCCTGACAAAGGCCTGATAGTTGTCACCTAAATTCTACTTGTGACCCCTTTTCAATCTGCGGCCTGGAGACATGTTAAGGAAACTTGCCAAAAAATTACCTTATCATAATAGCCTCTTTGTTAGGTGTCTGCTGATGGTTTTTGCTAAAATCATATCCCGTTCACACGTGTATGCGGCACTTTTTTCTCTTCTTATGACGTTTCAAACACCCGTATCCGTTAGAGCAGAGACCCCTGGAACCTTACCTTCCCAGTGGGATAAACCCAGCGAGGTAGGCGGGCTATTCCTGAAAATGCTCTCTGGAAAGTCCCTTGGAGACATTAAAAGCATCAGGCTTTCCTATGATGTTCATATGGACTTGCAGGCCTTTGTGAAGACCAAGATGGTCGCCACCCTGGAGATGAGAAAGGAAGGCAAGGACTACCTTTCAATCTTCAGCCTGGAAGAACCTGTTGGACAAGATCTGTGGAGCAGATTTGCGTTATTTGTCTATGGCAAACACACGGCCGAGTACAAAGAGATGATGAAGGCCGTTGAGACGCGGATACATGAGCGGTTTCGTTTTCAAAAGGAGAAGTTTCTCACGGAAGAATTTCGAGAGATCCTTCCGGATGTGAAGGTCTATGAAAACCAAACAGGGATTCGAGTCTATTTTGATTACAAAGAGAATTTGGTAAAATTCTGGAAAGACCAAACAAAGAAGGCATTCACCAAGTCCATCCCCTATTTGAACCAGTACGGTCCATTAACGGCTTTTTTTAATTACCTACTTTTCGAGCCCACCAAAGTTGAATTATCCGTCGTTAATGCCATGAGACAGGATGAGGACATCGATCCGTCAGGAGAGCCGTCTACGGATAAAAAGGTCGTTAACTTTCTGTTTGAATCACAAGTCGTTCGACTGCAACACAACAATACCGGTAGATATCCGGAATACGATTCGGCCATTTACTTCGAGGGTAAGAATTATCTGGACCTCATTTATGGGAAAAATATCTTTTTTGAACTCTTTCACGCCACAATAGGGAGGGCAAAGGTCCCCTATGTAATTCATTTAGATGGTATTATCAGTAAGTCAAAAAAAAGTAAATTTGAGTTAAGGCTTAAGCAACTCATGGATAATCCCGAGACTGCCCAAGAGCTTGAGAGAGAATTCGAAGACGAAGTGCTTGCAGCAAAGAACGTAAAGGTTTATTTGACGGCCACTGATGTGAAATTTGACTGAGTGTGATGAGACGGATCACCCTCCAGCCTGTTTTTGAGTCTTAAGAGTATATTTGTTCACCATATGGTGGGGATTATAAGACTCTTTGGCCTTCCTTAGACCTTCAATACCCAGATCCTGTTCCCGATTGATGTACTCAATATTAGGCCAGTCGTTAGTGCAAAAGAGCTGGTTTATCGCACCATAGAGGCCCGGGATTTCGGGGTCGGCCTTCTCAAAATGAATTACTGCGGTATCGGTATTCAGCGGCTCTCCTATTGAAAAAGCCTCAATCCTGGAATTGATCTGTATAGCGCCTCCTCGATAATCAAGTTCCTCAAAATGGGTGAGGGCCTCATATATGGCGTAATCCTCTGCAAGAAGGTCGGGTTTGTCAGCACACTCTTTTAACTGGCACCATTTCTCCTGCATATCAAGTAAGCACTCTACAAGCTCCATATCAAGGTGACGATATTCGAATGCAAAATTTTTCATAAATCGATTTAGAAGGTTCTTCTTTTTATGATACTTTCTCCCGGATAACTGGATGAGATCCAGAGTGCGGTAGACGTAATCACTATTGTCCCGATCGAAAAAAGAGGCATAATGGTCATGATCTACAAATTTCTCAACGAATTCCTCACTCACTCTGCAAACCCTCATTTCCGGAGTGAGCTGTTTAAGCTGCTCGCAAAGGACATCGAGGGCCTTTCTTTTATTCCCTGGGCCAATAGGGGGCAGGCAAAATGGTGACATCCCCTCAGGTTTGAAAATAATCAGCATGCAGTTTTCCCACTGAAGCCATATGGGATGGTAATGATGCCGCCAGATGAAGAGATTCGTAAAGGTTAATTCAGAAGTCTGAGGAGGGTCCTGAAGAAAGAAGCGGTTAAATATATCTTTGTGTTGAATCTCTATCGGTTTAAAATCGTCCAGTACCATTTGTATCCCCTACCTTTGTGTCCCCCTACCTTAATGTTGTAGAAGTTTATCTGCTTATTTTTTTGACAAGATAAGGTGAAGTAATAAAAAGCCCCTTTTTTTGAGGCCAAACTATAGGTGATTCGGTCTTGTGTCAAGCCAAAGAAAACCTCATCGGAAAGTCGCACCTCCCAGCTTCATACCATTGCCATCATTCCTTTCACTCCTCAGCGCTGTATGCACAAGGAGATTATTGCCTAAATTCCCGGCATCTGATATATAAAAGAAAGAATGTCAGCTATCTTGCTCTACACGGCAGGCAATCGAATCGATTCAAAGGAGGAACCCGGCCAATGCCGATTTTTGAATATGAGTGCCAAAACTGTCAGGGACAATTTCAAACCCTAATAATGAAAGCGGAAGAGGAAAAAAGCCTTGCATGTCCCCGCTGTGGAGGTCATAATCTAAACAGACTGATTTCCAGGGTTACATATCACCAATCTGAGAAAGATCGTCTTGCTAATTACAGTTCCACCTCCCAGGGCGACAGTTTCTACAAGGATAGTAGAAACATCGGACTGCACGCCAAAAAAAGGGCTCAAGAGATGGGGGTGGACTTAGGGAGCGGCTTCGAGTCGAAGTTAGAGAAACTGAGGACCGATCCAGGCTCTGTTCTTAAAGACAGTGACTGAACGACAGAAATTCCGGAGATACCCAATTGAAGAAGATACTACGATGGCTATAGAAGGAGATGTTGTCCTGATTTATTACCAGGAACAGCCCACCGTTTTTGCACGCATAGAATATATCGAGCCCGACATTAAAAAGGATTGGTATCATGTCACGCTATTGCTGCTCACGATACCCACCCAAGCCGTCACATGGATACTTAGAGATCAATATATTGACGGCGAGGTGTTCACCATGGGAGGAAAATCGATGAGATTGGAAGTGGTCAAGAAGGTGACTATCAGAGAAAGTGAACAATCCCCGGGCCAGAATCAAACAAAAAATACCCCCAACAAGCCAGCTGCGGTTATTCCTTTTAAAAAACCTTGAATAAACCCCGCAACCTGTTGGATTCACTGGAATCCTGACTGTGTACAAAACATTATGGTAAAAAGGCCTTTTACTGGCGTATCAGGTGTAATTCAATGAAAAACACTCGAATCATTGTCATCCGTCTTATCCTTTCCGGAGTATTTGCCTTTATTATTGCCCGCCTCTTTTTTCAAGAAATGTCGGCGTCAAGGGTCCTCGGGTTAGGTGTTGTTTTGTTTGGTTTCGCTTATCTATTCGAATATGTCAGAAAAAGAAATACGAAAGGAGGCGCGTAATGGAAGCTGAGAAATTTGTGCATTCGTTCAATGTGTGTTCGTTTAAGGAAGGGGATGGGAAAAACAAAAAACTCTTAGGAGGAAAAGGCGCCAATCTCTGCGAAATGACCCAGATCGGGCTTCCCGTTCCGCCAGGATTTGTTATTACGACCGAGGCATGCCTGACCTATCTGGATCAGAAAGAGGAAGGGCTTACCCCGCAGTTAAAAAATGAGATAGAAACCTCTATGGCATTGCTGGAGAAGGAAACAGGGAAGGGATTTGGAAATCCTGAGAATCCTTTATTGGTATCTGTCAGGTCGGGGGCGGCCATGTCCATGCCCGGTATGATGGATACCATCCTGAATCTTGGCCTCAACAATGAGACGGTTGCCGGACTTATTCGTCTTACAAAAAATGAACGTTTTGTCTATGACCTCTATCGCAGGCTGATCCAGCTTTTCGGGTCCATTACATTCAACATTAATGATGACGATTTTAACAGCATATTCAATAATATAAAGAAACAAAATAAAGTGGAAGAAGATGTCCAACTTGATGCCAAGGCCCTCAAAGCAGCGTGCGATGAATTCTTGGATCTTATCAAGAAAAAGACGGGTAAACCCTTTCCGCAAGATCCCCATGTACAGTTGGAACTGGCCGTGGAATCGGTATTCAAGTCGTGGATGGGGAAACGGGCCATTGACTACAGAAAGGAATTCAAAATCACCAAGGGTATGGCCGATGGCACTGCGGTCAATATCTGCACAATGGTTTTTGGAAACATGGGAGATGACAGCGCCACAGGTGTTGCATTTACGAGAGATCCAGCCACCGGAGAAAACCGCTTCTTCGGTGAGTATATGATCAATGCCCAGGGTGAAGACGTGGTCGCCGGTATCCGCACCCCGAAACCGATCCGCGAGCTCAGGAAAGAGATGCCCGGCCTCTATCCGGAATTAGAAGAGCTAAGACACACCTTGGAAAATCACTACCGTGAAGTCCAGGACCTCGAGTTTACAATAGAAAATAAAAAGCTATACTGCCTTCAGACAAGAAACGCAAAGATGAACGCATCGGCATTCATCAAGACCTCTGTTGATATGGTGAACGAGGGGCTTATTTCTGAGGAAGAGGCCATACTGAGGATACAGCCGGACATGTTGGAGCAGCTCCTCCATCCCCGTCTTGACCCGGATGCCAAGGTTGAGGTCCTGGCCCAGGGACTGCCGGCATCCCCGGGGGCCGCATCAGGCAAGATGGTCTTTGATGCGGACAGAGCTGATAGCAAGGCAAAATTGGGCGAAAAGGTAATACTTGTAAGAGAAGAAACCAAGCCAGACGATATTCACGGATTCTTTGCCGCCCAGGGAATACTCACAAGCAGGGGCGGCAAGACATCCCATGCCGCCGTGGTTGCAAGGAGCATGGGAAAGCCCTGTGTTTCCGGATGCGAGGCAATCGTGATCAATAATATTGAGCGGGAAGCTGTTATCTCCGGGGTCACACTCAGGGAAGGCGACCTGATTACAGTGGACGGGACCACCGGCAACGTCTACCAGGGCAAGGTCGCCACAATAGAACCGGAGTTTGTCGAAGACCTTTTGGTGGTGTTGGAATGGGCGGACGAAATCAGCGAACTCCAGGTCATGGCCAATGCGGACACCCCTGACTCTGTTTCAAAGGCCAAGAAATATGGCGCTATGGGTGTAGGGCTATGCCGGACAGAGAGGATGTTTAATGATCCTGACAGATTGCCGATTGTCCAGGAAATGATCCTGGCAGAGAGCACCAAAGAGAGGGAGGCGGCCTTAGACCGGCTCATCCCTTATCAGAAAGAAGATTTCAAAGAGATCTTCCGGGTTATGGACGGTTATCCTGTTACCATCCGTCTCTTAGACCCCCCTATTCATGAATTCCTCCCTTCCGCTGAAGAGCTTTCGGATGAAATCAGCAAACTTAAGGAGCTGAAACAGACGGTAGACGGCATGGCGGATCTTCCTGACACCCTGAAGATAATTGACCCTGAGCTGAATGAGCGTTATGAAGCCAACCTCGAGCTGATCATAAAGCATTTGGAAGAACTCAAGGACAGGCATTTAGCCGGGCCAATGATTGAATCCAAGGAGGTTATGCTCAAGAAGGTGAAGTCATTAACTGAGACCAACCCGATGTTAGGTCATCGGGGGGTCAGACTCGGCATTAGCTATCCGGAGATCTATGCCATGCAAATCAGGGCCGTGTTCGAAGCCGCGGCCGAACATACCAAAGAGGGTGGCCGGGTTTCACCCGAGATCATGATTCCCCAGGTGTGTACCTTAGAAGAGCTGAAATGGGTCCACCGGTATGTAACCCAGATAAACAAAGAGGTGGAGAAAAAGTACAATATCGAGGTCCCCTATAAATTCGGGACCATGGTGGAAGTGGTTCGGGCCTGCATGCGGGCGGGTAGGATTGCGGAATTGGCGGAGTTCATATCCTTCGGCACAAATGACCTTACCCAGGCGACCTTCTCTTTTTCAAGAGAGGACGCTGAAAATAAATTCCTCCCCCTCTATGAAGAACGGGGGATATTGGAGCACAATCCCTTCGATGTCCTGGATATCAAGGGTGTTGGCAGGCTGATGAGGATTACAATGGAGTGGGCCCGGAAGACAAAACCCGATCTGAAGGTCGGGATTTGCGGCGAACAGGGGGGCCAGCCTGATTCTATCAGATTCTGCCACCACATCAAGATGAGCTATGTCTCGTGCTCTCCACCCAGGGTCCCCATTGCCAGATTGGCGGCGGCCCATGCCAAACTCAAGGAAAAGGAATACGTTTTGGATTGATGCCCCGGTTAAATACGCTGCGCTGTCCTTCGGAATTGAACGGGGTAAAATTGATGATTGAAAATGGCATATCTGAAAAAAAGCCCGCAACAGTGACCCTTAACCAGGGGGATAATGTCTCTGTCGCGCTGATAGATCTTGTCCCGGGAGACACGATCGGCGATGGAGTCGTGGTTCGCGGGGATTCGATTCGTGCGGGCCACAAGGTCGCCTTCAAGAGGATAAATGTGAAAGAGCCGGTCAGGAAATACGGCCAGATTATCGGTTTCGCCTCTACAACCATAGAACCGGGAGAGCATGTACACACTCACAACCTAAAGATGGGCGATTTCTCCAGGGATCACGCCATAGGCGTGGACGCCCGGCCCACCCGGATGGTGCCAAAGGGGGCGCGCGCCTCGTTTCAGGGAATTATACGAGATAATGGAGGAGTGGGAACGAGAAACTACATCGGGGTATTGTCCACCGTCAATTGCTCTGCAAGTGTGGCCCGTTTTATAGCAGGCTCCTTCACCCGGGAAATAATGGCCGGGTTTCCCAATGTGGACGGGGTCCTCTCCCTGACACACGGAACCGGATGCGCCATGATCCCCGAAGGCGAGGGATTATCTCTGCTCCAGCGCGCCTTGGCAGGCTACGCCCGTAACCCCAACTTTGCCGCTATTCTTCTCTTGGGTCTGGGGTGTGAAGTAAACCAGACCTCCTCTCTAATTGAAAATATGGATCTGAAAGAGGGTTCGATGTTTCAGGTCTTGAACATTCAGGAATCCGGGGGAACAGGAGAAACCGTACGCCGCGGTATAGCCGCGATAAATAAGATGTTAGCAGTCGCCGACAGCGTAAGACGGGACCCTGTTAAGGCGAATCATATCACACTCGGCCTGGAGTGCGGGGGCTCTGACGCATTCTCGGGCATCTCAGCCAACCCTGTCCTTGGGGCCGCAGTGGATCTCCTGGTTTCACACGGCGGAACAGCTATCCTGAGTGAAACCCCCGAGATCTACGGGGCTGAACATCTGCTCACGAGAAAGGCCGTAAGTCGTGAAGTGGGCCAAAAACTGATAGATCGAATCCGATGGTGGGAAAGCTATACCAGCCGGTTAGGGGGAGAAATAAATAATAACCCCACACCGGGCAACAAGGCGGGGGGACTTACCACCATCCTTGAGAAATCCTTGGGCGCATCGGCAAAGGGGGGTACAACGAACCTGGTGGAGGTTTACAAATATGCAGAACAGGTCTCAGCCGAAGGACTGGTCTTCATGGATACTCCCGGCTACGATGCTGCCTCTGTCACGGGAATGGTGGCCGGAGGCGCAAACATAATCTGTTTTACCACCGGTCGTGGTTCTGTCTGTGGCTACAAGCCAGTCCCGACCATAAAGCTGGCTTCCAACACGGAAATGTACCGATCCCTGATCGAGGACATGGATATCAACTGCGGCCACATAGTCGACGGAAAGGCAACCATAGATGAAATGGGAGAAGAAATATTCCGGCTCATCTTAGAAACAGCATCCGGCAAAAAAACCAGGAGCGAACTTCTCGGTTTTGGGGACAATGAATTTGTACCCTGGCAGATCGGTCCGGTGATGTAAGGGACCCCCAATCACGCCATCCAAACCGACTCTAAATAGCAATTAGAAAAATCAACCATCAGCAGCGGCTGATTCGCCTTTATATCCCACGACACAAAACATGTCAGCAGATCCTGCGGCTCAATCCCTTCCACTTTCACCTGTTTAGAGACCGCCCTGTTTGCCTCGCGCACCGTTCCGAGTATCATACCGTGCAATTTCAGTGAACTGTCGAGGTCTTTTAACCGGGATGAGCTGTGGATCTGCTCCACGGCTTCCTCCCAGTGAATCCCGCCTATCTTACGGCGTAAAACATAAGCGTTTCCCCTGTCCCGGATCGTTAGCAGGGGGGGGTTGACCCTCAGGTTGGCATTCTTGATTTTTGACCCCCTCATTTTTGATTCCACACTCTCTAAGAGGTCCCTCTTTTTTTCTAAATCCGCTAATTGCCTAACTTGAATCCGTTCGAAAATAAACTCTTCACCTCCAACACTGATCTCTTTAAGACGAGTGGGATCAAAGCCCAAATCGATGAGATCACCTATGGTCAGTGAATAACCGGCATTAACTCCTCTTTCTCTGCGCCAGTTCAGAAGGTTCGGCCTCTGATAATTGGGCAGGGCCTCAATAGTGCGAGCAGGCTGCTTTTTCAGTGCCACGGGGAGCCGCGTCCAAAGCATTTTGTCCCCGCTAACCATACGGGGTCCGTTTTCCAAATCAAAAGGAGCATAGGACTGTGCGGCTAATCTGGTGATTTCAGGCGCTAATATAATCTGTTCAAGGGATTCGCCCCCTGTATAGCCGAGCAGGGCTTCTATTCGTCTTCTGAAGGCAACGAACTTTGTCACGAAACGGGTAAACATAAACCGCATAAGTGGTGATGATTTTCCATTCTTGATCTCGTCCTCAAAATAGCCGAGCAGGGCAGAGTAGAGTTCCTTAAACTCGGCTATGGTTCGCTGGACCATGATCTGATTGTCCCTCATCTCTATGGCTGTCCGTTTCCTGCTCAGGTGGTGCATAAGCCTTAGAACAGGCGCTCTCAGATCCTTCCCCTCAAATCTGGGGGGGATATAGATCATATATTGATGGTCTTCCAAAACAGACTTTCCAATCACATTCTCAACCGGTTCCCACGATTGTTTCAAGTAAATATCGTAGGTCAAATCTTCTATGGGGATAATATTATCCAGAATACCGACCGCCGATCTCTTGTTCAAAAATGTTCTGAAATACTTCAATATCTCTGTGCCTAAACCCTTTCTCCTGAAAGGCGCCGCCACCTCAACGTAAACAAGGTAATAACAGGGAATAGGTTTCTTCATATATAACATATTCAAGCGACCAAGATTTTCACCTGTCTCGGCGTTAATTTCTATGACCCGAAAACCGTTGTGGGAATCTTCAGGCTTGACGCTATTAATCTTGCTTCCTGAAACAGTTTTATTCACAAGATCCCAGAGGTCATTGAACAGATCTGCCATAATGGGGGAATCGGAAGATCCCAAGCGGATACCTTCGTCTATGAGGCCAATCAGGCCAAGCCTCTCATTGAGACTCAGGCCTTTACGTGCAACAGTATGATTTTTAGATGAACGGGCCTGCAATGGTCTATTTAGCATCATCGATCTCCTCTCAAGTACCGGCAGTTTAACAAGGCCGGTTTTAGTACAAAAAAAAGACGGAGCATGTGCTCCGCCTTTTGTTTCCCGATACCTGCGTAAACACACACTAAGGCATTCCGGCCCTCCGGCTAAAAAAATAATAAAAACCCTGAAAAGTGTATGTAACGCTCATTATTTTGCTCCGTTAGTTTCTGTATATCTCAAGCCGCATATCTTGTCAAGCCAAAAATTGCACTAAGAAATTACCTGAGCCTCAATAATATCTCCAACCTCAATATTATCTACACCTTCCGGTACTTTGATAAGCGCCTCTGCGCGCGCCTGCGACTGGATTCGGCTTTTCATCTGCAGAGGCACTCCCCACCACTCTTCTCCCCTTTTCTCCAAAATAGCCTGGTAAAACTGGGTCCAAGTGAAATCACCCCCTACCCTCGATGCCAAACGCACCTTTTTAATCCCAAAGGGGATTGGCGACCTCCCTGCAATCTGAAGGAGACCGGGTAACGCTAACTGCAGAAAGGCCATCTCATTGGAAGGGGGGCCACCAGGAAGACAGAAAACCGGCCTCCCATCAAGCATTCCCATGGCCACTGCCTTACCCGGGCCAATACGGACCCTGTGGAAGATCAACTCCCACCCCATTTCATCCAATACCCTGATAGTCAGGTCACGTTCGCTTTTCCACGCCCCCCCGCTGGTCACAAGGGCGTCGGCATCTGAGAGTATTGAGGTAAAGGTCCTGCGAATTTCCTCCGATTCGTCTTTTACAACTCTGCTCTTTCCCGGCATCCCGAAATGCCGCAACCAGGAATTAAGAGTCACGAGGTTACTGGCATAAAGCTGGCCTGATTTGAGAGCGTGGCCCGGAGCCACCACTTCGTCGCCTGTAGCAACGATAGCAACACGCGGCTTTGGGAACACAGGAACCTGGTGAACCCCTCCGGCGGCCAGAAGGCCTGTCAGCGCAGGAGTGAGCATCTCTCCCTTAGACACAATAAGCTCCCCTGTTTCCACATCAGTGCCACGAAAGAGCACATTACGTCCGGGCTCGGCATTCTTATAACAGAGCACCTGGTTTGCTTGCTCCCGGGTAAATTCAACCGCGATAACCGCATCTGCCCCTTTAGGGAGGAGGGCCCCGGTCATAACCTTTATCGCCAGCCCCGGCTCAACAGATGCTGCAATGTTATCACCGGCAGCGGACATCCCGGTCACCATAAGCTTAACAGGGTGGTCCTTTGATGCCCCTTCTATATCCTTTGAGACCACTGCGTAGCCATCTTTGAGTGATGAGGTCGCAGAGGGGCAATCAGCCGACGCAGAGAGATCGTCTGCCGCAATCAGATCGCAGACCTCATCCACCGGCAGAGCCACTGGCGAAAGCCTTTTCAAGGTACCAAGGACCATGGAAAGCGCTTCTTCAAACCCGATGTCATATATTTTCATGATCATAATCCTAACGGAATCATAATCTTAATCACATCGCAAACTTAAGATTTTCCCTCTCACAGGACGCTTTCCAGGTCCACAAACTGATCTTCCATCTGGTAAAGCACTTGATCAAGTTCATTGAGACGTCTGGCTAAAAGATGTTCCCTCGCAATCTCCTTTAACTCGATTATTTTTTCTACGTAAGGTCCGAGTTGATCTCTCACATCAGAAGGTGTCCCGGGATTATCTGTGATAGTCTCCAAATAATCGGCCATTTCATAAAAAGAGATTTCTTTTTCCACGAGTTCCTTATGGGACATTCGCCTCAATAAACCCGCCACATTGGGAAAACGCTTTTCAAAACGTTTCTCATAAAAAGGGATAACCCTTATATCGACCTGCATATACTTGCTCACTTTAAATACCTCCCTTTCAAAATTCGACCCGTCTCACCCTCTTTTTATAGGAAGTGAGGCCCTTTTTCAACTCTTTAGTCGTCTGAAAGGTAATTTCTCAAAATCCTCGGGTTTGGGTGATCTTTCAAATGAACCTTTTCACATCTCACCTTCAAGATGTCTTTGCACAATCCTCATTCGCAGGCGAGCAAACTTGCGGGGCTCCCGACTGTTTGAAATAGCTATCTATTCCTGTAGATCCACCCAATAGGATCGTACAGATCCAATTTAAATCTATGGGGCCAAGGGGCCCCCTTTATAAATCAGGGCCTTAACATTCGTGTCAGGTTTTATCAGCAATTCAGGATTCCGCTTTTCGAGTTCCATTGCCACTTTAAGGAAGAAACAATGTTTAGAAGCAAACCAGCACGCAGAGTTGTAAAGATTCAGCCATTGAAAAAGGGCACGGAGATGGTTGGGAAATAGAGGGGGAAAGTTTTCTTCCGGAGACTGAAAAGGCAGGCTCAGGCTCGCCTTTTTCTATAGTTTCGAAAGCTAAGCTCGTTGTGGTCAACTGAGTTATGGTTTCATGTTGATATCTCATTGTTTTCAAATGTTGACGTACTGTCAAGGTATGTCACGTTTTCAAATGTCCGGATTTGATGTGCTTCCCATGACATAACACAACACTCGATCTACCCCTCCAAATCATGATATCACAGGTTATAAGGATTGG
>Ga0315542_1001727_pt1 | contig 13585 bp, 9 predicted proteins | sample SalMarSW160120MG_FD_202541 | JGI IMG/M metagenome (GOLD analysis project Ga0315542, IMG submission 202541) | Salt marsh sediment microbial communities from the Plum Island Ecosystem LTER, Massachusetts, United States - Salt Marsh Sediment SW1601-20 ...
CGGAATCTTCGCCTACCCAGGACCTGAACAGGGCGACCCGCGCGCCGTCGTCGGCCTGATGGATCCCTCCGCCCGCAAGATCGTCCGCCGCCTCGGCAAGGATCTCGTCACGGTCGCCTTGCCCTACGCGCTCTACCTGCAGATGGAAGACGACGTCGCGGGCAGCTTTCTCCAGGGCGACACCTGGGCCTCGCTGCAGGTGTGAGATCTTCCTCGAAAAGCGCGTACCTTCTCATCACGCCAGATCCTGCCGGTTCCACCTCGGCATACTCGATCCCCTGAACAGCGATTCATGCTATACTCCCGCCATTCCCGCCGGCTGGGCACGTGCAAGTCTCGTCGACGAACGGGGGAGGACCGGGCATGAAGACAAGACTGATCGTCATCGGGATCGCCCTGCTTCTCGTCATGAATGCGGCGCCGAGTGATGGGCAGAACTGGCAGCAGGACGACTCGATGTTCAATCCCAGCGGAATTCCCTCCTTGCCCTTCTCCCAGCCCAGGTTTGCGGACCTGGATGGGGACGGCGATGCGGACATGATCCTGGGGAACATCGACGACGCGCCCATGTACTTTCGCAATTCCGGGAGCGTGACGAGTCCCGCCTTCCAGGCAGGAGCGGATATCTTCGCCCCCGTCGATCCCCTCGATGCCGAGGTCGGGGTCTGTGTCGATCTGGATGCGGATGGGGACCTGGACTTCATCTGCGGCGGCTATACGGGCTTGCACCTGTACGACAACGCCGGCAACGCGGCGGAGCCGGTGTTCCGCAAGATCGCCGGGTTCTTCGCGGGTCTGGCGGTCGGGACCAATCCCGTCCCGGCGCTAGCCGATCTCGATGGGGACGGAGACCTCGATCTCCTGGTCGGTCTTAGCGAGAACGGGGCTTTGAGATTCTACCCGAACACGGGCACGCCCGAAGCCGCCGAGTATCTGGAAAGCAACGCCGAAACCTGGTTCGATGTCGGCCTCTACGCCTACCCCTGGTTCTCGGATCTGGATGACGACTCCGATCATGATCTTTTGGTCGGGCGGGATGGACACGGGTTCCGTTTCTACTGGAACATCGGTGACGCGTACACCTGGCAATGGCAGGCCGCTGATTCGGTCTTCCAGAACCTGGCCGGGTCGACCTACTGGAACTCGCCCTGCCTGATCGACCTGACGGGCGACGGCTTGCAGGACCTTGTCTACGGAACCGATTCCGGCCCGCTCCACTACTACGTGAACACGGGCAGCGCGACCGTGCCGGTGTGGACGGCCAACAACAGCCTGTTCGGGGGAGTGCTCGATGTGGGAGGGGCCAGCTCGCCCTTCTTCTACGACTTCGATCAAGACGGCGACCTGGATCTGGTGAGCGGCAGCCAGCTGGGCGACATCAAGTACTACGAGAACGTTGGGACCAGTCATGCACCGGCCTGGCAGGCTAATCACGCCCTTTTTGCCAGCATCGATCACTCCATCTACTCGGCCATCACGCTGGGTGATGTGGATGCCGACGGGCTGCCGGACGCCATCGCGGGAGACCTGAGCGGCAGCCTGTTCTTCCATCACAACACGGGCAGCGGTTTCAGCTACGACAGTAGCGTCTTTCTGGGCGTCAACCTGGGAGGCTGGTCCGTGCCGCGCCTGCTGGACATGGATGGCGATTCCGACCTGGACATCGTGGCCGGCAACGAGAACGGCCTGCTGATCTACTTCGAGAACACAGGAGCGCTGGACTCACCAGCCTGGTCCGAGATCCCTGGCTTTTTCGGCGGCCTGGATGTCGGCAGCAATTGCGTGCCGACGCTCGGAGATTTCGATCACGACGGCGACATGGACCTGATGACGGGGAATCTGTTCCACGAGATCCGGTACTTCGAGAACATGGAGGGAAGCTGGGTGGAGGACCCATCCGTGGTATCCGGCCTCACGGCGGGGCAAAACGCCGCCCCGGCGCTGGCCGATCTCGATGGCGACGGGGATCTGGATCTGACCATCGGCAACTACGCCGGGACCTTCAACTACTACGAGAACACCAACCCCGTATCCGATGTCGCCTCGCAGGAGGTGCCGGCGAAGGGCTCGTGCATCACCTCCGTGTACCCCAATCCCTTCAATCCGCGCGTGACCGTCGAATTCAGTTTGCAGGTCGCTGGTCCAGTGAAGCTCGCAATCCACGATGTCATGGGTCGAGTGGTCGCCACGCTCGTGGACGAGATTCGACCTGCCGGGCCAGCGGCGGTCACCTGGAACGGACGGGACCGTTCGGGGGCGCCTGTCGCCTCGGGAGTCTACTTCGCTTGGCTGCGAACCGCCGGCGAGGTGAGCACGCAGAAGCTGGTCCTGACCCGGTAGAGGGTACTCGCCCCCCCTCTGAAGCCGGCCTGTGAGCTTGTCAACGGCCTTCCGGTGGGCCTTCCGGTGGGCCGTTTCTTTCCTCCACCTCTTCGTGCTATAATATCCGCCGTGCTCCGGCTCGCCCGCAGCCATGGAGTCCGGCAGATTGAATCCCCCTGAGCAACAGTCCAACCCGGAAGGCCTCATCCTGGCTACTCTCGGGCATTCACTATGCGCATCCTCCAGCAACGCTCGCTTCGAGCAGTCCGGCTACGATCGTGATGGGGTTGGGTGGAGATTGAGATAGGCGGGATCGTTAGTGGCGGCCCTGGATCGGTCGACATTGGGAATATGTATGGATGCTCTATGTTCCTTGGACAGATCTGATCTGCTTGCAGGGAGCAAGTGAGGGTGAAGCGGCGAGTTACTAGAGTGCGGTGCGGGATGATTCTCGCCGCGTTGCTGGCTGCGAGCGGGATGTACCTGCTCGTCTGGGGCGGGGGTGGGGCCTTCGAGCCCTTACCCTGGGATGATTCCCAGCATTACCTGCGAGCCAGCGGAATGCGCGCGGCCATGGGAAGCGGCTCCTGGCCGCAGCTGCGCGAGGCCCTGCTGGCCCAGGACATGTATCCGCCCGGCCACCCGGTCATGCTCGGGCTCTGGATGCTCGCCTTCGGCGAGGGACGTGCGAGCCTCGCCGTGTTTCACATCTGGTGCCTGTGGCTGTGCCTGGGCGCGCTGCTGGTCGCTGCGGCCAGCCTCCCGGAACGCTGGCGGGAGGTCTTCTTCGCCGGCGCCGCGGTGCTGCTTCTGGCAACCATCCCGCTGCTCACCCTCGCGGGAACCTTCATGGTCGAAGCGCCGGCGGCCGCCCTGCTGCTGGCCGCCACGGGCACGGCCGCCGTGCTCGCCGAAAGCGGGAGGATCCGGCACCTCGTCTGGGCAGCGGCCGCGGGCCTCGCCGTCCTGCTGACCAAGTACAACATCGGTCTTCCGTTGCTGCCGGCCTACGCGGTCCTGGCAGCCTCTCTCTTGCTCGCCCGGCGGCGGAGGAACGCGTTGATGGTCCTCGCCGTGCTGGTGATCGTGGCCGCAGGCTGGGTTGCCTTTCTCTCGCTCCAGACCAACGGGTGGGCGGCCTTCATGGAGTTCGCCAGGAATCGCGCCAGTCCTCCGGGGATGACCTTCGGGAACCGCATCTGGTGGTACATGAAGCTCTATGCCGGCACGTTCTATCTCCATCCGATCATGATCCTGCCCATCGGTCTGGGGATCCTGTACGCCCTGCGAGAGAAGACGTCCTTGGTGTTGCTGGGCACCGGCTACCTCCTGACGACGATGACCGCCCTGGGACGGCACGAGTACCTTCTGGATCGCAACATGTTCGCGCCGTCGATGATCCTGATCGTGCTGGCGAGCGTGGGAGCGAGCCGGCTCGCCGGGCGCGGGCCGCTGCGGGGCTTCTCGCTCCGTGGCTGGCGCACGGGCGCCCTGGCTCTGGGTGTGTCCGCATTCCTGGTCGCGGGCGCCGGGCAAGCGCGGATTCTGACGGGCGGTTTCAAACCTCCCGGGAATGACAGCCTGGCAATGGTGTCGGGCTTTCTGGAGCGGGCGATGGGCGGTGGTGCGAGCATGCGTGTCGTGGGGACCTTCAACTGGCTGAGCGCAGGCTGGGTGCGGATCCTGGGACACCGGCAACATGGCGGCAGCCCTTACCGGCTGGGGGTCGATTTCCCCTACCCGGGGGTGCCCGACAGGAGAGGCTACGACAGCGGTTACAACGCCGATTACGATCGCTTGATCGAGGACTGGCTGGCCGGCAGCCCGGAAGAGCTGGTCGCCACGATCGAGCTGGACGAGGGATCGCCCTTCCGGGGTGAAGACTATCGACTGTGGAATGCCTGGAAGGCCAACTACTGTGCCTGCATCGCAAAGAGGCTGGCCGGCCGGGAGGTCGCGGCCCTGGATCTGCCCTCCGAGGGAATCCATGTCCGCATCTACCATGTGGCCGAGCATCCTGTGGTTGCGGGGGGGGGGCAGAAAACGGGGTAGATGGGCGATGAGCGTGCAAGCATGTGTTGAGCGACCGGGTGGCCGGAGGCTCATGCCACGGCCCGGAGGATCCCGGGCCGGAATCCCGCCGCAACCTCTCTAGAAACCAAGCCCCATCAGCAGGGAAATACCCTCGGATTTGACACCATGGTCAAGGCCGGAGAGTGGGTGTCTGTATAGCACCTCCAGGCTGTAGACCACAGCGCGCCTCCTCGTCTCCAGACCAACGCCGAGCATGAAGGCCGCGTCCCAATCTCGAAGCCAGCTGGCATCGCTGTAATCATCCTGCACGTACTCCATGGAGAGCAGCTTGCCCAGCGCCGGCCCGAAGAGGAGCACCGAGTTCAGGGGCTTGCCGGGCAGGAAATCATGGCGGAGCAGCAAGGGTACCTCGAGATAATCCAGGCGAAACGTGGCCCTTTGGACCTCGACGAGCCCGCCCCACAGGTTGTCGGATCGATCCCGGTAAGTCCCGCCTCTCCGGACATAGAGCAGGTTTGGCTGCAGCGACCAGCCGGACGATAGCTCAAGGGAAAGGAAGGGACCCACGACAAGACCATCGTGCCATGCGGATCGTCCATAGTCCGAACGCTCAATGTTCATCCACGAATACGCCAGTCCAGCCTTGATCCCTGCCGGGCCCAGGCTGAATGCCCTGGTGTCCGACGACAAGACCAGCAGGCCCAGCAGGACGGCGACCGGAAGCAACCTCTGCCTTGGATGATGCATGATAATCCTCCTGTCGGCGACGAGTCGGCCGTGCAAGTCAGGGGACTATCCGCCGGCGAGGCGACGAGCTGCAAGAGGGCGAGACGATCCGCTCACCGGAATGGAGGGCGAGCGTACCGGCATTCTAGCAGACGAAGGGCCGAGGTACCACTCCTGCATTTCATACGGTGGATGCCGCGCACGCGTCCATGATTACAGGTTCGTTCTGCAAGACCTCGTTCTGGGCGTTTTCCCTTGCTATGGCCGAGATCATTCCGGCATAATCAAGCGGCCCTCTTCAATCTCGCCCCAGCGATCCGGACCATGATTCATCGGTTGCGGTGGCTCGCCCCCGCTCATCTGGCCAATACGGGGCCACCGGTGGGACCATTCGACAAGGGCATGCTCACCAACGTAGAGGGCATGTCGAGCCATCCACCGATCGGGTTCCAGAGCCGGCAAGGAGATGATCATGAACGAGAGAGTTCTCCGCCCTGTTGCCTCCAGCTTGCTCCTGCTGCTCCTGATCCTGTCCGGGCCCGGTTTGCTGCTGGGCGCAGAGGGTGAGGGTGCTCAAGCGGGCCCGGGCTTCAAGCTGGAGGAGATCTGGCGCATCGAGCGGGGGGACGACCCGCCCTACAGCCTCTTCGATCCCGAGCTGAACTCCATCCCGCCGACCCTCATGGGGGTCATGCTGGACGACGAGGACAACCTGTACCTGAGCGATGCGATCACCGAGAAGCTGCTGAAGATTCGGCCTGACGGGAGCGAGGCCTTCGCGGTGGGCAGCGTGGGCGAAGGGCCGGAGGACCATCTCGGCCAGGGCGAGCCGTTGTGGTGGCCGGGCTGCGGCATCGCGCGCAGCGACTGCTCGCAGCAACCCAAGGTCATCTGCTACGACGAGGAAGGCCATTTCCAACGCGCCATCCCGCTGGAGGGCTTCGATCTTTACCTGCGGCTCTGGGGCCTGCCCGCTGGGGGGCTCGGCGTGGCCCTCAAGATGTACGGCAGTCCCGCTGGGGGCATGAAGGTGAGGATCTATCTGACCAGGCTCGATCCGGACGGCGCCCTGCTGGACTCCCTCCTGATCAAGCAGGCCAGTTACCCACCCATGGGCACCAGCCGCGAGCTGACAGAGGCCGACTTCGAGATCAACCCGCGGGTGGCGATCGCCGAGGACGGTCGGCTCTACGTGCAGCGCGACATGTACCGCTGGGTGATCGAGTGCTTCGATTCCCACCTGCGTCCGCTTTGGGTGTGCAGCCGAGATGTCACACCCCGGACGCGCACAGAGGCGGAACTGGCCGCGATCGTGACCACGACCGGGCTGCCTCCTTCACCCCGCGAACACGTCATCCGGCGGATCGTCCCGCGGGCGGCCGGTGAAGTGTGGATCGAGACGCTGCCGACCGAGCGGACTCCCGAGGGGGCGGTTCTGCTGGACCGGATCGGACGGGAAGGCGAGTCGCTGCCCCGGGTGACGCTGGCAGGACTGCCGGAGGCCGAGGGCGACTACGAGATCAGCGGCGATCGCCTGCTCTGGAAGCTGGACGACGACGCGCCGCCGGACGCGGGCAAGTCGCCCTACCTGGCTGTGTACCGGATCGTACCCGCTGGCGCATCCAGATAGACGTGCTGCCAGGTGGATACCGGCATCCAACTGGAAAGCGAAGAGGCCTCTCCTGCCCGGGCTTATCTCTGGGTTCATGGCCATGTTGTTGATTGTCCGTAGCGTTCCCGGCGGCTGCAAGGGTCGCAGCCTCAACGTGCAATAGAGGTGCAAGCTGGGAGCGAACGGTTCGATCCAGGAGCTATCTACCGAGCAAGCCCAGCATTTGATACACTGATGGTGCATTGCCCACGGTGCTGGGAGGGAATCGTGCCCTGCAGGCTATTGCTGGAGGTGGGGGACATGAAACGAACAATGCTGATGCTCTTGCATATTGGCTTTCTTTTTTCGATCACTCTGTGGCCTGTGCTCGATCCCTCACCCGCCTGGGCCTTTGCGGCTTCACGATATCAACTTTCCGAGGAGAGCAATTACCAGGAGGGCTGCTTCGATCCCTGCATGTGCCCGATCCTGCTCAACGAGACGCTGCAGGGTGGCTTCGTCCTCAATCTCATCTCCCGGGATGGGGAGATGGACATCTACGAGATCCTGGAGATCGACTGGCAGTTCATCCAGGGAGATGAGACGGTCCAGGTGTCCGGATCCGGGCTCTACCTGATCGGCCGTGATACGCAGTCCATCTCGCTCGACCTGAAGGTTGGAGAGGGCGCGATCCAGCATTTCGAGAGCGGCATCGTTCCGCTGCAGGTGGAGTTCCCGGAGATCTCCATCGCGGCAGCAGTGAACGGGTTCTTCTGTTACGACCATGTCTTTTTCATTGCAGCCATGCCCGCTTCGGTGAATGTGGAGCACGATACGTGGGGATGTCTAAAATCCACGTACCGGTAGCTTTCCGGGGCGGTGTGTCACCTTGACCTGATCCCACAAGCAGATGGCCTCCAGACGATGGCAAGCGGAGGTGTGCCGGGTCCGGCCCGGGTGGCTTTCCATTGCCCTGGGTCATACCGCTTGCGAGAAGCCATGTCGAGAACAAGGCCCGCCAGCTCACCCTGGTCCTCGACTGGCAAGCGGCCTTTTGCCGGCATTGAGGCATTTTGCGCCAGGGGGCGACCGCGATGAGGCGATGGGTCGAGAGGCGCCCGGTTCCCCCCCTCCACGCGGCGGTCTTTTCGGCGGCGACGGGCGCGATGGCGGCGCTGGAAAATCCGGCCCCGCGCGTTGTGTTGTATGGCGACTGGTCGGAAGGATGATGCGGAAGTGCCTGGAATGCGCCAAAAGAACCAGAAGCCATGCTCCAGAGGGTCTTCCAGGCGATTGCGAGGGGAGAACGAAATGCGCAGCCTCAAGCTCGGAACCCTGCTTCTGGCCGGAACAACGCTGGCCTTCGCCTTCGGAGGCTGTGCGACCGTGCCCTGCTACGACGAGGTCGTGATCTACGAGCCGGTGCCCGTGCCTGTTCCTTATCCCGTACCGCATCGGCCGGCCCCGCTGCCGATCATCGTGCAATCGCCGGCCGTTGCGCGGCCGGCGCCCATCGATCACCACCAGGATGCGCCGGATCCCCCGGGCAGGGTCCGCGAGACACAAGTATCGCGTCAGGGTAGCTCGACGCCGGCGCCCGCAGCGTCGCGCACCAAGCAGGATCGCGACGAACGGCGCCCGATCCAGAGCACCCCTTCCGAACGCGACGATGCGCACGGCGGCGCCACCAGGACACGCACGCGCTGATCCGCAGGCGATGCTTCCCGGCGGCGGTGCGGACCGTCGCTGGCCCGCACGGAACGCTCGGTTCTGGAACCGGTACAGCGGGCGACGATCATGAGCGGTGCCGGGACTGGTTGCGCATCACTCGTTCCTGAAATCGATGATGGCTCCCATCATGACCGTATCCTCGGCGGCAGCGCACGTGTTCGCGAGGCAGCGGCCTGCCACATGCTTGGCATTGTCGATCTGGCCGGACGCCGCGGACCAGAGCACGGCTTCTCGACACAGCCAGGCCACCAGGTGCCTGTCCATGGAGATGCGAGCCGTCGCGAGACGATCCAGGCACTCGTTGGCTGCCCGTGCGAACAGGTCCGCAGCCGCGGAGTACATTCCGGCAAGGATGCAGACCTGGGCAACCGTGGCGCACTGCTCCGGATCTCCGGCATGCTCCAGCACCATCGGCAACAAGCCCTCGCCGTCGATGACGGGACTGCTCAGCACGTCGCGCAGTGCCGCGGACAGTGTTGTTCCACCGGTGGGATCCCGCTCGGCCAGGCGCTGCGCGATCTCGTTCTCGATCCTCGAAGTATTCGAGGCCGCTCCGCCGTCCCGCCGCGCAGCACCCAGGAGAGAGTCGATCCGGGCCATGGCCAGCTCCTGCTGCAAGGACATCAAGTCCACCCGGTGCTTTCCGGGCCGGGACGTCTCCCAACTCAGCTCGTATTCCGCGTGAAGCTTCCCGATGACCGCCGGAAGGCGGGACATTGCCTCATCATACCGATTCAGCTTGTGCAGCGCGGGACCCAGATCGCGGAGCTTGCCATGCTCCAGATGAAAGTTGGCCTCGTCCCACCAGCCTCCGAGCGCAGTGCGCCAGGAATACTGGGAGGCGTCCTCGCCAGGGGCCAGTACCTTGAAGACCCGGTAGTACTTGTTGTCATAGAGCGGAACAAAGCATCGCAGTCCATTCGGTGAGAACTGGAGCCTGTAGGCGGTCATATCCTGACTTATACTTTCGCTGATTCCGGCATAGTACTTCAGGGCATTGCGGCCCATGCCGGTGCAGAGATCACGGCCGACGAACAGGTACCTTGCCCTGTATTGCTGAGCGTAAGCCAGCAGATCATCCTCCGATGACGAGAAAAGAGCGGCCAGGTACTGCTGGAAGCGCCGGCGTATTTGCCAGTTTTCGAATTGCGAGTTGAGAATGACGGGACGCGATGCATACAGCAGCAACTGGGGGGACATGCCAACATCACCGAGAAACGAGGCCGGTGGACCCGATATTCCTGATCCGGGACCGGGCGTGTTCCCGATCACCCAGGAGAACAGGTCGGCACGATTGCGCCATACCTCGTGGTTCAGGGCCTCCATCCGGGGAACGACGCCGTGCCTGACCGCCGCAGCCGCATCCACGATACCCGGCATGATGATCAGCGGATTGAGGAGGGGTATGACGAAAAGCGGCAGCAACATCGCCGCCTGCGGGTGTCGAATGCGGGGCCAGCGACGCTGTGCGGCCAGGACGAGGGCCTCGAGGGCCATGGCGGAAAGAACGGCGGCGAGGACGAGAAATACGGGTCCCAAGCGATCGAAGAGGATGTATGCCAGCAGATACATGAAGGTCAGCAGCCGCAAGGCCGTGCCAGCAATGTCCCCGCGCTGCCGGGATAGCGAAAGCAGGCCCCAAACGATGGACGGACAAAGGACGAGAAGGGCCAAGCCCAAACCGTTCCACACCGCGGACATGGTCGGCGTGGTGAAGGGATAGACCCAGAATATCCTGACATCGAAAGGGAGTGCGGATGGATCGTAAGGCTTGCGCAGACCATGAGCGATCTTCTGCTGCAACAGGCCAAAAACGTGGGAATAGTCGTGCAGGTGATGGCGATTGAGGAGGGAAAGGCCTCCGAGCATGGCAACGAGCAGAATGGTCATCAGGGCCCGGCGGCTCGTCGTGCTCTCGAGGGAGGGCAAGGCGAGGCCGGCGTATACCGACAACGCCCAGGCATAGAGAACCATCATGGAGATGCTGGAAATGAAGTCGCGCTCGCGCAGTGAAGGAGTGAATGCCGCGATGACTCCGGCCAGGATGTAGAGACCGGGCATCAGCGCCGTGAAGATCGTGTCCGAGCGCCGAGACCATCCTGGACGATCATCCGGACGGACTCTCGGACGCACGTATTTCCCTGTCAGGCCGGAAAACGCCATCGCGATGTAAACGGGAAGAAGCAGAAACTGGCTCAGGTGCCAGCTTGCGAGACACAATCCCAGCAACAGCGCAGAAAGGAGGAGGAGCAGATAGCTCCGCCGCCTGATCGAGTGGAAGTGCGCTGCCAGGAAGGCTGCGAACAGGAAAAGGCTGAATGTCTCTTTGAGCAGCAAGCCGGACAGGATGCGCGAGAAGCTCAATAAACAAGACGCATACAACAACACGGAGAACATGGAGGCGAGCTGCGAGACACCCAGGGATCTGGCCAGGGCGTAGAGCAGGAAGAACATCATGACATGCATGAAAGGCACGAACAGCAGCAAGAACTCGACAAGGGGACGATGCTTGTTGCCGAACAGCCTGTAGGAATGGCCGTAAAAGGGCTCCATCATGATTGTATACTCGCGCCAGGCGTCAACACCATCCGGATACTGCTGCCAGACATCATGATCGAGAATCCCGGGACCAAGGTAGTCGTCATAGGCAAAGAGCAGACAGTAGCGATAGTGAAAAGCCGTCTCGCTCCAGAAGTACGCATAATGCCCCAGGATGCTATCGTGAGAGGAAGCACCTGCAGGGTTGTTGTCGCGCGGCGACGAAGTTGAATCATTCAGGGCGTCAATGGAATACAGAGGCGGGTCTCCATCGACCTCGTGCTGGCGATACACGGCACGAGCCGCGTTGCTTATCAAGTCCCAGGAGAGGTACGCGATGATCGATATGAGCAAGATGGCTACGGTGTCACGGGCGATGGAGCCGAACTTGTAGGTTGCGCGCATGGCGAATGTTCCCCGCTCGTACGGCAATCGTTTTCACCGGACAGCCGCCCAGCTCGGGCGTTGGTCCCGGCGGCCTTCTTCCCCTCCTTCTTGCCCCTGCGGCCGGCCCTTCGGCCTCAGTTTGAGGCCTTTCCGGAACGCCGGCAAGGGCGTTGATCCAGCCAGACCTTGGCCTCGTAGCGGGCCGGCGATTGACAGCGAGGTTGCGGCATGCCTAGAATCCAGCGATCGGCCCGGGACGGGGTGCGGAGAATCGCAGCTTCTTCTGGGTCCCACGTTCCGCACAGCATGCCGCTTTTCGCGATAGAGCCTGTTTGGTATCTCGATGGTTTCGATGGGATCAGCAAGGGCTGGTGAATTCATGTGCCGAACGAGCATGTCGATTGTCTTTCTCGCCGTGTTCTGCGTCTCGATGCTGCCCTCGCGCTGTCCAGCACAGGTGGGCGAGCTGCAGGATGTCGTGTATCTGAAGGACGGCGGCATCATTCGTGGTGTCATTATCGAGCAGATTCCGCTCGAGAAGCTCAAGATCCGCACCGCCGACGGCAGCATCTTCGTCTATCAGATGAGCGAGATCGAGCGGATCACCCGGGAGGCACCCGTGGCGCTGGAGCCGGCGGGTCCCGCGAAGTCCAGGAAGGACCCGACGCTGGCGGGCCTGTTATCGTTCTTCCTGCCGGGAACCGGGCAGTTTTACAATGGCGAGGCTGGGAAGGGCGTCATCATGCTCGGCGCCTCCGTGGTCGGGACGGCGCTGATACTGTCCTCGATTGGTGACGAGATATGGTATGATGACAGATCGGACGACAACGCAGCGTTCGGGGCGGTACTATTTCTCACCGCCTGGCTATGGTCGATCATCGATGCGCCGATCAGTGCTTCGAGAATAAACCGGGAAAACGGCCTGGCCTCCTTGCCGATCATCGATGATGATCTGGTCGTGACGTTCGCCGGTCCGTCGCTGGCTGGCCGGCCCACACCCGGCGTCAGGCTCGCGTGGCGCTTCTGACGCCCGCCGCGTTCTCCTAGCGCGGGTCTCCCGCCGTGACGGTCTTGAGGATCACCCCGCCCGTTCCCACGATCCAGCCCGTCGTGTCGCTTACGAAGGCAGCCTTGCGCAGATTCGAGGTCGTGCCGCTGGTACGGAAGGTCCAGGTGGCGCCGCCGTCGGCGGTCTGCAGGATCGTGCCGAGCTGGCCCACGGCCCAGCCCCGTTGCGCGCCGCGGAAGAGGACATCCGTGAGGTTGCGGGTCGTGCCGCTGCCCGCGGCCGTCCAGGTACGGCCCCCGTCCTCGCTCCGGATGAGCGCGCCGCCGGCGCCGGATAACCAGCCGGTCAGCGGATCGCTGAAGAAGATGCCGCCCAGCCAGCTGGGAGCGCCGCTCGCATGCTCCTGCCAGGTCTGTCCTCCATTCGTCGTGCGCAGGACGCCGCCCGTGGAGACGCCCGCGCAGACGGTGTCGGCATCGACCGCCCACAGGACATTCACCTGATAGTCGGTGGACCGGGCCGTCCAGCTCAGGCCGCCGTCGTCCGTGCGGGCGATCATTCCCGCGGCGTCCTGCTCCGGCCAGAAGCCACCCGCGATCCATCCCAGCCTGCCATCGACGAAGGAGACGGCGCGCAGATCACCGCTCGTCCCGGGATCGAGGGCATCCCAGCTCATGCCCCCATCGGTGGTCTTGAACAGCACCCCGGCATTGCCCGTGACCCAGCCCGTGTCCGCGTCGGCGAAGGTCAGATCCGTCAGCTTGGCCGTGGTTTCCAGCTGGATGAGTGTCCAGGTGTCCCCGCCGTTCGTGCTGCGAAGAACGGTGCCGGAATCGCCGGCCGCGACCACCGTGTTCACATCCAGCGCCTTCAGGGAGGTGAGCTCGCGCGAGGTCGGCACCGAGTTCAGGGCGAACCAGCCGTCCGGTGGGAGCCCCTCATCACCGCCCGGGCAGACGCATTCATCGTCGCAGCCCAGAACTCCGGCCAGGACGAGCGAGGCCACAAGGAAACAGGAGCCCAGCCGCACGCTCGACAGCTTGCCCATGACGGTCCTCCGGTGTGAAAGTTCGATGATCGTCGGGTATGAACACGAGCCTACCATGGCCAGCCACCTGCGTCACGAGATAAAGTCCCAGGTTGCCCCGGGTCTGGGTAGCATGGTAGCCTGATTGTGATCTAACGAACCAATCCTCGACTTCAAGCCCAGAGTCAATCGTCGATGTCCGATGTAGGCCTCATCTTTT
>Ga0315542_1001728_pt1 | contig 13581 bp, 14 predicted proteins | sample SalMarSW160120MG_FD_202541 | JGI IMG/M metagenome (GOLD analysis project Ga0315542, IMG submission 202541) | Salt marsh sediment microbial communities from the Plum Island Ecosystem LTER, Massachusetts, United States - Salt Marsh Sediment SW1601-20 ...
AAGTTGGAGAGGATGACCCCATATTAATCATATTCACGACTGGATCAACAGGTTATCCAAAACCGGCAATGCTAACTAACAAAGGTATCACCTGCCAAAACATGTGTTTAGCAAAAGGACTTCATTCGGGTGTTGACGACATAATGCTGGTCAATTTGCCACCATCACATGTAGGTGGGACGACTGAACAATTCATGACCCCCATTTTTAACGGAGGGGGCGTGGTCGTGCTCCATATTTTTGATCCCGCTAAGAGTCTTGATGCGATTCAGAAATATAAGGTTACTGTCATGGGACAAATTCCCGCTTTGTTCGTAATGGAATGGAGGCTTCCTAACTTTGAGGAATATGATCTGAGTTCATTAAAGTATGCAATTGCGGCGGGTCAACCAGTCGATAAGCCATTCTTGGATAGATTGGCAACTATGGCCCCAAATTTGTTTACGGGGCTGGGTTTGACGGAAACTTCAGGTTTTTGTTCTTATACGCCCACGGACCTTTCTTTAGATGAATTTACAGGCACTTTAGGCTATGATTTTCCTATTTACCCTATGTCGATTCGCAAACCCATGAATGAAGATGGAAGCACAGGAGATGAATTGGTAAGAGGAGAAATTGGAGAAATATGTTATAAGGGACCTCAAACGTTTTTAGGGTATTTTGGAAATGAGGAGGCGACTCGGAAGACCTTATCCACCGATGGATTTTTGTACACCGGAGATATGGGATATGTTGATGATAAAGGGCTCCATCTTGAAGGTAGACGGAAGTTCTTAATCAAGCCGAAGGGTTATCAAGTATTTCCTCCCGAAGTAGAGGCTTACATCGCAGAGTTGCCTCAAATTGAATTCGTGGGAGTAATTGGAGCTAAGCATGAGGTCTTTACTGAGGGGGTCGCCGCGTATATAAAGTTGAAAGAAGGTGAAACACTCACGGAGCTAGAAGTACTGGAACATTGCAAGGGAATGGCATCCTATAAAAGACCTTCAATGGTCATATTCGTTGATGAGTTTCCTCTTAATCGTGTGGCAAAAACGGATTACGTGGCATTGCAATCTCGAGTTGATGATGATATCAAAGAAGCAAGAAGTCATGGTGGTTGGGATACCTAAATCTATTTGATTAAAATTAATTATACTTTACTTTTTTTTATAAAGCTGAATGATATTTATTTTTCTATTATTTATGCTATTATAACCTGATTTTTATAGAAATCGTTAATATCAAATTGGAACAAGCTCTTATTTTTAGTTATTTTAAATAGAGTATAGAAAAATATTTAAGTATGTAATACATACTTACATATATGAGAACCAATATTATAATCGATGACGAGTTGAAAGATAAGTGGTGGGAGATTAAAAGAGAAGCAGATCAACTTAATATGAAAATCGGAGAGTATATAATTTTTTGTCATGATCTCAGAATGAAAACACTTAATAAAGATAAGATTCTCGAGATTTTAGAGAAGCCTTTGACGGATGGATTGAAGAATATTGATGTCATAAAAGCTAGTAAGAGCATGTGGAAAACTTGAGAGGGATCGACTCCAATATTCTTGTTTATGCATTAAATAAGGATCTCACAGAACATCTCCCTTGTAAGGAACTTTTAATCGATGTTGTAAATGGAAAGCAACTTGTAGGTATCCCTTCAATCGTCTTCATGGAAAGCTTTCATGCCTTAGTAAAAGCATTTAAATATAAAGAGAGTGAAGTAAAGAAACGGTTAATCGCCTTAATTGATTCAAAAAATATAGACGTGCTGGATGTTTCTGTATCTTCAATTTTATTAGCATTCGAGATCGCTGATAAGTACAAAACTGGAGGGAGAGATTCCTTAATTGCAGCAAGTTTACTCGAAAATAATATTCAAGAGATCTATTCTCATGACTCTGATTTTGATAAAATTAAACTTATAAAGCGAATCGATCCTATTAAGATATGATTATATAATATTTTTTGGGTGATTTAGTGGTAAAAAATCGAAAACATAAACCAACGAAGGAAGAAATCTTTAAAAATCTATTTGGCTGTATTAATTCATCTATTAAAGAGGAAAAAAAGTTTAAAAGTGTCTGGAAATCTGGGATACAAAATAAAGAGTAGAAGAACAAATATTAACCTTAAGATTTTATTCTCATAATTCTTTAACTTGGGTTTTGTCAAAATCGTTATAAAAGAATTGGTTCAAGCTCTTATTTATAGCTATTTTAAAAAAAAGAAAAATTAGGATTTAATTCTTAGAAAAAGTATAAATAATATGGGTCATTCTATGGGTATGGGTAAGTTTATGGGAAAAGTTGAAATAGATGAACGTGGTAGATTAACCCTCCCCTCAAAAATTAGAGAGAGATTGTTAATAAAATCTGGTGATAAGTTATCGGTTAAAGTCAATAAGGATAATTCTATTACGATCAAGAAGAGCCCTACAAAAGAGCAAATTTTTAAGGAACTGGTAGGTTGTATTACTACTCCGATGGAAGAAGAAGGAAAAGTTACGCCGGAGATGATTAAAAGCATATGGAAACAAAATCCATAGTATTTATTGACTCTAATTATTGGATATATCTTCTTGATAAAACATGCGATGAACATGAGCATGTCATCAACCACTTTAACGATTTATATGACAATTCTTCCTTAGCCATAAATACTATCGTCATGGTTGAAGTAATGCATTACTTGGTTAAACGATTAGGAACCACAATCGCTAAACAAAAATGGCAATTGTTTTCTTCGATTGATTTTATAGTCGGAAATTTAGAGTTTGAAGAATTAGATAGAGTTTTTGAGGTTTTATCTAAATTCTCCCATACGGGGATCGGAGGAAGAGATGCCACCATCCTGAGTTTCATGGAAGACAATAATATAACAAAGCTATGTACTCATGATAAAGCTTTTAAGCAAATTCCGGAGATTGAAATTATTGATCCAATCCCCAATCAGATAGGAAATTAATTTGGAAAAAGAAAAAAATGGATAAAATTAGGATTTGAGTCGCTTTCGAATGATTAAAATCGAAATTATGCTGAAAATTCCAATTATTAAAGAGAGATCGTATCCCAGAATTGCTGGAGGCGGTGTTGATTTTTCTGGAGCGTTTTTGGTGATCAAAACGTGAGCAGACCCCACATTTCCTCCTTCATCTTTCGCATAGAACGTAAGGGTCACATGGCCATTTGAGAGATCAATCCATTCGTTTTCGGATATCGTACCAGTAAGTTCAGTTATCGAAATATTTGTAATACCCCCGTCCAATGAATACCAATAGGAGTGCAAATTTATTTCATCAATTGTAATGCTATAAATTGGAGAAAACGCTTCGAAAACATCTCCAATTTCTGGTTTATTGATTGTTATGACCGGCTTGGTTAAATCCTTTTCAACTTGTACTTCGGAAAATGCTTGGTTTCCGGCACTATCTTCGGCATGGAACTTAATCGTGATCATTCCTTCTCCGAACTTATTCCACTCTGCTAAGTCAATAGTCCCTGATAATGCTGATATAGGATACGTGGTTGTTCCATCATCCAAGGTATACCACATGGAATCAAGATTAGGTTCTGTTACCGATAACTCGAAGTCTGGGGGAGTATGACCGGTCACATCTGATATGCTGGGTGAAATGATGCTAATCAGTGGCACGTTAATGTCTTTTCTCACCATCAATTCCGCATGTGCTTCATTACCACCTTCATCTCGGGCATAAAATCGAATCGTGACCGTACCATTTCCTTTTTTATTCCATTCCGTTTGACTGATTGTTCCCGTTAGGCTTCCTATCGTAATATTCGTGGTCCCACCATCTATGGTATACCAGTATGACTCCAAGTGAGATTCCATTATGGAGATATCATAATCAGGAGAAGTCGAGCCGAACACTTCTCCCTTATTTGGTGAATTTATGGTTACAACGGGATGAATTAAATCTTTAACAACCAACACGTCAATAAAGGATTCGTGTCCTAAACTATCATTGGCATAAAAGCGGATTGGTACTGTACCACCTCCTTTCGATTCCCATGCTGCTTGGTCGAGAGTTCCAGTTAGAGAAGATAAAGCTAACACAGTTACTCCATAATCAAGGGAATACCAAATGGAATCCAAACGGAATTCCTCGATTAACAACTCATATTGTGGTGCTTCAGATCCAAACACCTCATTCTGAGTAGGATTGATTACGTCAATGATGGGACCAACGACATCTTTATAAACCATGACCGATGTTTCTGCGTAATTTTGTGAAAGCGAACTGTCGACTGCTGAGAAGGTTATCGTCACTGTTCCATTAGAAAATTTGTTCCATTCTGCGAAATTTATTGTTCCACTTAATCCAGTGAAGGGATAAGTCGTAACACCCCTATCAAGAGAATACCAAGATGATTGAAGATTCGCTTCAAGTATGGAAAGCTCAAACTCAGGTGGCGCTGTCCCAAATAATTCGTACTGATTGGGAGAATTAATGGCAATAATAGGGGCGATGATATCCTTTCTGATTAACGCTGAAACAGATCCAAGATTTCCAGCCTCATCTCTCGCATAAAATTTAATAATCAATGTTCCGTTTCCAAGCTTGTCCCATTCGAATTCATTGAACGAACCTGCAAAGCTACTGATAGATATGTTTGTTTCACCGTTATCTAACGTGTACCAGTAAGAGTCCAAGTTTCCCTCAATGATTGTAATGTCATAATCGGGAGCAAAATCACCGAAGATATTATTAGTAAAGTAAGCAAGTGAATTGATAAATATCTCTGGAGACGTGAGATCTTTTTCAACCACTACATCACTGAACGATTCATGACCCAAGCTGTCGTTGGCATAAAATCGAATATTCATTTCTCCAGCTGGAAATTTTTCCCACTCTCCTTGGTTGAGGGTTCCCATTAGACCATAAAGTGGAAAAGTGGTGATTCCATCATCCAACGAACACCAAATTTCATCAAGATTGAATTCTTCTATTGATAACGCATAATTAGGCGCATTAAATCCAAGCACGTCTTCGTCTTGAGGGGAAATCACCGTGATAATGGGCCCCAAGATATCCTTCCTAACGGTGACGGACTCATAACTAATACGATTCGCGGAATCGTTGGCATAGAAGCCAACGGTAACTGTTCCATTAAAAATCTTATCCCATTCTACTTGATCGATTGTTCCAATAAAACCAGTAAATGGAATGCTTGTAATTCCTCCGTCTATTGAATACCACGTGGCATTGAGATCAAGATCATCGATGAAAATCTCAAAATCGGGGGGCGTCGTCTGAAAAAGATCGTTGGAAAGGGGTGAAATTATGGTAATATCAATTGGATTCGCATCTACATCAAAGTAACGAACCTCTGACTCATAGATCGTTCCTAAACTATCATTTCCAAACACCTGAATATAATGTTGTCCATCTGAAGGCAATGGAATTGTATAATTTCCATTTATAGTTTTGTTGGTTTGACCATCTAATGAATATCCCTGCCAATCAAAATTGACACTAGAATCATAACTTAGAAGTAATCCTTCTTTTAAATTATCACCGACATTATAATTTGGATCCCAACTGAATCCAAAGGCATCATATACGCAATGTCCTCCATAATCTCCAAGAACGGATTCAAAATGTATTTCTTCAACTAAAGACAACTTATTTTCAAATTCTATGTTTTCTACTCTACTAATTTCTTCTCCTTCTTCATTGCTGACTATCCAAGTGAAATTTCCGTTTGTGCCACCATTACAATTAAATGAAATCGAATGATGATACCAAACCACATAATTTAAACCAGATACAATCTCTTGCCAATTTGATCCATCATAATATAAAATATCTCCATCATGAATTTCAATCATTGCTCTAAACCCAATGGTACCATCAAAAGCTCGAAAAGATAAGTATTGTCTTCTTAAAGTGGACCCGCTATCTAGACCAAAATGGATATTCAATAAAAATTCTATAGTCCCAGAAGATTGAGGTGAATCAATGTGATGAGTGCCAGAGGTATAAGATCCACCTTGCGCATCTTGTACGAGCAATTCACTCATATGTCCATCATAATTTGTTATTGTTCTAATATAACAATAGCTACTAGGGGAAGAGCCATGGTATTCGTCAAGAAAGTCCATAGCATCACCATATAACCCACTGATTTCATCATCAAAACTGTATGTTCCAGGATAGTATCCACTCATGGGGCTAGTATACGTCTTAGTTTCTGGAGTTGTGATATTGATCTCTCCCGCGCTTGTTTCGGGATCTGGTTCTGTAATTAAACTTTCTGAATCTGTAGAAGGAGAGTTATAGCAGCCAAATGAGCACGCAAGGCCCAAGAATGCGAGAAAGAGCACGCTAACCATGAGTTTATTATGTTTCATTTTTTATCACTCTATTGATTTTTGCCTACATTTATTATATTTATTATCATGCGATCCCCTCTTATATAAATTCTGGAAGAGAGTGTCCCCAAATTGGGGGACTCGTCCCATGACTTAAAGTCCCTTCTATGGAAGAAAGAGATTCGATGAGAACTTAGCTTCTGTTAAAACGCCTTCTAGTGAAATTCTATAATAATTTATTATTATATATAGATCAAGTTATGCTCGAATTTCGTTTTGATATCTTGAATGATGCACGGAAATGATTTCTCTTTTTTTAAGAATCGTTTGGAACAAAACACACGGCACGTATCCATGCACCATCCCCTTCTTTAACATTAATAGGTAATGCGATCAGATAGACTTCTTTATCAACGATTTTGTCGAGATTAGTCAATAATTCTATAACAATCGGAAAATCTTCCCTATTTTTGAATATTTTTGGATGGTCTATTAGAGCAGGATCCGTACTGGGGGTATCCATGCCCAGGATTCCAATTTTATTATCTAAAATCCAATTTATTGCGTCCTCTGAAAAATGTGGATGATCCATGTTAAAATATTTCTCATCAAAAGGATCAAAATATTTGTCCCATCCTGTATGAATTAGAATATTATCACCTTTTTGGATATTTTTTTTAATAAAATCATCAGGTTGATAGTGATCTCCTAGTTTTTTATCCGTGAAATCTAGAACCTTGCACCAACCCATAAATCTATTTAAAGGGATTTCATCAAGCTTAACTCCTTCATTATTGAGGTGGTAAGGAGCATCTATGTGAGTTCCTTGGTGACCAGACATGCAAAAATACTTCATGTTTATTCTTTCTTCTTGTCCTCTATTTCGACCTATAATAAACCAGTTATGAACGATACACCGAGGTTCAGCACTCCAAATTGGAGCATCATTATAGATTGGAACAGATAAATCTATTAGGGTCATATTCTTAAACATGGGCTCTTTCATATCAATCTCTCATGAACAGTTTGTTTTATTATGAATTCTAAAGATCTTTAGTATATAGATTAAGTATCTAAATAAAGTTTTTTTATTTTCTTGCTTTGAAGATATTAATTATGCCAAAGAAAAAATTAAGAGTTGGTGTGGTGGGGTGCGGGGATGCTGCAAAAATCGGGCATTTACCAACTTATCAAAAATCCCCACTCTCAGAAATTATAGCTATTGCTGATCCCGTAAAGGCTCATCTTAAAGAAGTTCAAGATTTGTATAATGTTCCTAAGGTATATACTAATCCTGACGAATTACTCGATGATCCCGATATAGATGCTGTTAGTATTTGTTCTCCTCACTGGGCTCATCTTAATCAAGTTCTCAGAGCCGCTGAAAATGGAAAACACGTGTTATGTGAAAAACCTCTTGGTTTAAATTTAGAAGAAGTTGATAAAATGATTAAGGCTGTAGAGAAAAATAAAATTTTGTTTCAAACTGCTACTCAAAAAAGATTTGATCATGCGTTTCAATATATTAAAGAACAGATCATGAAAAAAACAATTGGAGATATCTTTCATGCTTCAATTTTTTGGTATCATTCCATGCCTGATCTCGGACCAAATCCAAAGAAAGAACTAATTGAAGGTGGAAGAATGTGGAGGATGTTAGATGAGCGCTGTGGTGGTGGAGACTTACTTGATCACGGACCCCATTATTTTGATTTGCTAAGATGGTGGTTTGGTGATATAAAAAGTGTGTACGCTCAAGTTCGGCGGATTAATCAAAGTAGGGTTAATGAAGATCACATGAATATAATTTTAACATTTAAAAATGAGAACATAACGGCATCTTTTGAACGTTCGCAAGCCATATTTGGAGACCCATTCGGAGAAGAAAAAGGAAGGATACACGGAACAAAAGGGAATTATTTTTTTGAGGTTCCTCACGCCTATTTCGTAGAACCAATGAAGATTCAACAACAAACTAGGAGAAAAAGCATGAAAAATATAGGAAAAGAACTGCCTAAGGATAAATGGAATCTTTCTTACGCACGCGAGGTTCGATCATTTATAAACCAAGCATTAGATGTTTCAAACGATGATGTTGGATTTCCAAAAAAATGGATTCCAACGATACATGATGGGAGGGCAGCTTTGGAACTGGTTTTAGCGTCATATGAATCTTCTCGAACTCAAAAAATAATTAATTTACCCTTAAAAAAATATACACCACCAGTCTGGTGCTAATAAAAAAAAAGAGAAATTGGATAAAACAGAGAGAATAGTACCATCATGAATGGCTTTAAAACGACTCTATATAAAGGGCAATTAGTAGAAAAAAAGGAAAATTCATGATTTACTCGGCAAGCATCAATTGAACTAATGCGTGGAACATTTTTTCCATATTTTCCCCCGTTTCCACATCATATTCAATATATCCATCTAACCCTCGAGATCTTGCTATTTTAATGCCTTCTTCAATTGAAACCTCACGATTATTATTATCTTTTGATGTAAGGCCAACGCAAATTATTGGAAATAATACTTTAATTTCCTTTTTAATGATTGTCAGCCAATCATCAACATGGGCTATGGATTCATGGTAAGTAGTGTCGAACATGAAGAGACCTCCTCGTGCACCCCGACAATAGATAGGAAATAGATGGCGAAATCGTTCCCCACTAAAATTCCATATCCCAAGTTTAACCTTCTGATTATCGACAACAAGACTCTTGGATATGAAGTCCACTCCTATTGTCATTTTTGCCTCTGAGGAATCAATTGGGCGAACAAATCTATCCATTACAAGTTTCTTTCTTGTTAGTGAAATCTCCAAATACCACGATCTTAAACACTGCGTCATACAAGCGGATCAGTCTTCGTAGATGTCTGTAATATTCATTATTTTCGCATCTCTAAAGTAAATAAAAATTGGGTTATTTATATTTTATTCTTATCCTACAATATTTAGGAGATAAGTGTATGAAAATAAAAAAAGCTAAAAAAAATAATTAAGGGTTGAGTTCCTTTCCTTAATCTTCAGACTCTCCTTCATACTCTTCATTATTCGGGTTTAATTGATTAGCTCGATTATCTTGAGATGTTTTATAAGCTGCGTTATTCGGGTTCAGGCTAATTATTTTTATCATTATTTTTATCATTCTAATTATTTATCAATTTATAAGGGATTGTGAACAAGTAGAGACTCGACTTTTTCAAATCCTTTATCGTTTGTAATAATATTTTTCACTTTATGCCGATTCATGGTGTAAATAATCGTAGAATCTCTTCCACCAATTGAACTTGTTATCCCATATTTATATAAATTCTTCAATACTGCCTTCAAATCAGATACATGAAGTACATCATATTTAACTTCTAAAAATGGATATCTTTCATTGAGTAACAAGGATGCAATTTTAAATCCATCTTCCCCTTTTTTCTTGATAAGTAAATGATATAATTCAATAACAACGAACTCATTTATTATAAAGGAATTTTGATCATCCATTATTAGTTTATCCATGTAAATTTTTATTGATTGATGATATTTTGAGTTTTTGACGAAATACCACCATAATATATTAGTATCAAGGAAAAATCTCGTCATGTTAATCCTCTAAATCTTTTTCCCAAATTGATTTAGGTTCAATCTCATCTGGATTTGAAACTGAAATTGATCCTGAAAATTTTTTGATAAATTCCCTTCTTAGGTCCTTTGAATCTGATTGTTCCATGGTATTTATCTTCTCAAGTAAAGCATGATAGTCCTGGATGCCTAATTCGAAAATAATTTCTAAAAGATCTTTTTTAGTGAATTTTTTATTAGTATCTAAATACACGCGAGCTATAAGCTCATCTAATTCATCTTGACGATCAAATTTTATAGTTGCCATAATAATTTAGTGACTTAGTGACTTAAAAACCTATCTGATGATTGCGAAAACTAACATTGTGGAAGGATCCACTAACGTCGTGACATTTCCGATTTCAGTACCCGATGCCAAAATCGTCGTTAATTCGATAAGGTAGGATGAGCTTTTATAAATAGTTATTTTAAAAAAGATGGTCAAGTAATATTTGATCGCAAAATATATTAAATGTCATTCACATTGTTAGAATGACAATTGAATGTGAAATGTTTATGACAGAAAAGATTACTCAAAAAGTTTCTTCAAATGGGAGAATCGTAATCCCTAAGGAATGGAGAGATAAACTGGCAATCAAGGATAAAAATGAAATTGAGATGGAATTAAAAGAGGACAAGACGATTTTAATCAAAAAAAAGATCCATCCCCTTGAAATTAATGATAACCTATTTGAGGGTGTATCACCTTTTACGGAAGATGAATTAAAAGAAGCCAAAAAATCATTATTTCCAAGTGAGTGACTAATGAGCCAGATTGTAGTAGTTGACGCTCAAGTTTTATTCTACTTTCATTACGATTATGAAAAAATCCCTCCCCTGCTTCGAGAACTGAAAGATGACGTTATTAAAGGAGATATCATGGTGATTATTCCTACCATCGCAATCTCAGAGTTATTATGGAAAATGAGAAAAGCAGGAAAGATTAATGCATTCAAAAAAGCTCTGGCTCGATGGGAAGCTTCTGAAAATGTTATTATTGATGAATTTGATTTAAAAATTATTAAATTGATGCTAAATAACACCGAAAGTCATGAACTACTCGATGAAATTATAGCAATGACCTGCAAAAAATATAAGACTAACATTATTTTTTCCACAAATTTAAAATTTAGAGAAATTTTTAAGTTAGAGCTTAGATCTTGGTAGGTATTAAATATCATTAATTTTAAAAAAAGAAAAAAAAATAATTGCTTAACCTACTTCGACATCCAGTTTCTTGCGTTCTGCTAAAACATCTTTAATATTTATATGATTTCGTTGAGCAAATGAAATGATCGTCTTTAATGAGAGTCTGTTCTTCAATCGGAAAATTTAGAGATATTACATTTAGATTATAACTTTGACTGATTTGCTCTATTGACGAATATGTAAGAGATCTTAGAATGCTTTTTAATCAATAAATAATTAAATAATGACAATTAAATCAACTAACAAGAAAAGAAATTAAGAATTAAATCTATTAAAAAATAAAAAGGAGTAAGAATATGAGTAAAAGTAAAAGTAACATAGTTGGAATTTTAGCAATTATTCTGAGCGTTGCGGGATTAGGGCTTGGAGGATATGTATTTATAAGCGATTTAAATGTTGGAGAAATCCAAGGACCTCCAGGTTATTATTGTGCTTCAGCTTTAGAGCTTCAACAAACATTAGATTCTATTGGTAATGAAAGTGGCGTAATAACTATAACAAATGATATTACACTAAATGGAGAAATAAATGTCAATGGTGGGGGGTCTTATGTAATTCAAGGGCAAAGTCCAGCTATAACTATTCATTCTGAAGGTGATTGGATGTCATTTAATATCTCGAATGCTGCTTACTGTAGAATTCAAAATTTAATATTAAATGTTACAGATGTGATAACAAATTCGAAGGCAATAATTAACATAGAGGAAATTAATAATAATCCAGTTTACATTGAAAATGTTCAAATTACACGAATATCAGGTACCGCTGGTATGGGAATAAATATTTTATCAGATAATATCAGAGTTAAGAATTGCTATATGAATCAAATTTATCAAGCTATCTACCAACCTAATAGTGGTGGAAATTATGCAGATATTTCTTATAATGTCATTTCTGGTTGTGTTTCATATGCCGTGTCTATTAATGGGGATTATAATAATATTCATGGCAATAAATTTGAAGCTTGTTCAGACTTTGCAATATATTTGGGCAGTAGTAGTGATTATAATAGGATCACTGATAACCTGCTAAATAATACAGATCGTGGCATTGAACTTTCATATTCCTGTAATAATACAATAATAAGAAATGAAATATATTCATTATCGGCGGCTTTTCCTGCTATTTATATATTTGGTGGAGGTAGTAATGACAATATTGTATCAGAAAACCATATTAGTGGTATACCCCAAGCTGGAATTAGTTTAAATGGTTACGATAATGTTGTCTCTAATAATCACATTTCATACGCTCAATATGGGATATATGCTGGTATTACGGGTGGGGATAATATACTCTCAGAAAACTCCATTCAGAACTGTGATTCAGGAATATTTGTAACGAGACCTCATACTTTAATTACAAGTAATTATGTTAAGGATGTTTTTTATGGTGGAATTACAGTGACCAGCAATGGTGATAATTCGGTTATTTCGGGAAATATAGTCAAAAATTTAGCAGCGAATTACTCTGGTAATCGATATGGTATATATATTAATACTCAATACTGTACTATTAGTGGAAATGGAGTTTATTCATGCACTAACGCTGATGTTAGCAATGATGCATATGGATTTGGAATTGGAGCGGGTGGAGACAACAGCATTATATATGGTAATGTTGCTCATGCTAATGATTACAGTTTTTATCTTAATGCTGGAGCTTTAAATGTTATAGGAGGCGCTACAACTAACCAATTCCCCTAATATGAATTCAACCAGCAAAAAATTACCACTATAAGTCATTCATGGTAAAATGGCGTAGTTCCGAAGCATATTTCTCACCTAGTGAATCATGTGAGAATATCTGAATTGTATGAAGTCCATCATAAAAAAAAATTTTTAATTTTTAATACTACTATGTAAAAATACAGTTTCAAAATTAGTAGGTAAAAGTATTATTGAGATTAAGTCTGGGCTATATAAACTATATGAGAAATACACTAAAAAAAATAAATAAAATTAAAAGAAAAAATAAAAGTTAAAGATTAATTATCCTACTTCAACATCTAGTTTCTTGCGTTCTGCTAATAGATCATCTACCACTGAAGGATCGGCTAACGTTGTGACATTTCCAATCTCCGTACCGGACGCGATAGCTTTCAAGATACGGCGCATGATTTTTCCACTTCTCGTTTTGGGGAGATCATCTGCAAATTGAACCACATCTGGTTGGAATACGGGTCCAATTTCCTTCCGCACGTGCATCTTGATATCCTTCCTTAATTCCTCGGATTTCTCGATTCCACTTAGTAGTGTAACGAATGCCCAGATTGCTTGCCCCTTAATCTTGTGTGGGAATGGAGCAACTGCAGCTTCTGCCACTTTTGGATGGCTCACTATAGCTGATTCCACTTCCATCGTTCCGATGCGGTGACCTGATACCTTGATGACATCATCAAGTCGACCTAAGATCCAATAATAA